>JAAUYK010013150.1_pt1 | contig 15022 bp, 20 predicted proteins | sample 7278021 | NCBI WGS metagenome assembly JAAUYK01 (sample SAMN14350223, study PRJNA611818) | marine sediment metagenome | isolation source: surface marine sediment (1.8m) | place: French Polynesia: Moorea | collected 2018-08
CGTATGAGTATATAACGTTCAGAGGAATATAAAAACTAAGGAGAGCTATATCGTAATAATTAATAACATTTAGGAACACGATATTGAGGTCCCAATCTCAGCTACACCAACAACGGGTACGGATATATGTGTCTATCTCGGGAGCAATACTACACAGGGATGAAAATAAATAATCATAGTCGTAAATATGTCATGCCCCAATTTCAGCGCACATGCAGCGAATACTTGAATGACGCATCATGTCGTTCGGCCCAGGTAACTCGGCCGATTCGGATGAATCGATCCATCCATCCGCTTCAGATTTCATGCGTGCACACGCACCGCGCGATCTTTTATCGCAAACATCCATTGTTTAGTCTTGTGTACGACTACACTAGCTCTCTCTCTTTCTCTCACGGCGGAACTAAAATGAACTTGGAAGATAACGCGCGATCGAACCGAGTCTGGCTAGTAACCCGCGTTCGTGCATGCCAAGATCTGCGTGCCCGAATCCACCTGCTGCCGCTATAGCACGAAGTTTGTAACTGTTGCCTCTGGATTCTCACGCAAACGATCGGACGGCCGGAAATTCAAAACTGACCAATAAAACGTTACGTAGCAGTATAGATAGCTACATGGGAGAATGTGCTCTTTGTTGGATGGATTGATCCCAGAGTTGGTCAACATACAACGTAATACACATCGCTCGCAGCCGTGGCCTACGTACAGCTCTCTGATCGCATTCCGGTTCCATTGCAATACGTGAATTGGCAACTCCGCCACCGCTCGTTCTCAGACCGCCACATACGACGTTGACTGACGACTGAGAGCAAATTGCCTCAAGTTTCGAGCGAGCGCATTATTTTGCCCGCCAGTACACATTTTGCTTGGCCAGCAGCGTCAGATTCTGCATGGAAGGAACTCGGAAGCAACGATCAAGTTACGGCGCTACAAAAACTGCTGTTTCGGCTCGATGTCGAACGAGGTGGCGGGCGGCCGATATAGCGTAATTATAACGTTTGCGTACCTTGTGGCGAGATAATATATGACATGCGTATATATGTTCCGGTTCCCAAAATAAACGCACTACACCCACAACAATAATTATATATGTGCGTATATGTAACGTCCCCATTTCCTTACCGCGACAACGGCGACTTCGTGGACGGATGCGGCGGCGCTGCAGTCCGCCTTTTATCTCGCTCGCTCACTCACTCACTCACTCACGAGCGGGAGGCAGGCCTCGTATATGGAATCTGGAACGGACGAACGCACACACGCACGAATGTTCGGTCGTCCCTCCGTCTGTAGATCGATCGATCGGCGTTGGTATGGACTGCTGGCTTTATTTCGACCCAAAACTGCACACCCGGCCGCACTGCTTCAAGCTTCTGTTCTGCGCGATCGCGGCGAGGAGGAATGCCGGAGTCGACTACGGTGGATGGACTGGACGCCGAAAGAATCGAACCGACCGTCAACACATGTGATGTACGTGGGGAAAGGCGGGATCGAGGCGTCAACGCCAGCCACTTTACTTTTCCCTCCAACCTCTCTCGTCGCTCTCTTTTCACTCCTCGTAGTATAGATAGCTTCGTATTCTTTATCGACGCAAACACAAAACAGAGCTGCTGCTCCTCCTCCTCCTCCTGTTTGAACATCAGCCGACCATTGACTGGCTGCTGTAAAAGTCAGCCGGCCGCAGAGCTGACGGACGGAGTCACGGAACGGAGGGAACGAACAACACTGTTCGGTCGGTATACGTCGGTCGGGTCGATCTCTCTCACTCGTCTCATATGTTGCCTTCTTTTGCCATTTGCTAGCTCTACACTTCTATAGCATTGGATTGGGGCGGCTGGATGGCAGACGCGGAGAAGGCGGAGGCGGACGGGCGGCAAAATGTGCGGGCGGGCGAGCGAGCGAGCGAGCGAGCGATCGGGCTTTACTTTAGGGGCGCAGAACGCACGCCAGCTGCTGCCGGGCTGCTATAGCGCTGCCTCCACGGCAACGATCGAACGAACGAGTGAGATGCCCGAGAACGAAGTGAATGGCCGGCCGGCCGCCCGGCTGCCCTCCGCCGGAATCCAGCCAAGGGGGCAGGCGGGGCAGACGCGCGCAGAGTTCCCGCGCTTGTTCAGAGCATCATAAAACTATGTATCCAGAACGAAGCTTAACTTTAGGTAAAACGCACATCGAATGCTCTAAAAATCCCCATTAGTCTCACTTATGCAGGTATGGGGAAATACATCGGAGGCAAATCTTCCGCGCTTGCGCGCTGCCGGAGCGCGCTCGCTGCCGGCCGGCCGTTTGCCCAACCGGACAATGAAGCGCGCGGGGCGGGCGGATGGGACAAGCGGCAACGGCGCCGGCGCGAGAATCATGAGTCACACGTACCGAGGTGGAAATGTGGCTGGTCGGAACCGTCGGTAGGTATAGCAAGAAGCGATCTCGGAAGCAAATTCCGCACAGGTGGAAATAGTAATCCCGAGCCCTGCTGCTGCATTGATGCCACTATCACGTACGCTACGCCGGAATTTGCAGTTGTGTCTCGTGTAACGGCTAATAAAATTATGACGGCCTTCTACAATAGATGCGAGGCTCACGACGGAGCAGGAAGAATAGCCACTGTTGCTCGGCTGGCTGCCTGCGTGACCGATCGTCCAATCGCGTCCGACCGGCCGACCGAACGGCCGCGGCCGACCGCTCCACTCCTTCCCGTTCGTTCGTCCCGACAGTGGCGAACGACCTACAACGCTCCTAATGACGATAATGCCGCCACCGCCGTCCATATAGCTGGCTTCAGCAGCAGGTGTTGTTGTTGCCCAAGGTGGCCTTCACTTCAGGTACAGAGGCGACGTTCGCGACATACTGTACGTACCGACCGACACATACTACAAGTTCCGTCGGACAATGATTTGAATAAATGGGCTGCTGCCTCTGTACGCGTAAAAACTTGGATGCGGTGGAGGTGCTTGCCAGCAGTCGAACCCGTAACGGTAATCGAATAATGACTACGGGACCCGGCCGCCGCGCTTTTTGGGGCCCTCGCTCACTTATTACGAAGGCAAACAGAAGGAAAGAAAGATGATGCATGGCGTGCTAGTTAAACGGTCGATGCCGCCCGCGAGGCAAGTTGATCAGCCACAGGGAACGAACGCGAACAGCCGCATAGGTACGTGGATGTTTCAAAACTTCTCGAAATCGCTCTCTCGTCGCGCCGGCTGCGATTACAATGGGTCCTTGCTCCAATGTCAAGCCGCACATACTAATCTTCCAAATGGCGCCCGAGATGAAGGCGAAAGTTCTCGGAACGTACAATCCAAGCGTCTGTCAGATTCGATTAAGCGATAAAACGCATTCGGCTTCGACAGCAGCTGTAGTATCTCTCGACATACGGGCGCGTACCGATCGATCGGCGGCATCATCTGTGACGCCTCGCCTCGCTCGCTCGTTTCGTGTCGTTGATCCGTGTAAAAACATTGCAGCGCGTACCGGTAGAGCACGCCATGGAGGAAGTGACCGTGCTAGCTTGTCCTTATTAGCAGCTCCACGGTCGGACGAAGGACGCAATATGAATCGCGGGTTAGACATACGTATGGTACTGTACTGTACTGTAGAAGGCAGTACTTGCACCTTTGCTGCCTGACTCTACGTTTCCAGCTCGTACTGCTCTATTCGTTAGTTTAAGGCTTATTAAATGTCTAAGCTTATAATTAGTGCATATATTTGCTACCCTTCAAATCGTAGTCAAAGTCAGACGACTAGCCGGGTGCATTTGCCAATCATTGCGAGCTGGGCATATAGGCGGCGCCTTTAAGTGAGACAATCCGGAAGTCAGTCCTAAGTAAGGAGTCCAGCTAGCAACAGAGCTGAATGGCTCGTTCGGCTTGAGAGCCAGCCGGCTAGCTCCAACTGCAGAATTGCCGCAATTGAGGATGTATTATGTAAGTGCTTCGGAATGGTGGCTGCCTGCCTGAATCTCTTGTCAGCAAATGGCGCGACTGTTGGTTACCATCTCGAAGACAATTATGCGACGCCGCCCCTGTTGCATAATCAATGCAAAGGGTGAGAATTTCTGTCCTTTCGTCGATCGCGTCGCGCACATCGCACAAAGAGACATTTTCCGAGTCGTTGATTTACCGCCCGTTCGTGGCCTGCCGATACAGAGACAAGGGGGGCAATTACGAGCACTACGACTGGAATCACGCCGCCGGTCACGACAATATGTGACATGTGTCGATCTGACGGAAAGACAAGTGCATCTCTCTTTCTAGCTGTTTGACAAGTGTCGCGGACAGGGAAATTAGACCGCTCTTGGCATAGAGGTTAACGTTTTCGAGCGCGAGCCGCATATTTAAGCATTCGGAGCGTACCTAATGCCCTTTGTCTGTCTCCATCTCCCTCTCGATTACGACCGGTACAATGCGTGAGAATGCGCTGGGAACGAGAGGGAGGGAAGGGAAGGAAGAGGCACACCGAAGCCGAGCCCATCCCCTGCCTGAATTAAATGCTCAACCAAAAACCGCACAGCGAATCCGAAGGGGGATATTGAGAAACTTGCCAAGGTCGCATACAACCAGCTCTCTTTTCACAGGCCGACTTTTGAGACAGGACCGAGATTCATTCTCTTCTCCCTCCCCGACAACGACGCCTTAATTTTCCACGGATTTCGTAATCGCGAGCGATCCTTGAGCGACGGGACAAATGTCGTTCTCGTCCGCAAAGGAAGCCTCGGGCGACGGAAGTGGGGGAACCAGATAATACAGCCGAAAGAAGGTTGCGATTTTCAACCCCGAGGAACCAATATCGGGGGCGAACCTTGTTAAAAGTAGGCATATTAAACTTGAGTTGACTTGACCTTCTCCGTCTTCGGTTGGCCAATTCGACGCGTATAAAGATAGAGGTGGTCCGGCCTTGGGGCCCTTGGGTACTACATCAGCATGCGACCCCGACCGAGTGTGTGTGTTGAACTGACGGCTGGTTTCCTTTCGTGACTGGAGCTACTGTTGATACTCCACGCGAATAGTGCGGCCGACGCATGTGTGCGTGAGCCGCATAGCATGGGGACACGAAGATAGAGAAGAAGAAAAGTAAAAAGAAGTGACTGGCATTCGTGACGACAGCCAAACTATGGTAGTTATGAATCCGTGACAGGGATTCGTAATGGATACGGCCATGATAGGAATTAAATCGTCTGCCCCTAATTATACGCAGATATGCAACGAGGGAGACGATTGAGGTCGCTCCGTCAAGATACCCTCCTCCTTATACATATGTATATCTATGCAGGCCAGCATCCATCTCTGTGGATGACTAATGGCGAGGGCGAGGCGAGGCGGCATCGTCATCATCAACTCATTCGGGAATTTACAGTTTCGGTGGACGAGCCATTCAAAATATACCTTAGGAAGCCATAAACCGCAAAAAGTGGCAGCCCAAAATTTGTGAATGGAAGCCCGCTGCAACGACCATACATAGAAGAGACGAGGTGAGTCAATGAAGACATCAACGTGAACAGAGGCCAAAGTAAAGCCATCATGCATGGTCCTAGCGACGTTTGTTGCATCCCAAAATCAGGCGACAATAGCAAGCACGAATGTTATACCCACTACCCAGTCGGAGTCTTAGGCGACCGTACTTAATTTGCGAAGCTGGCGCCATTAGCCGGGAGCCTCATAAAAAGATCGCCTTGCAGCGGCGAGCGAGCGATTATCATCAGGACAGCAGGTCCCGGGTCGTACAAAACCGGCCGTTGTTGGTCGGCCGGTCGGTCGGTCGGGTTCAAGGATCTTAGCTCACGCATTCGCCTTCCTCGTTCGCTCATCTGCTCTTCACGCCGGCAACTCAACTGTTCGCTCGGCCGACCGACCGGCCGGCATGCGCATTTATGACGCATAAGTGCGTCAGTTAGCGAGCGCGGGCAGGCGGCAACAAAGCTACATAGATATTGCGCACGTCGGTCGGTTGGGTCGCCTGCCAGCCCGTCCATCAGAGAGATGTTATTCCTCCCTTTGAATGGGCCCGCCCGACAACAAAAGAATTGATTCTTGTCCACCCGCCTCGCCTTCCTCTCATGCACTCAACTACTCGATGTCGAGGCGCCTTGATTCGAGTATGCGCGCGACGGAGGGCAGGCAGGCAGGCAGGCGGACAAAAAATTAGCAAAAAAGGTCGTCGTCTCTTTTGCTCACGCGCTCGCCCAAAGAAAGAATATTGTTTCAGAGTCCGAACGACAGACGACATTGATTGAGGAGGTGGCGGCGAGATGGAGCAAGAGAGGCAGGGGAATTGAAACAGCAAATGGCAAAAACGAAACGAAACAGGCAATTGGTGTGCGCATAAAGCTGAAATCGGAGATTCTTCACTATGTGGCGTAGTTTAGGCCCTATGATGGGTGTTCGATTGGTGGTCTGAACGTTCCCGTTGTCATGGATGATTGGCTGGTGGCTTTGCCAAAGCGGCACGCGGACGGACGGACGGACCGTCGATCAAAGGTGGAATCGCCATAACGGGAATAACGAGCACTTGAATTATTCGGAATGTCGGGACTCAAATCGTCAACGACTATCACGGGAACGTTACTAACTCGATGATCTTCGTTAATCTCGGCGTTTCTTGCTTATCTTCTCGTCACATGCAGCATCAATTGGCAGTAGATGAGAGCGGACGGAGCTCATTTGGCTCTAATCCGAAGGTCTCTGGGGCAGAGCACACACAGCTAGCGAAGCAGGAAGAGGAAAGAAAGACAGGCAGTCGGACGGACGGGCCGCACGCGTGAGAAGGTAAAAAAAGCAATCCAAACGAGAAAAGAAGGAGAGTGAAAATGAACTCGATAATAGAAAAGGAAGACTTCTCTCCCGCGCTCACAGGTCTCGATTCTGTGGTTGGAAGGGAGCAAGGAAGATCAGAGTGGGGGTTACAAAAATCGCAACCGGGGGAGGGAAACTCTACGTAAGTGCAAAAAACCAACACTGCTGCCTAACCTGTAGCTTCTCGTTTTTGCTCTCTAGTACGTCGATTGGAACCATGGTTAGTGCGTAGGAGGAAGATGAGGGGAGGAGTTTAACTAAGACCTCCTGACCCAGGGCAAACAAGTTCTGTTGGTGTTAGCCGGTGTGGGCCGCGGCGTCGGCTTCGGAGACGAGGAAGAATTGCCGGGCAGGAATAAGAGTCTTCGGCGCGTCGAAGAAGTGGCCGTCGGAGTTTCACTGCTGGGAGGAACGAAAGTGAAAAGGGAATACATAGAGAAAGGGAAGAGAAGCTAGCGAATAGCGTGAGTGGGGAGAGAATTGCTGCAAGAAAGGAGGTTAATTGTGCTTCCGCGACCCTAATTTAGCCAAAAACATCCGGCACGAGTGGTGTGTAGTTCGTACATCGATACATGTAACATATTCATATTTCAATGTCCAATTTTGAAGCCCAGACATTCTGTAGTACTCGTACATTGACTTCCACAAAAGAGACCCTGACCTAGCTAAAAAGTCAAGATGAGCTCGCGGTTGCGCAACTGCCGGAAGCGCATCCGCCCCGCAAAACATTGACTAACTATGCGTACTACGTTCACTCTGTAGATCCTACCTTGGCGGCATCGCCTGGTCGGCGTCGTTCTTGCCACTCGGTTCCTCGACCGACAACGCCTCCTCCTTCTCCTTTTCCTTCTCGGCCTGCATCTTCCTCTTCTTCAGGTTGTCAGCCTCGTTGGCGATCTGCTCCAGCTTGAGTGCGAGGTCGCGGTCGTCCGACGAGATCTGCACGCTCGAAGGCGGGATGAGGGGCTCGCGGTCGCGCAGCGCCGGCTTCGACTTGTTGAGTTCCGATGGGGGAGAGTCGTCCGCAACTCTGCTCGCGCCCGGGATAGGGTCGATCACGACGTCCTCGAACTGGTTGCTCTTCGCAATGTCCTCGTTCGAACTGGACGACGCCTCGCCGGTGCCTTTAGCGGTGCTTACAACATCGCCTTTCGGTATCGTCGTAGTCTCTGTTATCTCCACCACCAGGTCCTCCGCGTTCTTCAGGATGGGTCTGATGCCGCTGGAGGAACCCTCGTCGTAGCTGGAGTCCTTCTTGAGGACGCCCTTCAACCTTTGGCTGGATGTGCTAGATGGGGCGCCTTCGTCAACAGACGACTCGTGCTTCAGGATGCTGCGCTTTCTGACCATCGGGGGGCTGCTGACAGCCGACGTCTCGAGATCACCGCCGGCCTCTTTATTGTTGGAGAATCTTCGGTGCATCAGGGATTGAGAGCTCGGAGAGGATCCTTTTCGCTTGAGTATTCCGCCGCCCGAGACGAAGGGTGAGGCGGATGACGACGCTGACGGCTCCATCACGTCGATGGAGGAGGAATGCATCATCACGGTGCTCTTGACGGACACTGAAAAAAAGTAAAAGACGGCAATTATCACGACCGGTCGACTGTCAAGCGAAGAGGTTGCGAGATTCATAAAATTCAATATTCCGCTAGATTACGAGCTGAATTAATTTAAGAGCCTGAGACGTGATCGAGAACATATTTACTGATACTCCACTAATTAAGGAATAAAATTATATGTAGTTTCCCATGACTCCCATGTCTTCTTTCTTCCTTACCATGTTCATGCGCAGGAGTATTGGAAGGCTTCTCCGCAGATCCGCTAGCGCCGAACGCCGACTTGTCCATGACCGACTTGGGCAGCGTGGGCCGGGTCCTCACCACCGAAGGCGAGTCCTCGGTCGAGACGCTGCCACAGCCGGACGAGGCAGCAGCGAGGAACGTGCTCTTCAGTGATCGGACTGAAGAACCTGCAAAGCAAAAACGAACTGTTATCCTGGGCCTTTATGACTTATCTGGATTTAATCAGCCGTGATAATCCCATCACCGAGCACAGGTTGTTTGGTCAGCATTGCGCCAGAGATTAATGTACGCGTACTATAGCATAGGTACGAACACGATGTTAGTCCATATTCGGAATATAAAGATCAAGAACCAGAATATAGTCGGATGGCAGAAAAGTTTTCTTGACCACCACCGAGATTTGGCTTCGTTCTCACCGCCGCCACTGTTGGCTGTAACCGTTGACTTCGACGCAGATATCACCGTAGCCGCCCTCCTGACTGTCGTCGACGACTGAGACTGTTGCTGCTGTTGCAACTGCATCATGGCCATCTTGATGTTTCTCGACGCCTCCTGCACCTCATCCACCGTGATGGGTTGCGTCTGGAAGCGGGAGAACAGATCGCCGGTTCCTTGGGCTCCTCGGCCCGGACTGTGGTTCCTCTTGGCGAGCGCGCGGCTCGATGGGCTCCTCTTGCCGGCCGGGCCGACGGGCGGGGTGGGCGAGCTGGCGCCGACCAGGGAGGAGGACTCGAGGCCGCCGGAGGACACCGTCCGGTCAAACAATCGAACGCGATCGGATATCGAGAGGTTGGAGGGGTCTTGAAGGGGATTCAAACGCCAAACTCAACACAAGAAAAGGTCCGGAGAAACTAGGCAAGAAACTTACCCGCCGTGGAAACGTCTTCTGTTGCTGCGGATGCTTCATTATCTGGCTGGCGATTGCTGCCCGACGACGACGATATCCTCCTGAAGGAATCCTTTCGCCTCGCGCCGCCCACGATGGCCGAGTCCTCGCTGTCCCTGCTCGGGGACCGCTGTCGCGACCGGCTCCCCCCGCTGCCGCCGCTATTGTCCAAGTCGAGGAAGACGGAAGACCTGTTCTGGGCGCCGACAGACAGGGGACTGTCGGCGTCAGACTTTGAGGCCGACGAAGACGCTCTCCGCGTGGCTGACGACGATCTGGCCGGCCTCTGGGGCGGCAGCGACGACACGTCGTTGTCGCTGTCTCGCTGGTCCAGATTCGGAGGAGGGGTGCTGCCTCCGCTCGTACCTAACGCAGAGTCGCGTGGATAGCGGAGAATCGGGGACACGTCCAGGCTGAATAGACAGGAAATATATTGTAGCTTTAAATACGCAATTAACATACGTCTGCTTACTCGTCAGAAGAGGGTGACAACGTGCGCCGAATGTCCTCTCTGGAATCCTTCCGCTTGAGAATCGGTCTCGGCCTGGATTCCGTGTCCGGAGCGAGCGGCGGCCCCCGTCGCGTGACCACGGTGGACACGACGACGTCGTTGGGGTCGCTGAGCGGACTGAGGCTTTCCTCTGACTTTCTGCTTTTGAGTATCGACCGCCTCGGCCGGTGTAGGTTTTCTCCGCCGCCCAGACCGCCGCTAGCGCCCTCCGAACCCAGAGAGTGCTGGCCACCCTCAAGCTCGTCGTCCGTGCTCCCAACCTGCTTCTTCTTCAAGATGGACTTGATCCGGTCCTCTGAGGGAAATTCTACGTCCTCGAGACTACCCTGCTTCTTCAAGATGGAGAAGAGGTTCGGCCTGGAACCGCTACTCCCGTCTCCACCCAGGCTCTCCGGACTGTGGCTGCCGCTGCCGGCGCTGCTGTACTTCCGCTTCAGGATCCCCTGCGGCGGTTCCGGCGACGACCGGCTGCAGGCGTCCAGCTCCAGGTCCTCCAGGCTGGACCTTCTCTTGAGGATGGACTGCGGCTCGGGCGAGGACGCCCTCGAGTCGCACATCGAGTTATTCCTGCTTCGGAGAATCGGCTTGATCGAGTTTAGGTCTGTGGGTGATGGCGACCGGATTCGCACGTGGTCCGGTTTGGAGGTCGCGCCAACGGGGGCGAAGGCCCCTGCCGCCGAGGATGTCGGATCATCGGCGACTGTCGACGATGACTGGGCTGCCGCCGGGGGCTTCTTCTTCAAGATGCCGCCCGACGACGGAGTCTGGGACTGCTCCGACTCTTTGTGCTTTAGAATTGGGACGGGCTTGAAGGCGGTGTTGGACGACGGCGTGAATTCGGACTTTTGCTGCAGGTCCTCCGTGCTCTTCTTCAGTATGGGTCGAGGATGGGCCAGGGACTGGAACGGCTCGGCGCTGTTGCCGGCAGACGGGGGCGGAAACCTCTTGTCGAGCACCGTGAGCGACGCTGACCGATTTCTGACGCTGGGCACGGGCGGCGCGTGCAGGACCACAGGGCCGTCGACGACGCGGGCGCGGTGCAACTGCTTCGCCGGAGAAGAGTTCACTGAAAGACTTTGCTGTTGCTCCATTGCTCGGCGCAAAGATTCTCTTGGCTTAGGAACCGGAGGCGGCGGTTGTGCCTCCAATTGAGACTCGTTTAGGCTGCGGCGCTGCTTGCTCCTGTCGTAGTCCTTGATGAAGTCCTCGCAGGTCTTGAGCACCTCCTCCTCGTTAAACTCCACCTCGGGAGGATCGTCTCCGGCGGCAGCGGCCGCGACCGCTGCGGCCGTGGCGCTCTCCATCGCCTCGTCCGCCATCTTCATGGCCACCTTGGCCCGACTGGAGAGCTCCTCGTACCTGGCCATGAAGTCGGACTTCCGCCTGGAAGACGGCACAGGGCCGTGCAAGTCTCGCGAATGTTGCGCGTCGCCGAAGGAAGGCTGCACTCGCCTCTGCTGGGGAATGATGGCGCTCTGCGGCCTCGGGGCACCGGAAGAAGACTGCTCCGGCTTGGGAGGGGCCGGCTCGTTGGGGTTGAAGGCACCTCCAGCGCTGCTCCTTCGTCGCACGACGCCGGCAAACTCCCTGACGAAGGCGGGCACCTGCTCCTCGTCTCCGCCGCTGCGCGTACTGTCACTGCCCTTCCTCAGGAAGGCCGGGGACGGTCCGGGGTCGTTCTTCCTCATGTTCGCCTTCGGGGTCGGCGACGATGTCGTACTGGCGCTGACCTCCGTCGACGGGAAGATGGGCGGCTTGTTGGCCGACGAGACGCCTCCGGAACCCGGACTGAGTCCGACTGTGCCCGGACTCGCACCGCCGCCGTTCAGACTGGCCGCCGTCATGGCCCTGCTCGTCGACACGGACAGGTCTCCACCGCTTCGCTTGGTCCGCTCCGTCCAGTTGTCGACCGACGGGTCGGAGACGATCTGCTGCATTTGCGGCTCAAGGGACGACGTCGTCGTGGCCGCCGCCGCCGGCCTCGAGAATGGCGAGACTGGCGGCGTGAGGGTGCGGGACACCGACTTGATGATCTCTGGCGAGGAGAGCACCGTGCGGACCGAGGGCGACGTCGATGACGTCTCCGGCAGGTTTTGAGCTTGAGCGTGGAAGGAAGGAGAAGAAGTGGCCCCTATGGCTGTGCCTGTGGCCGTGGCAGTAACGTTTTGTTGACGGTGGTCTGAAACGAACCAAGAAAGAAGAGTTAAGCAGACTGGTTTTAGCGAAGCTCATTATGACTTCATGGGGTAGCGAATAGCGATTCGTGAGTTTCGCTGTTTCGGCCTAATTATTCATGACGTAATAGACGGGAACGATATTAAAACTTAAAAGCATTGACTTTTGAAAGGGCTTCATCTGTAAATTTGCGAATATGTACCTTTGGTTTTGACAAGTCAGCAAAAATGGTGGCAGAAATATCCCATGTACGTTGCACATGTACCCGTAAAAGCATGTACAATACTCCGTAGCACGCTCTCGGAAAAGCCTACGGTATCAACGCACTTAAGGTCATTTTCCTGTGAATAATTTAAAACATAAAATATTGGGCACTGCATAAACATGTAAGCACGCTATCTCGGTGCAACACCGAAACGGGCCAGTTCGGAAGCCGGACAATGGAAGACACAATGGAAGAGGCAGGCAGAGGGGCGGCGGTCAGCGAAATTGAGACGCGGCGGCGGCGGCGGCGGTGATTGGCAAGGTCGGCATTCTGGTCACGTCAGACGGACAGACGGACGAATGGGCGGACATCGGATGGACAGGAGACAGTGCTAAGATCGACAAAAGATGGCGTAGGAATGATTGTTATGATACGTCGTACACATCTATCTGCAATCATCAAAGGCAACAACATCCTTTTCCACACATCTCATTTCATTTTCCATTCCCATAACCAAGGCCGCTTCCGGCTAAACCCTTTCTTCCGTTTCTTCCCCCGAGGCGAGCCAGCGACGTACGCGACGTGTGTGCGCGTTCGTGCGACCAAATCCGCTCGCTCGCTCTCGACCTTCACGGCCGCTGCCCACGTCATAAGACAATGACTAAAGAAAACGGAGGGAAGGAGAGAGGGAGGCCACTGTCGCAGCAAAGCCAGGAAGATGGCATCGATAGGACGAGATGGCTTTCTTCGGATTCGTGCGCATCTCGCATCTGATTAATTAAAATACGGACAATGCAATGCGTGCAACAGACAAAAATTGTGGCTATCTTGCTCGGTAGATAAGTGCACGCCATTTTAGAATATTAAACGATCAATCTCATTTAAATTCATGCTAGGGCCAAATCGGAGGATCAGAATGCCACGTACATAAAGCTTTTCTAATAAAGTGCGCACGAGAGACGAGTCTGAGAGGAGGGCTCACGATTGGATTGGACAATGGAAATGCGCCGAGCGAGCTATATGTAGCTCGCTCGTACTACGTTGGAGCGTGACACAGCAACACATCTCAATCCTTTGGAGCAGGACCATATCGCGGCTGGTTGCTGCGATACATTGAGGATTACGTATGTGAGCCGTCGTTGTAGCTAGTTACAGGCGCAGTTGACCGTAGAGGCTAATGCCGGCGGCGGCCGGCGACGTACGGAGACTCGTACGTGCCATAAGTAACCCCCCTTCCCTCCCGCCCCAAGAGCGCGGCGGTGGCCTGACCAGCAGCCATGCATGCCGAGTTGCCGTCGACCCCGTCGTCGCCGGAGTTCGTTGCCATGCCAGTCAGGTTCGTCCGATCGCGTTCGGTCGGTCGGTCGATGCAGCAGCTGGCGGCGGCGCGGGCGGCGCGCAATCCACCACTTGGTTGGCAGCTAGGCAGCACAACAGCGCGCTGTCTGTTCGTCCGTCCGTCCGGCCGTCCGCCTTTTTCTCCCACTCAAGGGCACCAACAAGGAGCTCTAGCTGGGCTCAGGCCAATAGCTCAGAAGATGTGACTCATTCTCGCAGACGAAATAAATCGCAGCAGCTAGACCTACAGTACGAGCGAGGCAATGGTGGACACGCACACAGACTAGAGACGGGAGTTGCAGTGTACTGTAGTATAACTCGCATTTGCCTCCAACGAAATATCTCAATATGCTACAATGCTACGCATAATACGTAAAGGTAGCACACATTGCTCCGCACATGTGCAATCCATTCCGAATTTTGGGCGTGTGTGTATCGTTTTTCTTTTTGCTCGCCGCACGGCTGCTGCCGCGCGTAGCCGCCTAAAAACTGTGGGGGCGTCCGGCCCCGACAGAAGAGTCCTTGAATTTGCAGGCCATGAATTGACATGACTCTCATCCCGAGGCCGTCAGCGAGTGAGCGAGTGAGCGAGCAGAATGAAAGGGAGAAAATCCTCCCGGATGCGAGCGAGCGAGCGTGTTCCAACAACGGACGTTGCGTGGGCGATGGACGGACGGATGGGCGTTAGTTGGTTGGTGAGGGAGCAGCTAGGTGTTGAAAAGAGCCGTGCCGCCAAGCATAATGGGTCACTGTGGTTACTCGCATTGTGGAAGCTAGTCCGTTCCTTCCTCCATGCAGAGCGTCGGCGGCACTTTCACTTTGCGGCGCGCTATGGCCCGCGGGCCCATACCCAGAAAGAACAGACGCGACGGTCGGACATTTCTCGTCGTGGCCCTGCGTGGCGCCGTTTTAATGAAATGCAGCCGGAAGGAAGGAAGCGGCCGGCGAGCGAGAAAATTGCGGCGGCCGGAAGAAATTGCGAGATGCAGAAAGGCCAGGCGGTCGGTCGGTCGGTGTGGTAGCGGGCGTGAGGTATGCCTGTAATTAAGGGTCTGAGCATTCGCGGCCGATGTTCCTTATTATATTGACGCCCCAGCTACCATCGTATTTGTTCCCTTCTTCGTTGCAATTTCGCATTTCGATTAGGATTCGATAGGGCGTACGTAATACGAGTTTTGATAGTCCTAGCAGTGCAAATTCAACGGGCTGAAGCCCGTATTTGATCCCCTGCTGACCAATTCGTCCCCTTCCCCCTTCGTTTTATCGACGCGCTTCCACGGATATCATATTTGTTTTTGAGCATGCTATTATATCATAGTC
>JAAUYK010152431.1_pt1 | contig 15009 bp, 13 predicted proteins | sample 7278021 | NCBI WGS metagenome assembly JAAUYK01 (sample SAMN14350223, study PRJNA611818) | marine sediment metagenome | isolation source: surface marine sediment (1.8m) | place: French Polynesia: Moorea | collected 2018-08
CAGCTACGTTATTGGTTTTCGTATTGTGTGGTCTGGCAGGATAGCTGAATGAAGTCATAAGTCAGAAGTTTGAAGTCAGAAGTTTTCTTGAAGTTGGAAGTTGGAAGTTTTGGAGTTAGGAAATAATTTGAGTAATCAACAAATTTCAATTCAGGAAAGAACAAAAAAGTTTGGGGTGTCTTTGTTTGTAGTAGGACTTTAGCCCCCCTCTTGGTTTAGGGCTAAAGCCCTACTACAAGCCTAATTAATTCTTGCCCCGTAAGAAGCTTTCGGTTTACACTTAAAACTAACTAACAATAAAAGATAAATGAGCGATCGCCTTATATCAACCTAGCAACTCCTCAATATTCTGTGCCGTCTTTATGAGTAAATTTCCATACACCACTATCAAGTTGGGTAGCTTTAAGGTCATCATTTGGATATTCAACTTGGTCACCGGGAGTGCGATCGCCAACCTCTAAGTATTTGACCAAATTATCCGTTTCATTGACTAGCTGGTGGGCAACTCCCGCTCCAGCTTTGAAACCATAGCAGTCTCCAGGTTTTAGCTGATGTGCAACTTCGCCAATTCGGAGGGTCGGTTCACCTGCCAAAATATAGATGAATTCATCTTGTTTGGAATGGTGATGTATTAATGCTGATACCGAACCTGGTTCCAGTTCCGTCAAGTTTACACCGAAGTTCGTTAGTTCAAATAATTCACCGAGTTTTCTTTTAGTTCTACCCTTTACTTGGGATACGAACGGCTCTGGATATATTGACTTTCCTGCTTTTGCCGGAACTGATAACCCGGAAATAGGTTTTGACATATTTCTAGTATTTCCAGTCACCTAAGTATTAATTGTATCAAAGTCTAGTAGTTGACTGACACGCCTAAAATATTGCAATAGTAGGGGCGGGTTCAGTGTTAAATTAATGAGTTTTAACCTGAAATCAGATGAAGTCGCCCCCAATGATGTAATGCACTATTTTAGATGTGTCGGCCTAATAGTTAAGTAGGTTGGGTTGAGGAACCGTCGCTTGCTTCCCGTAAGGGTAACCCAACATTTTCACCTTTTTTGTTGGGTTTCACTGCGTTCTACCCAACCTACAATTATCTTACTTTTAGAGTCACAAAAGGGACGCTCGCATTTTTGTTATCCAACGTCCCTTTTTGAACTTATCGCTGACTGCTAATAGCTGAAAGCTGAAAGCTACTTATGAAGTCCGGAACCGCGCTAACTCTTCCCCAGTTATGTAGGTTGGGTTGAGGAACCGAAACCCAACATTTTCACCTTTTTTGTTAGGTTTTGTTGGGTTTCACTGCGTTCTACCCAACCTACAATTATCTTGCTACTTATGAAGTCCGGAACCGTGCTAACTCTTCCCCAGTCTTCGCATCGTGAGCGTGAACAGTACACACCAAACAAGAATCAAAAGACCGAGCCACATGACCGACTTCCACGGGGTCATTCACATCAGCAATAGGAATACCAACTAACGCTTCCTCAATAGGTCCGCGCACCCCTTCACCGTCGCGGGGTCCAACATTCCAAGTGGTCGGCGCAATAACCTGATAATTCTTAATCTTGCCGCCTTCTACTTCCACCCAATGACAGAGAGAACCACGACTAGCATTAGTGGCACCCCAACCGCGACCGTCTTTTTCTTCAGGCTTAATATACCAAGGATCGCGCAAATTAAACTCACGCAAACAACGATCTGTTTCACGGTACAATTTAGTTAATTCGTGCATTCTGGCAAACACGCGCAAATGTGCGTTCGGTCCGCCCATTTTCTTGAACATATCCAAAACTAAACCGTCTTTGTACTGCCAACTTTCCCCATGATCGCCACCTGCTATCAATTCCCGCGCTAAAGCACCAACTTCCATCCGACCTAAGTCTTGGTGAGATACAGCAGTTGACCAAGAATAAGCACCGTCAAAGTCAATATCATTATTAGCAACAGGTACAGTAGTGCGGTCAAAAGGATGTACATCTCCATCACCCTCGTTGTACCAAGCGTGGGCAGTATTCTCCCGCGTAAAAGTATGCTCCATCAATTGATGAATATCTGTAGTGCTATCGTAGACACCACTTTTCATAATCATCGCAGCATTCCGACCTTCAATAGTCGGACGTTGATATTTGTCTTCGTGAGGCAAATATCCCCAACTCATATATTTACCAATACCTGCACCAATTTTATCCAAACCAATATTCAGACCCATGCGCCAATAGAAACCAAGGTCTGAACTAGCATGATTAGGATTTTCATCCAACCATTCCATAAAATCTTCATAAGTTTGAATTTGTTCAAACCTGTCAATAGAACAACCTAACCATATCGGTTCTAACCAGTTAGTGCGGAAGTATTCTAACATTCCCCAGGCACGGGTAACATCGGTGAGAGTGGGAGCGCACATTACGCCACCGGGAACCATGAAACTAGAATGAGGCCATTGACCGCCGAATAGAGCGTATATTTCTACAGGTTTTGCAGAAACGGTAATACCTGGTTCGTAGGATGTACCTGTGAATGCTGAGAAACGCTTGCAAGCTTCTTCGTAGAAAGGACTATTTTGGTATTTTTTGTTTGTTAAGTCGATCGCGTATAAACCGTAGAAGAAACGTGGATGACTTTGGAGAGTTTCTACAAGTTGACCGAGGTTTCGAGCAAGGATGGCGTTACGGGGTACTTCTGTTTGCCAAGCTGTATCTAACGCCCAGGAAGCACAGGTCAGGTGAGAAGCACCGCAAATTCCACAAATTCTGGGGGTGACAATGAGACCAGCTTTGGGGTCTTTACCTTTGAGGATGACTTCAAAACCTCGGAACATTTGAGCTTGAGTCCAAGCGTTGGTTACATATCCGTCTTGAATGTCAACTCTTACGTCTAAGTCGCCTTCAACGCGCCCCACGGGAGAAATGTCTAATGTTTGTACTTTAGTTTGAACCATTATTTCAGTTATCAGATTATTAGTTATCAGTTATTCAGTTTCTGTAGGGTGCGTTAGCGCCACCGTAACGCACCATCATCCATTAGCGTAACACTGACACATCTAAAATGGTGCGTTACATCATTGGGGGGCGGGTTTATCTAACTTCAGGTGAAGCTTCGTTAATTTAACGGGGAAACCCGCCCCTACTATTGCACTATTTTAGATGAAACAGTCCAGTAGGGTGTGTTAGCGGCAGCGTAACGCACCATCATCCAGTAGCGTAACACTAACACATCTAAAATGGTGCGTTACGACGGATTGTTTAATCCCTTTCATCGTCTAGATTTTAGCCGTCTAACGCACCCTACAAATGTTAAAACGCTGTTACCTGTTCCCTTAAACAGTAAAGAAATCTTCCTCTGCCCATTCTGGTGTTGAATCTTTCGCAACCATAGTCAGCAAAGCATAATCTTTACGGTTAACTCCCGTTGGTAATTCTTTGGGAACTCCCATGACTGTTTGCGTCTTAAATACTGTTCCTGGCATCAGGTCGTGGAATGGAAATTCTGGTTCCGTACAACCTAAACATGGCATTCCCGCGCGAGTCTTGGAGGAAACTCGGTTCCATAAAATGCGGTTACAGGAAGAGCGAGTCATCGGTCCGCGACAACCCAAATCATAGAATAGACATCCTTGACGCTGCCCAAAATCTGAGGTTGAAGCTTTGTAAGCAAAATGAACGTTGCGAGTACAACCTGTTTGAGTGAAGCTTTTGAAAAATGTTTCCGGGCGGTGAAATTCGTCTAAGGTAATGTCATCAAGTCTACCAGTGGCAACCGCCACCAATATTTGCGAAATCCAATCTGGGTGTGCGGGGCAACCTGGAATATTAATAACTGGATATCCAGCTTTACTCTTGAAGTCTTCTCCTAAAAATCCGCCTTTTTTCCGTTTCAGAAATTGCAAACCTTCAGACTCACTCGGGTTTGGTGCCATTGCCGGAATACCGCCATAAGTAGCGCAGTCTCCCACCGCAACAACGAAACCTGCAACTTCCGATAATTCTTGTACCCAATCTTTCATCGGGCGATCTGCAAAACGGTTCCATTCTCCCGTACCATTGGGCGCGTTAATTATAGTTCCTTCATATACTAATATATCTAAATGTGTTTTTCCCGAAATACAATCTTGTAATAATTGTTGGACGTTTGTACCAAGTTCAAATCCTAAAGAAGGATGCCAGAGTACATTAATGCCGAAGTCTGTGATTAGGTCACAAATATTTGGTTCTTCAGCATTGAGAAATGATATGGTATTGCCAGAACAAGCTCCACCTTGAAGCCACAGTAGATTTATCATTCTACCCAATTCTCCTCTCTGTTTTATGCAGTTGAGATGGGATTCACGATAGAATTTGTCGCACCCTACTTCAACCTTTATGAAATTATAAAGGATAGATAATGATAACTTGGTTTTTATTTACGAATTTTTTATTATTAATTAATTGTTACTTTTGTTAAGAATTTTGTTGTTTTTGATACTTTATTTTCAAGATTTTATTGGTAGGAAAATCTTCAAAAAATATAAAATTGGCAACTTAATTTAATTTCTGCTTAAATTGAATCAATATTATTGTGAGCAAAATCAAGCATTTCTTCAGCTTCATTAATAATCTCTTGAGCCTGTTCTATTGTAATATTAGGATTAAGATTATAATCTGCTTCTGTGCGTTTTTCTTGAGCATTAATTAAATAGCGATGATATTCTACAGGTAAACGTTTTGTTCTAGCAAATTGTCGGCCAAAAGCAGAGATAACAGCAGAATGACTGGAAAATGTTAATCCTTCTCCTAATAAAAAAGCTTCGGCAATATAAAACATACTATAATAAGCCCTCGCTGTAGCAAAAGCAGCTAAGTTATTATCAACTAAAAGTTGAGCAGCTTGTAAGCTATCCCTCGCTTTTTGTAATAATTGTTGTTGTTCAATGTTCATAGGAAAATACCTTCTTGATGAATATTCAATAATAAGGGACTTTTCTCTTGTTGAAATTGATATTCACTCACATAAACACAACTTACTAACACCCCATACTCAATACATATATCGGAAATAAACTCAATGATTTTTTGATGGTTATTATCCAGAGTATTTGTTTCTTTTAAAACTACTAAAACATCAATATCTGAGTCTTGTTTTGCATCTCCCCTTGCTTGAGAACCAAATAAAACTAAACTAATTAAATTATCTTGATAAATTTGTTGAAATTCCTGTTTCACCCTAGTCAGAATTTCTGCTAAGTTTTGATGTTGTCCTAAATTTTTAACTGTATATAAAGGAATATTTATCATTTCAGATTATAACTCCCTCGTTTCAATATTTGACCTACCAATTATACTACTGAAAGCTAAATTTCCTGAATCTTGGCTAACATTTAGGAATACTTTTGTGTTATCTTGTTATACTATCATATAATGCTTAAATATACTCATAGCCAATATATCTATGATAGTTAAATGAGTCCATCCCTAGAAGAATCTATTGTTTTAATTAGTAGTAGTAAAAAAGCAAATGTTATTGGAACTGGATTTGCTTTTTATAAGGCAGATAATTATACTTATTTGCTAACCTGCGCCCATGTTGTTGAGGGTGTGGGTGGTGAGGAAAATTTATTGGTTAATAATATTCCGGCAGAAGTTATTGCAACAGGAGATGTTAATGGTTTTGATTTAGCAGTGTTGGGAGTTGAAAAGTTGAATGTACCACTTTTCCAGCTAATAAGTTTATCCGAAACAGAAAATCAAAAGTTTCGGATAGCAGGTCATTATCTCTATGGTGAAAATAAAAACGTTATGCTGGAAATTGTTAATGGCAGTTTAGGGAAAAAGCGTTTCGCTCGTCAAAATAATGAAACTGTGAGAGCTTGGAATTTGTTAATTAATGAAGGCGACCGCCTTCGTCAAGGTTATAGTGGCGCACCTGTAGTTGACCTGAGCGATCGTGTTTTGGGTGTGGCTACCAATATGGAGAAAGATGGAGCAGAAGGGTTAGCTATTTCCGTAGAAGCTTTGAATAAAATCTGGCCTAAAATGCCTCTTAGTATTTCTCAACAGCTTCAACTTAAATCAGAATCATTAGTTGAACTCACAACTGAGAATAAACCGCCTAAAGCTGTTGACAAACCTGCAAAACCATTGCCTGAAGTTGAACTCAAGTCAGATGTTAATTGTGACTATACTGAATTAAAGAGATTGTTGAGTGAGGGAAAGTGGAAAGAAGCAGATGAGGAAACAGCTCGTTGTATGTTGCAAGTTGCAGGGCGAGAGGGGGAAGATTGGCTAAGAGTAGAAGATATAGATAATTTTCCTTGTACAGACCTCCGCACAATTAACCAACTTTGGGTAAAATATAGTGATGGTAAATTTGGCTTTTCTGTGCAAAAGGAAATTTATCAGAGTTTGGGTGGTACAAGAGAGTATGATGAGAAAGTATGGGAAGCGTTCAGAAAGGAAGTCGGATGGCATCAAGAAGGAACATGTTTGTATTACTCTGACCTAACTTTTAGCGAGGATACACATTACATGGGGCACTTCCCTGGGTGGGGTGGTGTAGTTTGTGGGCATGTTTGGGTTCTCTTCTCTCGCGCGAAGACTTGTAGACTTTAACATATAAGCGTTTCAGCCGCCTCATCAGTTATCAGTTTTTTATAATCCATTTATTGGCGATCGCTCAGATACCAGTTATCAGTATTAAAAAATTGCCTTGCCACCTATTGTTATGAGGTGCTTCTACTTTTCTATTCAACGTCCTAGAATTTCCTTTGACAAAGGTAGAAATTTTTAACTCCATAACCAGAAATATAAAATAGTAAAATATCATCCTTATAACAGTTTTATATCCCCCCCTGCCCCCCTTTGAAAGGGGGGATCAAGCAAAAAGTCCCCCTTTCAAAGGGGGATTTAGGGGGATTGTCAATGTACTTCATAACTGTGGGAATTGCTCCAGTCAGCTAACAATTTAGTTATTATTATTTTTGAATTCAAAGAGTATGTAAAAATGGCTTACAGTTATTTTAAAACTATTAATCAAGGTCAAGCTACTTTTGACCTTAGTATTAATATGGTTAATTTGTTTCCTAATATCGAGTTAGTTGAACCGAGTGAATATTTGAAAATAACTCTCAAACGTAATCTCAAAGTTGCTTTTGATAATAATACTGAAAAAGCTCGTTTCCTGACGGAATGCTCCGCAAACGGAGTTAATTATTGCACCTTTGTTAATAGAAATCAGAGAAATATTTGATGGTAAAATTAGTTTGTTTTCTGGCAGAGATTTTAATGTCGATATTACCAGTGGGCTAAATGGCTTTTGTGACTATCTTTTGAGTGCTTCAGAGTTCACTTTAGAAATAGAAGCTCCTTTCAACAATTAATAATTAACAATTAATAATTAATAATTATTGAAGATTGGTAGTATTTGGCGCTTTATGAAGCTTTCTGGTCAAAATGTTGCCATTGATAATGACGAGTTAGTCATTGAAAATGCAGAAGATATAAATATTTCCAAGATTTTAGCAATTTTAAGTTTGCCTATTAAACAATTGAACAGTTAAATTTTTTGATTAATCATAATTTGACCAATATTTTTTAATACCGATAAAACTTGCTCTAGTTCATTTTCTCGTTCGATAGATAAAGCATAAGAACGACTATATTGAGGAATTTTACCCTGAATAACTTTCACAAAAACAAATTCTCTACCATTCACCAGAAAACCAAATATTGGCTTTTCTGTATTAGGGCTATTTAACATATAAACTAATGCTTGAGGTAATGCCTCCATCACGTCAATTTTTGTGCTTTTGCATTCAATAACCAGTACCCAAAATTGTTGTTTGATTACTAATACATCAATTTTACCTCTGACAATTACTCCTTCATCTTCCGCTTGAATTTCAATGGATGTTTCTGTTTTTATAGAAAATGGAGCTTGGTAAAATTCGGCTAAGTCTAACAGAAAAGATAGTACCACCATTTTAACCACTTCTTCTGAACCTGAACCACTATTTACTAAGTTAAAATAATTGCTTCTAACGCGGTTAAGAATTTGCTTTTCTGCTTCTGTTATTTTGGGTAAATTTTCTTGCCATTCTGGGAAAAAATTTCGCTCGCTAGTTTGTTCGAGTCCGAAATATGTTTGTATTTCTGCTAGACTTAAATCTTTAGCTTGGAGAGTTTGTATCATAATTATTCAAATCCAAATTAGAGGAGCTACTATAATAATTTTATCAAGAAAATGTAGGTGCTTAATTAATGGCTGAAATATTAATCATCGGTTACGGTAACACTCTCCGCAGTGATGATGGTGCAGGTCAACGGGTGGCAGAGTTGGTAGCAGAGTGGAAGTTGCCCAATTTGCTATCGCTCCCGGTGCATCAACTTACCCCAGAATTAGCAGAACCCATCTCTCAAGCTGAATTAGTTATTTTTGTTGATGCTTACCCAGCAACTTCTGAACAAGGTTTGCAGGTTCATCAACTTTCCGATCCCCCCTCTTCCCACACCCAGTTAGAAGGGGAGAGTCAAGGTTTGAATATAGGACATATGGTCGATCCGCGATCGCTACTTGCTCTCAGTCAACTTATCTATAACAATGCGCCTCCTGCTTGGTGGATATTAGTGCCAGCAGTCAATTTTGAATTTGGGGAAAGTTTTTCTCCAGAAACTACCGAAAATATTGAATGTAGTTTAGCACAAATTAGACAAATTATTGTTAAATAAAGTTTAAAATTTTTATTAAAAAAATGTTTTAATTGAGCAGTTATTTTCTGACTTTGTGTGCAAAGTACAAGTTTTGTAAAAAAAGTTTAAGTAATAGTTCAATTAAGAAGAAATAGATCGGATAATAAAAATATAGAGATATACATAAAATATTTAGTCCCAATCTCCTAATTGTCTATCCAAATAGATATTATCAGTGGATTATCTCTCAGATAGTTTCAGAAATAAAACAACTCCTGTGTTGTTGAAAAATGAGTTATTGTGATGTTAAACACAAAGGTTTAGGTTGATAAAAAAAGGCAAATTTATAGAGGTAAAATTTTCAGGACTTGGCCATAGATAAACTACTAAACAAATCTACAACATTTGTAAACAACCAGAGATTTTAAAGAGGAGAACATAATGAGTAGTAAAACCTTTGCAACACTAGATGGCAATGAAGCAGTTGCCCGTGTTGCCCACAAACTCAATGAAGTTATTGCCATCTATCCCATCACCCCCTCCTCACCAATGGGTGAATGGGCGGATGCTTGGTCATCTCAGGGGACACCGAATATCTGGGGTACAGTTCCAAGTGTAGTTGAAATGCAGAGTGAAGGGGGAGCAGCAGGGGCAGTACATGGTTCTCTGCAAACAGGGTCACTCACTACTACATTTACGGCATCCCAGGGATTATTATTAATGATCCCTAACCTTTACAAAATAGCAGGGGAATTAACCTGTAATGTTATCCACGTTGCAGCTCGTTCCCTGGCAGCTCAAGGTCTCTCAATATTTGGCGACCACAGTGATGTAATGGCAACTCGCGCTACAGGTTTTGCCATGTTGTGTTCGGCATCTGTACAAGAAGCTCACGACTTCGCGCTTATTTCTCAAGTAGCAACTCTGGAAGCAAGGGTACCATTTATTCATTTCTTCGATGGTTTCCGTACCTCCCACGAAGTACAAAAAATTCAACTGTTGCCAGAAACAGTTTTGCGGGAAATGATAGATGACGATCTGGTTTTGGCTCACCGTGCGCGGGGCTTAACGCCAGACCGTCCAGTATTGCGCGGTACTGCTCAAAACCCGGATGTATATTTCCAAGCGCGGGAAACTGTTAACCCTTTCTATGCTGCAACTCCAGATATTGTGCAGAAAGCAATGGATAAATTTGCTGAACTGACAGGGCGCAAATATGAATGTTTTGAATATCATGGTGCTGCGGATGCGGAGCGGGTTGTTATTCTCATGGGTTCTGGTTGTGAAACAGCTCACGAAACTGTAGACTATTTAACTGCTAATGGTGAAAAAGTTGGGGTACTCAAAGTTAGATTATATCGACCTTTTGATGCCAAAGTTTTAGTCGCAGCATTGCCCGAAACAGTGAAAAAAATTGCTGTTCTCGACCGCACGAAGGAACCAGGTGCAACAGGGGAACCCCTCTACCAAGATATTGTCACCGCTCTGAATGAAGAGTGGGAAGGGGCGATGCCGAAAGTAGTGGGTGGTCGTTATGGTTTGTCTTCTAAAGAGTTTAACCCAGCAATGGTGATAGGCGTTTTTGAGAACCTCAGCGCTGACAAACCTAAAAATCATTTTACGGTGGGTATTAATGATGACCTAAGTAATACTTCCCTCCCCTTCGATGCCAATTTTTCTCTCGAACCAGATAATGTTGTGCGGGCGATGTTTTATGGTTTGGGTTCCGATGGTACGGTTGGTGCCAACAAAAACTCAATTAAAATTATTGGAGGAGAAACTGATAACTATGCTCAAGGTTATTTTGTTTACGACTCGAAAAAATCTGGTGCTGTGACTGTTTCCCATCTCCGGTTCGGTGCAAACCCCATCCGTTCCACTTATCTTATTAACCAAGCTAATTTTGTCGGATGTCACCAATGGAGTTTTCTAGAAAAATTAGACGTTCTCGCTGCAGCAGGAAACGGTTCGACTTTTTTGATGAATAGTCCCTACGGTGCTGATGAAGTTTGGCAAAAGTTACCTGTAGAAGTGCAAGAGCAAATTATCCGCAAGGGTTTAAAAGTCTATGTCATAAATGCTAATAAAGTTGCTAGTGATAGTGGAATGCGGGGTCGCATTAATACAGTGATGCAGACTTGTTTCTTTGCCTTAGCTAATGTTTTGCCCAGGGAAGAAGCGATCGCTCAAATTAAAAAATACATCGAAAAAACCTACGGCAAAAAAGGTCAAGAAATTGTCAATATGAACCTGCAAGCGGTTGACAATACTTTGGATAATCTCTATGAAGTGCAAATTCCGACGGAAGTTAGTAGCGCTCTCCACCGTTTGCCACCTGTTCCCGAAACTGCTCCAGAATTTGTGCGGGAAGTCTTGGGTAAAATGATTTCTCGCCAAGGTGATGAACTGCCAGTCAGCGCTCTCCCTTGCGACGGTACTTACCCAACCGGAACAACTAAATGGGAAAAACGCAACGTTACTCAAGAAATTCCAGTTTGGGATGCCAATGTCTGTGTGCAGTGCGGTAAGTGTGTGATGGTTTGCCCCCACGCCGTCATTCGTGGTAAAGCTTATGATGAAATTAATTTAGCTAATGCTCCGGCAACTTTCAAGTCTACTAATGTCAAAGATAAAGATTTTACCGGACATAAATTTACTATCCAAGTCGCTCCAGAAGACTGTACTGGTTGTGGTGTCTGTGTAGATATTTGCCCGGCAAAAAATAAATCTATGCCATCACGCAAGGCAATAAATATGGAAGCGCAGTTACCATTAAGGGAACAGGAGCGGGAAAATTGGGATTTCTTTTTGAATTTGCCCAACCCAGACCGTCGCGCTCTCCATCTCGACCGTATTCGTCAACAACAATGGCAAGAACCTTTGTTTGAGTTTTCTGGTGCTTGTGCTGGTTGTGGAGAAACTCCCTATATTAAATTAATTAGTCAACTGTTTGGCGATCGCTCTGTTGTTGCCAATGCTACAGGATGTTCTTCTATTTACGGCGGTAACTTACCTACAACTCCTTGGGCGCAAAATGCCGACGGTCGCGGACCTGCTTGGTCGAATAGTCTGTTTGAAGACAACGCCGAATTTGGTTTTGGTTTCCGTCTTTCCATTGACAAACATACCCAGTTTGCTGCGGAGTTGTTGCAAAAATTAGGGGAAACGGTAGGAGATAATTTAGTTTCTGCCATTCTGAACGCCTCCCAAAAATCGGAGGCAGATATTTGGGAACAACGGGAACGAGTCGCTCAAGTCAAGGAAAAATTACAAGAAGTAGATTCTCCAGAGGCAAAGCAAATGTTGACTTTAGCAGATTATCTGGTGAAAAAATCAGTCTGGATAGTTGGCGGAGACGGTTGGGCGTATGATATTGGTTTTGGTGGTTTAGACCACGTTATTGCTAGCGGTCGTAACGTCAATATTTTGGTAATGGATACGGAGGTTTATTCTAATACTGGCGGTCAGTCTTCCAAAGCAACTCCCCGTGCAGCAGTTGCTAAGTTTGCAGCAGGAGGAAAACCATCAGGCAAAAAAGATTTAGGTTTAATAGCAATGACTTACGGCAATGTCTATGTTGCCAGCGTAGCAATGGGAGCGCGAGACGAACATACCCTGAAAGCATTTTTAGAAGCAGAAGCTTATGATGGTCCATCATTGATTATTGCTTATAGTCATTGTATTGCTCATGGAATTAATATGACCACAGCAATGAGTCATCAAAAGGCACTTGTGGAAAGCGGTCGGTGGTTGTTGTATCGGTATAACCCAGACTTGGTACAACAAGGAAAAAATCCTTTGCAACTAGATATGCGATCGCCAAAGAAACCTGTAGGTGAGTCTATGTATCAAGAAAACAGGTTCAAAATGCTAACCAAGAGCAAACCTGGTGATGCCAAAGAATTATTAGCACAAGCGCAGGAAGATGTCAATACTCGTTATGCAATGTATGAGTATTTGGCAGCACGGCAACTAGAAATGCCAAATGGAAATGGTAGTTAACGGAAAACTGTAGGTTGGGTTAAGCGTCAGCGCAACCCAACAACAAGATGTATTTGAGGAATTAGGTATAGTAGGGTGCGTTAGACGGCTAAAATCTATACTGTGAAAAGCATTTAACAATCCGTCGTAACGCACCATTTTAGCTACAGCTCCAATGTTATTTTAACTTTATCCAATATCATGGTGCAAAAATTCCAGGAGCAACTTATGTTAAAACATTTAATCAAGTGTTTAGTTCTAACAATAGGTATTTTTCCAGCTTTAACTTTTACTGTTGAAGCTGGAGAGTATGGTCCTGTTGGAGGTAAAGGGGGTCGTCCCTTTTATTATGTAAGTGAAAATGGTTCATTTACGGAAATTTTGATTCGGTCAGCTAGACGAATTGATGGTCTTATATTTATTAATGGTTCTCGTTCATCTTCAATTTATGGTGGTAGAGGTGGTGATAGAAATATAATAGGTATTGGCCGTCAATGTATTATAGCTATCCGAGGTACTACTGATATTGCTCGTAATAAGCGCAAGACCCGAAGTATTTTTTCTTTAGAATTTATTTTTGCTAATGGTTCTAGTACAGGTCGTTATGGAAGAAACGGAAATCAGTCATTTTCACTATCTGCTCCTTCTGGTGAAGAAATAATTGGTTTTTTTGGGCGACATGGTGCAGAGATTGATGCAATTGGAATAATTACTGGTCCGAGTCGCTGTTCTCGAAGATAGTAGCTAAAATGGTGCGTTACGGCGCAACCTAATATTTAACAGTTCAACCGTAGTTTGCAGTAAGCGCCTAACGCACCCTACTAGACTTTTTCACTTTTGACTTTTGACTTTTGACTTAATATTGGGTTTCGCTCCTCAACTCAACCTACGCCTACGTTATACCTCTTAATTCGTATATCCGTGGCATAATCAGTGTGAGCGCCTCAACCCAACCTACGTCTTACCTTTTGAATTTTAACTTTTGAATTAACCATGGATATTACCACAAATTATTTAGGATTACAATTACGCTCCCCCTTAGTTGTAGGAGCAGCAGCACCTTTAACCGCAGATTTAGATAATCTCAAACGCATGGAAGATGCAGGTGCAGCAGCAGTAGTTTTACATTCTTTATTTGAAGAACAACTTCGCCAAGAACGATTAGAATTACAACATCATTTAGAATACGGCACAGAAAGTTTTGCCGAAGCTCTAACTTACTTTCCTCAACCAGAAATATTTCATGTGGATACTTCCGAATATTTAAAGCATATTAGTCAAGCAAAAAAAATGGTAAATATTCCCATTATTGCCAGTCTAAACGGTTCAACAATTGGGGGATGGACTAATTATGCTAAAGAATTAGAAGCTGCTGGAGCAGATGCTTTAGAATTAAATATCTACAATATTCCTACTAATATGGATATGACCGGGGAACAAGTAGAACAGAATTATATTAGTATTCTGCAAGCTGTTAAATCTCAAGTAAATATTCCCGTTGCTGTTAAACTCAGTCCCTTCTTCAGCAATATGGCAAATATGGCAAAAAGATTAGTAGAAGCAGGAGCAAATGGGTTAGTTTTGTTTAACCGTTTCTATCAACCAGATATTAATATTGAAGAGTTGGAAGTAGTAATTAATGTGTTGTTAAGTACGCCACAATCAATGCGTTTACCTATGCGTTGGATAGCCATTCTTTATGGTAGGTTAGAAGTTGATTTGGCGGCAACTAGCGGCGTACAAAAAGGTCAAGATGTAATTAAAATGATGATGGCAGGTGCGAATGTAACTCAAGTAGTGGGTGCTTTATTGCGTCACGGAATTAATCAGATTAAAGTTATTGAAACAGAGATGATTAAATGGATGGAAGAACATGAATATGAATCAATTGCACAAATGCGCGGTAGTATGAGTCAAATTAACTGTCCCGATGAGAGTGCATTTGAACGGGCGCAATATATGAAAGCAATTCAAAGTCATCAACCTGCTCGGAGTTTAGTTTAGGTCGAATCCGGTAGTATCGGTACAATTAAATATCCTAGGGGTTTGGTCTCCAAACCCCCTAACAAACTAGGAGTTTTTGCTAATTCATAACTACAAATTCTCTGGCTCCACACCAAGGGAACGCAACATTTGTTCAAGTTGATTAGTTTTTTTTAGACTGCTGAAAAACATAGTTCAGTGTCGGCTCGGCAAGTTTATTAATGATTGCTATATTAGGGAAAGTAAATCAAAGGTGATTTAACAAATATAGGGGTTATTACTGACAGTATTTTTGATAATTTATATGATAAAAATAGTTCATTAATTGATAATGGATAATGAATAATTACCTCAAGGAAAACCTTCAACAATTAATAATTAA
>JAAUYK010145707.1_pt1 | contig 15003 bp, 12 predicted proteins | sample 7278021 | NCBI WGS metagenome assembly JAAUYK01 (sample SAMN14350223, study PRJNA611818) | marine sediment metagenome | isolation source: surface marine sediment (1.8m) | place: French Polynesia: Moorea | collected 2018-08
GCCGCCCCCCGCCGCCGGGGGGGGGGGGGGACCCCCTGTGGCTATCCAATCAGGAGAGGGGGAGAGACCTGCTCTCCACTCAACGGAGGGGGAGCTTTCCTCTTTCAGCTTCCTCATTGGTCCTGCGGGGCGGCAGTCAGGTAGAACGCATTTCCCTCCCCGTTCGTTTCTTCTTTCTTTTCTCCGGGGGAGAAAATCCGGAGAAAATCCTTTTTCTTCGGCAATCGCATTCCGCGACAGGAAACGAATGAGGATAAGGCAGAAAGATGCTTTTTGCTAATCGCGTTTTTTGCAACAGGAAACGGAGGCGGGGGAAAAACCCGGTCTTTAAAAGGGACGAGAGGAGGGGGGAACGGCGAGTCGCCGTCTTCCCGCCATGTTTGCCAAAGGGGTCCTGCTGCTGCTGCTGCTTCGCCTGCCCTGGCCCGTGTCCTGCTTCGCCCAGAACGGGGTCGGGGACACTGAGGAAGTGCTGAGCACGGTACGACGCTCTTTCTGCTTCGAGGGGGGCGAAACGCCAAATGAGAAAAAAAGAGAGGCAGCGAATCTCTTTCCTCCAGACTTGCGCTGACGGCCGTATCTGCTCGGTTAAAAAAGGACCGCTAGCCGAGAACTGCGTGACCTGGGGGGGCGGAGGGTTCGGACCGTGCAATTATCCCTGCGGCACCGACTTTTGCCTGTGAGAAGACCTATTTCCCCCGCGGCGGCGGCGGCCGCGGAGATAGAAATCGCTCTTTCTCCTCCAGGCCCACCGTGTCCAACGACGAGTGCGACATCGTCGTTTGCAGCGGTCCTTCGCGGATGCCTCCCCCTGGACTCCAGTGGCTCTCGGGAATCTTGACAGCGGCGGCGCTCGCCTCCCTTGTCCTGGCGGGCGGCGCGTGGGGAACCGCCAAGGGGTTGAGGTGGTTGGCGGATCGTCTCATCGAGAGAAGAGAGGGAAGACGCGGAGGCGGGGAACGGAGCGTCGCCGAAAACCCCGTCTATAGAAACCTGGCTCGTTAAAGCCCTGACATTTTTTCGCAATGCGGAATAAAGCGCCGGGCAGATGGAGGGAGAAAAAGAAAGGACGCGCTTCAGGCGACTTTTTTCGCTAATTGGAAGGGGGCGGCGAAAAAAACGCTTTATTATTCTCTCCTTGATAGGACGAAGTGATGACGATCTCTCACCCGTTTGAAGCAGCAAGGCAGGACCGTTAGGGCAGTTAGCACACAGAAGGACAGCGTCAGCCACAATTCTGAAACGGCGTCGGCATGTTGGTTTTTTGCAAGATGGTATCTGAACTGTCCCCAGCCGGACTTCCCCAAGCCGAAAAAAGCAGGACCGTGCAAACCGCAGACGTTGGCGGCCGGCTGGCTGGATAAAAGTGCATTTGCTTGGCTTATCTGCCTCACCGGTGTTTCTGGTCCGCGCGGGTGTGGGTCTGATATCCCGCTTCCCGGCTGTTGTCTTTTCGAGATCTGAAATACGTCATCTGGCTTTCCGCTTCCCCCCTCGGCGGCGTTTTTTCGATCGCGACAGAGGGAAGTCTTTACCTCTCGTTTCCCGCTCAGAAGAAGGGGGCGAGATCCGGATTCTCCTCTCCTCCTCTCCCCCCTTCTCTTCCTCCAACCGTGTCGCGGAGGGCGGCGGCTCGCCGTTCTGTCCGGTTATCGCGTCTCTCGCGATAAGGCGTTCTGAGGGAAAAGGCGTTTCTTCGCTAAAGAGGACAGAGGATTTTGCCGCCGCTGTTTTCCCTTTCCTTGTTTCTCCTCCTCTTCTCCTTCCTCATCTGGTTCGCCGGCAAGAACTGAAGACGAAAGACGTAGAAGTCTAACAGCGCTTGTCGGCTTTTGATGCTTTTTACCTGAATCGCACTGCCAAGATTGGCATCTCAAAGTCCGACCGGCAGGCGCCGTGTGGTTGCGACACCGGCAGGGAAAAGGAAGAAGCGTCTGCTTCCACGGGAGACAGAGCGGCGATCTCACGTCGCGCTCGCAACGCGTGCACCATGGCGCCTGCCGGGTCTTCAGGCGACAGTAGAATCCTTCAGCCGCGGCCAGACGCTGCACCTCTTTTAGGGTGAGAGGCTCGGATTTGTTCCAAACAGAGACCAGGCGATCTCGAGATGCTATCAAATCGGGAAAGAAAAAGAACGTCCCGAACGGCCTGAAACGGTTCTCTCGACATATTTCTTTACCGGGGAATGCCGATTCTTCTAGCGGCGCGAAAGACGGCTCTCTGGGCGGGCTCGGTGACTGAACGTAGTCCTTTCTCTCCGCCTCGGGCATGGAGACCGAAAAGAAGGGATCGGGTCGCTCGGAGACGAGCCCAGACGGATCAAGGGTCCGAGCCGAGCCTTTTTTGCAAAAAAGCACACAGACATTGCCGACCAAGACCCCGATAGGTTTTACCGCGCCTGGTTGCCGGAGGAGAGAAACCGCGCTCGGCTCGCGTCGGAAGAGCAAACGCTACACCGGCCTCAGCGTCGATCGTGGCTCGTCCTTCCAGGAAGAAATGAAGAAAAACTGTCTCGAGAGAGCGCCTCCTTATCGCTCGCTGCTTCTGTTACCTGGCGACGCGAGAGAAGAGGAGTCTGGAGGACCTCCCTCGCTTTTTGACGAGGCGAATTCCGACTGGGAGACCCCGGCACGCGAGAGATCTGGAGGGGGAGGGAAAAAGCTCTTTCGGTCTGAGCTCTATCAGCAGAGCGCTTTCTTTCTTTTCCTGGGGGCGCTTGCGGCTTTCCGATCGCCGATAGATCCAGTCTCACGGACCTGTTGTTGATTAAGATGTCCCGCGAGAGACCGGCAACCTGGAGCGGGAAATAGAAAAAACAGCGCTCTAGAGGCGGGCGGACTGCGTATTACCTGATGACACAAAGTGACGGGGCAGTCCTTAATAAAGTCCGCCCTCACGATCGCATGCCGGCACTTGCTCATCCTCCAGGGCCTGCAGTCCTTGGAAGAGGGCTTCCAAGGGTCTTCCTTCCAGAGGAAGCACCTCTTGCTCACGTCGACGTGATCAAACTCGCAGCTGTAGTAGTGCGAAGTCTTCGCGTCCAAAAGAGCAAAGGCGGCCGATAAGGCGAAAAAGCCAGGGAGCATTTTTTCCCTCGCGCTTGGAAAACGCAAACGGCAGACGACTCGTCAGCGGTAGGCGAAAAGAAGCTTTATTTTTCGTGAATGGCGAATGCGCCGACGGATCATTATCTTATCGAGTTTCATGACGGGAGGGTCAGAGCTTTAGAGGAGTCGTTAACGCGCTGAATGACGACGCTTCTGCCGGGGAAGCGGAAAACGCTCTGCCTTTCTCCGCAGAGGGCAGAAAATCGGCAAACCACTCGCGAGTTTCCTTGCGGCTTCCTCTAGGGTTTCTATCGTCAAACAGAGTCAGCAGCGTGTGGGCGATGTGCCCCCTATTCGTCCCTCTCACATGCAGGGCGTTCTTCCGGATGGCAACGTCGCCAGAATTGGATAGGCGTCTCAAAAAAGCCAGAGCCCTATTTCTCGATTTGCGATCCGGCAGGAAGGCCGCCGTCTTTTTCAAAACACTGTCCAAATCTTCTTCTTCTTTTTTTTTCGGATGTCCTTTCTTTTTCCTTTCGGCTAGAGCCAGAGCAGGGGCTGTGACAACAGGCGGTTTTTCAGGAGCGGGAACGGATTTCCCCACATTGAAAGGATCGGCTTTGACAGAGGCTTCCGCCAATTTTGCGGCGCCTGCTGCTTTTCTAGCTTCTTCCGAATTCTTGGGCAGTTCTTTCTCCAACGCCTTCAGTCTCATGTAGCGATCCATCGAAATCCTGACGCTCATCCTGCTCGCAGAAAGGAAGAAGCAATCAGAGGCAGGAGGGAGGCGACTGAAGAGAGTGCCGATTCCGTTTTTTCGGGGTGTCTCGCGTCCGACCTGACTTGTTTCAGCGAGGAGAAGTGCTTCAGGACTTGCTTCTTTTTTCGCGATAGAAACAGGGCGCTAACTAGCGCAGGGGGAGGAGAAAATTTTCTCAGGAACACCGCTGCGCAGAGTCCGAAGAGGAGACGTTTTTGCTTCGGATTCGCTTTAGCGAGCAGCTTCTTCACCCGGCGCGTCTTTCCTCTTGCGCCGACGAGACCGGATAGGAAGACTCTTTCTTCCTCGATGTGTTCCGGAGTTATCCTCATGCCTCCAGATCGAAAAAGAGAGGGCTGTCTCCCAATTCGTCGGGTGTTAGGGCTGTGTAGACGCTGAATCTCCTAGGAAGCTCCGAGTGGCTTTGGGAGTTGATGTAGACGTAGTTCAGTCCTTCTTCTTTGGCGGCCAAGAGACAATTGATGAGGAATTTCTTTTTCTCCGGAAAGTGCTGAGTATTCAAGGTGTACAGAGCTCTCCAATCGTTGGTGGCGTAGAACACGAATTTCCCGGTGAGATTCCTGGTCACAGTCACAAGATCCGTTTTTCTAGTGTTCTGATACGGGTTTTGGAGCATGTAAATCACAGAAAGACCCCTATGGTGGGCATGGAGACTGCTTAGCGAGGTCAGCCCGTCCAGGTTGGGAAACAGGAGCAAGTCGTCCAAGATGAGGACGGTCTTGTGCGGGATCACCGATTGGAGCAGGTCGGGAAGAGAAGGGATCTCCGATATCACGCTGAGCTCTTTGCCCGCGCATGCCTTCTTGAGCTCCGCCAAGTAGCCAAAGTCTTTTTCCGAAATCTGCTCCAGTCCCGGTGCTGCGTAAATCACTTTTTCCAGTGCTGTGGTGAAAACACTGAGATCGTGCTTTAGGAGAGAGAGCAGTTTCTGGCTTTTGCCGCACTGAGAAGGTCCCACAAGAGCGATCTGAAACGGCGTTCTTATCTTCCAGCTCATCTTCACGATTCTGCTTTTTGGATCACCGTCACACCCAGTTTCCGACCTCCCTTCTTCGGGCGCCCTCGCGCTCTCACCAGAGGACGAAACGAGGGATCTGTGACGGAAAACACGATGTCTTGCTCGCCGCCGCTTATCAGGCGAAACCAGCTGTCCAAAAAAGCAGGGAAAGCCACTCCATCATGAATGACCGATCGGTAGGGCAATAGAGCCAAAACGTCGGGATCCTTGTAGTTCAGATATTCTAGGGATGTGCATTGAGGACTGCTCAACACAAGAAGGTTGCCGTGTTGTGGCCTGAGGGACGTTTTATGCACGTCGAAATAGAAGCGGATCTGGCCGTACCATTTTCCCACTCCCAAACGCATCGGCTGTAGGGAGTGTCGGGAGAGGACGAATTCTCCCAAACCTCCGCTTTCCTCCAAAATGAAAGTTCTGTTGAAGGCCAGCCTAGGGTCTTCGGCAACGGTCCGCGGGAGCATGGCAAGGCGGCTTGCCGACGATTGCAAGGACAAGGGCAATCGATTGGTGCATTTGTCAGCGGCAGACGCGTAGCGGCGGGCTTTCTTCTCCAACACTAAAAGCGATACCTGCCTACGGCAGAAAAAAAAACCGCCCAAACCGGCTTTTTATAACGAGGCCGGCCGCGCCGAAACGTTTCGGACTGGCAATTTCGTCTCAAGATGGGAAAAAATCATGCCTGCTCGCGACCAAAACGTTTCGGCCTGGAAGCAGGGGGAGTGCCAGACCGTGCTAGAATCTTCTAGAATCCTTTAAGGGCTTTCTTTTTTTCTGACGATACCGATACTGGCTGGTGGTGAAACACCGGGTCGCGGCCTTGGCTTTCTCTCAGACCGGCACCGCGGGGATGGGAAACGTCAGGTCACAGCCCCCTCCTTTCTCTTAAGAAGTGACCACTAGGACAAAAACGTCAGGTCACAGCCCCCCTCCTTTCTCTCACGAAGCGAAAAAACGTCAGGTCATCCAGCCGGATTCGAATGTTCTAGAAAGCATCCAATGCGGGCGTCAAGCGCAGAGCTGCCAGCATGTTAAGACCTTCTGAGATCTTGAAATCTTGGAAGAGTTTGGAAACTCCGGGAGGATTTTCATCTGCCTCCTATTTGAGAAAAGGTCTCCAATCGCAAAAAAAGAAGCCGCCCGCCATAGGCAGAGTAAAGGAGGCGCTAAGAAACAGCGTAATATTTCAAGCTCACAGAGACTTTCGTGAGAAGTTCTCAAAAAGAGCAGACATTGCCACCGCTCCTTCAGAAAGATGGGAGGCGGATATAGCTGATCTTGGAGCTAAAGTAACCCCCGATGTCTCTCTAATGCCGGTCCGGGGAAAGAGACCCCTGCTCCTTTTCCTTGTGGCCGTGGACGTGTTCAGCCGAAAAATATTCGCTAGAGCCTTATTGAGCACGAGAGGCGAAGATGTGACCGAAGCCTTCGAGAGGATTTTCTCCTCCCTAAATCCTCCGTTTTCCGTACCGAGAGAGATAGAAACGGATTCAGGCACAGAATTCAGAAACCGCAGAATAAAGGAATTCTGCAAGAGAAAAGGAATTATCATGAAAACCGCGAGAGGAAAAAACAAAGCGAGGATGGCCGAGAGAGCCATCAGATCTATGAAGAGAGTCATCATGGCTTCCTACCAGAGCGGAAACTGGCCCCGAAACAGCACATGGAATGAAATAGTGAACAAAGCCGCGCATAATCTGAACGGGAGATACAACCGGGACATAAAATCCAGTCCTGACGCGGCGATTGGGGAAAAAAATACAGAACTGATGACTTCGGCATGGAAGCGGAAAAACTTCGTGCCATTCGCCAAGTACTTCCAAGACGCAGAGTCGCTAGAGAGGGGCGACGCCATCGAAGAAGACGGTTCCGAGTGGCGCCTGGGGGACCCGGTCCTAGTCGCGATTCCTAAGCAGCGGCGGGCTGAGGTTCGAGACAAGGAATTCCAAATGCATTTCCGCCTGCGCCCTCGCACTATCCGATCGATTTGGCATGCCCAAAAACCATATCTTTACGAGCTGGAAGATCCCTTGACTGGCAAGCCTGAAAAAAAGAAATACTACTCCCGAGAATTTAAGAAAGCGCATCTGCCGTCGGGCGTCAGTGCTGAGGACATCGTGGAAGCGCGCGTGTCTCAGGTCAAGGGACTCGAGTACCTCGTCAGACACGGGGGCTGGGTGAGCGCGGCCTGATGGCCCTGCTGAAAGAAGAGTGGCCTCAAGAAAGCACCCTCAAGAGATTTTACCGAAGAGGTTTCGGGAGTGTGGGATTGGTGTATTCTGAAGACGAATTTGCTCCCTTGAGAAATTGGCAGTCGGTCATCCGGCAAGAAGAAGCAGAAAACAGATCCGCGGCTCCCCTTTCTCCGAAAAAAGAAAGCAGCTTCAGCAAGATTCCCGCTCCTGAGGAAGCGCAGAAGCAGCTGGCAGAAGACCGAGGGCTGATAAAGCAGAGTACCGAACCCTCCTCCAAAGAACGCGAGCACTCCCTCAAATCGCTGGAAAAGGAAATAGGGGATCCTAGCTCGCCGAAAGCCAAGAAAGCAAGAAGCAGCAGACATCTCTTTCGGTAAAGATGGGCGAAACTGATCACTCTCAAAGCGTGGTGTCTTCCTCTCAGGGGCTCTTTGCCAGCGTTAGAAAAGACGGCACCTGGACCAAATGCTGGAATTATGTGTGCGAGCCTTCTGAGGCTATCACCCAAAGCAGACTCGTTTTCAACGTCCCCCGCCTGGATTCCGACAACTTTTGCTTTCTCCAAGACATGAGACTGTTTCTCAATGTCAAACTCCAGGACAAAGACGGCAATGCGGTCGACAAAAACGAAAGTTTTGCCCCGATCTGCGACTTTGGAAACGCTCTGTTCAGCTCGGTGAAACTCTTCCTCAACGAAACCCAGGTGTCCAGCGGCAACAACGGGCTCTACCACTATCAGAGCTATATCAGAAATCTGACAAACAACAGCAGCGACAGGAAGAAGGGGATTCTCCAAGCTCAAGGGTACTACGAAGATAGTGCTGGAAAAACAGGAAATGGGTGGCGAAAAATGATAGAAGATCACGACCAGGGCTGGTTTCGGAGGAGAGGACTTTTCGGCGTCTTCCGCCAATCCGGAGGAAGCGAGGGAACCGACGTTTTCATTTACGACGGGAGAAGCGCGGATGTGGTCAGCGATCTCTGCACGGATTTCAAAGCCCAAAACGCTCCTCTGTTGAACGGCGTGGCAATTCGGCTAGAGCTTCTCAGAAACGCTCCAGGCTTCTGCATACAGTCGAACTACGACAAAAAAGCCGAAGGACTGAACAAGGGAATTCGTCTGGTGATCGAGAGGGCCACTTTGGTGGTCCCTGTTCGCACAATGGCTCCGTCACTCAGCGCCAACCTGGAAAAGCTGCTGAGCCAAAAACCGCAGGAATATCACACCATGCGCACCGACATCCGAAAAATAACGCTGGCAAAGGGACAGAGCGATTTCACCATAGACAATCTGAAGCAGAGCGCCATCAGTCCCGACCGTCTCATGGTGGCCATCATCGCCGGACAGTTTTGCAACGACCCCTACGGAGTTTCTCCATTTTACTTCACTAACTATGTACCAGGGGGCATGGAGGCGGACGGAAAAGACGCGGAAGTAGACAGAGCCTACCTGACCAGCATGAGGCTTCTTCTCAACAACGAAAGTCTGGAAAATGTGGACATGTCGGAAGACTCCTCGCGACTGGCTTTGAGACAGTTTCTTCTCCTCTACGAATCCCTGGGCTACAACAACAGCGAAACGGCTTGCGAGATAGATCTGAAAAGCTTCCCTGAGGGATTTTTTCTAGTGCTCTACGACCTAACGGCTTCAAAAAGAGCAGCGCTTTCAGGACCGGTCCGCCAAGAGGCCAGACAAGGAGCCCTAAAGCTCCAACTCCATTTCAGCAAGGCGCTCCCCCAAACATCCTATCTTCTGGTCCTAGGAGAATACCACACTAAAGTCGTCATCGATAAGAACCGCAACGTTTCATACCGTTTCCTGGACTGACTCGCGCTTCTATGCACATGTGTATTTACCTTCTCTCTGCAATGCGGGTTGTCGCAGTCCGCCGTCTCTTTGTATTACAGATTATCACAGTCGGTCATCTCCAAGTCTCTCATTCCGAAAGGAAGCGTCGTCAGCACCGAATCGCATTCGCCGTTGGTGTTTCTGTGAAGCCATCTCTTGTCGAAAACATGGTTAGAATATTTCTTTGTCGTTTGCACATTGACTACTTTTCGAGAAAGTCTGTCGCAGGAGATCCTTCTCCCTTCTACACTCAGGGACATGCTCTCTCCTCGAGAAAAGCCAAGAATCATGCTCTTCATCGTCTCGTGAGAGAGAAGGCGTTTTGTGTTCTCATCATGCACGCTGAAGCCTCGGCATTTTAGGGCGGACTCTCCTGTTTCGGTGATATAAGAATAATTCTTGGCGCCCAAACTAGCAAAGCTCTCCATCTTTCCTTCCGTTTCGAATTTGTATTTCCCATAAGCTTTGCTGCCGAATCCCAATCGCGAGTCTAGGGCCTCCCAATCCTCTGTCTTCGGTTTGGAAAATATGATGCTGTCCGTGTCCGAATAAAAAACGCGGCACCCTCGACTCATCAAGAACCTCATGTCTTTGAGCATGTCTATCCTGGCAAACGCGGTCACAAATGAGTAGACCACCGTGTGCACGTTCGCGTGTTTTCCGGTTAAGGCATCGATCGGCTCCATTCTGACCTCCGCTAGCTCATCAGAGAGGGGAGTCAGTCCCGCCACATTCGCCTTTGCGGAGCGGAAAAGCAATTCGGCAAACTGGTGGTAGCTGGTGACATAAAGCGCTTGCGGCCGGAGATCGTTTTGGCTGAATTTGCCCAATTGAGAATTCGAGCAGAGTTTGGCGAATTCTCGCTGCGCCGGGTTTTTTTGCACTTTTTCGACGGTGAGCTCTAAGCCCGGCATAGAGTCATTGAGATCGTCCACGTAGCGCTGCTTCTCCGCGTCTGTGCTTATCTGATTAGGAAAGCCTTCCGCGTGGAGTTTTTGACGCGCCAACAGAGTGTAGAATTTCTGAAACAGCTTAGAGGTGTTTCGATAGAAGAAGATCTCCCACACTTTTTCGACTATGTAGCCGCACTCTACTGCGAATTCGAGCTCGCAAGTTGTCCAGACGTCCGTCAGAGATCTTTCCGAGTCTCTGTGTCGGCAGAAATCCTGCTGCTGCTGTTGCAGGCAGGTGCGGCACAAGCCGAATTTCAATTTACCGTCGATGTTGACTGGGAGCGCGGGAAGGAAAAGCGACCCGGGGGGAAGAACTGTCGCTTGCACGAGTCCTGTCAGCCGCTCGCCTTCTAAGAAAAAACCCTTTGCGCCGACTTCCAGTTTATCAAGACGCTCTCCGATGAGAATCTCGCTTGGTCCTACGGGAAACTCTTTAAAGACCGCCATGGTCGGATAAAGGGAGTTCTTGTCAATATACCAGAGATCTTCCCTCTCCTCCTTTTGGGCGTCGAAAAGCATACGGAAGACTTCCGTTCTTCCTCCTCTCAGCCCGGCGCGGATTTTCAAGCGCTGCGGAGGGCGCCCGTGGAGATAACGCACCTCTGACAGGTAACGCCGGAGACTCTGGCTTTCTTCTTTCAGCTTCGCAAACTCGCATTCCCAAATAAATTCGACCCGCAAGCCGGCCTTCGAGTAGAACAGTTTTTTCTTCATCCAGGCCTCGTGAGCATTCTCGCACCTTCTTCCGAAAGGGTTGGCGCTTCCTGGCAGAAACTTCTGGGTTAGGGGACAGTTGGGATCTTCTTGCCGGTGATAATGCACTGCGCATCCGAGGAGCTCGAAAACCTTTGTTATCGCGCCTCCCTTATCCCTCAAAACGCCGTCCGGATAATACGGTCCGCACTTGGCCTGGCCGTTCGGGTGATTTTCGGCAGTCTGGATGGCGGTCTGGTCGCTCTCCCTCTTCCAATTGAGCCAGCCCAGCCATTCCAATTCCATAAGGCTGGTCTTTCTCCCGCTGCGCTGATTGGACAGTAGATAGAGCGAATCGCGAGGCATTTCGAACCACCTCCACAGAGCGTGCACAAATGTAGACACCGTGAAAAAAGGTCTGGAAAAGGGGTGAAACCAAGGCGCTTTCTTCTTTCTTTTTTTCGCCCTCTCTTCTTCTTCGTCCCTTCGCTCTTTCGGCATGGTTTTTCTGAGACCTTGCTGAAACTCGTAAAACTCCAGAGCAAAAGAGAGGCAGCCCCCCCTCAGAACTCGCACATCCTGCATCAGGTAGCTGTGCATCTCTTCCTTAAAATTCCACGGTGTGGCAGCCGATCGCTCTTTCCTGATCTTTTCGTAAGCTTCTTTAGCCTTTTCAGTATCTGGTGAGGCGAAAAAATACCGCCGATCTGGCAAATCACCCACATACTCGTAATTTTCCGGCAGGTTAAAAAAGTGAGGGAAATCTCCTTTTTTCCTCTCTGTTTCATCTTGGTCTTCTTCAGAATCGCCGGTCCTCAATTGATGTCCTTGCGTGGTCAAGTCGGGAAACCGTTTCTCGAAATTGGCAAGGCTTGTTTTGATGTAGCGGTAGGAATCGATGATGCGCAGTTTGAGGAACGGAACCTCCAAAAGAAAGGACGAATTGCCGTCGAAAAGAGGTTTCACAACCACTTTTCTCTCGTGGAGTCCTTTCAGAAGCAAAACCGCGTCGAACCTGCCCGCATTGTGCGCTATGAGCGTGTAGCCGTAGAAGCGCTCATCCAACAAGAAGTCCAAAAATTTGCCCAATGCCCTGTCTCGGTCGGCATGTCCGTGGTCCTCGCAAGGATCGCGCACGCCAGGAACAGGATCGAACCACCACGGAACGCTGTCCTCATCGTTTTCCCGCGGCTCATCCTCCTCCTCGCTATCTTCAGAATCGCCCGCCACTGCTGCCTCTGCACAGATGAAGCCGCCCTCCTCGCCCGCCTCCTGCGCTGTCTCTCTCCTAGACTCTCTGCCTCTTCCGAGTTCCCATGTGAGCTTTGACTTTTTCCTGCGGCCTGGCTTCCAGCGGAGAAATTTCTCCTCTTGCTGCTCGCACCAATACCGCATTGAAAAACAGGCTTCCCGAGCCACGCTGTCCTGAGGATGATTCATGGCGTCGTCGTAAAACGCGATTTCGCTAAACACTCCCTGGTCTTCTTCAAAACTAAAGCCGACCGCGTTGACATGGTGTTCTTCGCTTCCTCGGACCCCCAGCTGAATCGTTTCGAAGTCGAAGAAGCCCAACCTGTCGACCTCCTCCTGCTCGTTGGGACGAAGCATTCTGCACTGGTGAGAGCCGACTCCTTCGTCTGACAGTTCGGCATCTTTATAAGAGCGGCAAGAGCGGCAAAAAACCCGCCCGCAGGAATGATAGTTCTCTTTGGAATACAAAACGCCGCAGTCTTCGCAAATTTTCTTAGATTTGCAGCAGAATTTGCGATGCGCTCTGTAGCACGCTCTTGTGGGGAAGTCTTTTCGGCAATCCTCGCAATTTTTCGAGAATCCATCGGCAGACGGAAGGCAGTAGAGCCTTTGGGTGAGAAAGTCGATGTAGGCATTGGGGGGACAAAGCTTGCGCCGGCACAATCGGCACTTGGGAAGAGAACTCCTGCACTTGTGAACAGGCAGCCAATTCCTGCTGTACTTCTCCTGACAAAAAAGACAGGCCGTTTTCAATCCTTTTCTCTGCAGCTGATCGGCATCCGGATCGGCAATGTAGCCGGTGTGCGAAATCTCGCCTTGGAGAAAAGAGAGAGAGACTACGCAGAGTCTCATCCTCTTCCAAGCTTCCCTACGAGGATGCATGAAAATCTCTTGATATCCTGCCGATTCGCGAAGCACTTGCAGGCTCACACCCATCTTGTCTAGTTCTCTTCTCAACGCGTCTCCGTCTCCTTTTTGCAAGTCGCAGTTGCGAAACACCTCAACATCGAGATTGAACTCTTCCACCAGTCTCTCCATGAACGAGCGCAGTCTTTCCAAAGCCAGAAATCTCCTTTCATATACGTTCTTCGATCCGAAAGAGTTGATGCTCTTCAGAGCCTTCCACAAAGAAGTACACGAGCTTCTTCTCTCTCCCCCGAGCCGGAACACTTCTTGCATCTCTCTCCGATGGGCGATCCCGATAGCGACCGCCGCCAGAAGACAGCAATTTTGGAAAAGAGGATCCTGCTCGATGAAAGGAGCAACAAAGAGATTTCCCTTTCCAAATAAATGCATCTTCCGATTTCCGGCAACCCATTCGGGAGGCAGATTGAGTCTCCACTGGCGTTCCTTTGTGAAAGTAGAAAAATCCTTCTTTTCGCGGCCGGCCAGCCAAAAGAGGCTGGGGTCGGGCACATCCACTATGCTAGCCTGAAACAAGAAGCAGAAGCTCATCACCGATCATCAAGCAAGCGTTGTAAAAAAAACTCGCCTCCAGTCGGAATTCCTCGTCGAGTCTGATCGTGGTCTTGGAACTGAGAGCGCGGGTGAGGCGAGCCAGAAGATCGTAAATGGCCGTGTCCTCCATGAGAGATGAGGCAGAAACGACGATGGGGTAAGCAAGGCCGAAGGCTTGGAGACTCAGCATCATGAGAGCGTGATCCGGACGCCCCGCGCGATGGTGAAGCATCCGGATGTGTTGCAAGACCTTTTTCAGGACATTCACCAGAAGTTCCTGCAGCACCACATTTCTCAACAGATGGTCTTGGGGCTGTCCTCCCCCATGAAAGCGAACCCGATAGACACGCCGATCTGTCCGAAAATTCTGCCACCTGGTGCTCTGTCCTTGGATCACAACGAAACGCATTTCTCCCGCACTGACTTCGAAAGAATCGCGATTTTCATCAGCATTCAGGGCTGCCCCTGGCACACGAAGAGGCATCCTGTTTGAGGGAATGGGAGGACGAATCACTTGGCTTCTGCCCAAATCCAAACTATCTCCTAATGCTGCTCTTCTTTGCCGAGGCTCGGGCGAGCCAGACCTCTCTGCGGGACGCTTCATGCTGCGTCCGAAAGCGAAAACAGACTGAAAAAAGAAAGAGACTCCGAAAAGCGCAAAATCTGCAAATAATACCTGGGAGAAAGCAATTTTTTTTATCGCCTGCTAAAAGCGCAAAGAAGATTTCCGAACAAACACAGATCTTCTTTTATTCACACACACTCCTGTCCTCCCAACAATATCCCCCCCTCCTGCCCTCTCTCCCGAACCCACCCGAAGGTAAAAGTGGGACGCCCCCAATTGTACTTTGTTTGCGCCCATTTAAAAAGCTTCACAAAACAAAAACACCACACGAAAGATTGAAAAAAGAAAGCCGTCGCAACAGCATACCACAAAAAAATACGGTAGCGCTCATCGAAATAGGGCTTCTGCGGAGGCGGCGGCGATGACGGCAACGGCGGAGAAGAACACGCAGCGTATAGGCACGGGCCGTCCGCCTTCCTCTGTCTGAAAAAAAATCCAGACAGCGATGCGAGTTTGCGGTCATTGCGGGAACAACAGATCACCAGTCTCACATGCAAAAGTCCGTGCCGCAAGGATAGCGGCAGCTCTCGGGATTGCCCGGCAGGTCCCCCCAACGCATGCATCTTTCCACGTCGGGACCCGTAGTGATGTTGCAGACCCTGCCGTCTTGGCAAGCCTAGGAAAAAGCATGAGCAAACCGTCCACAGATCGGGGGAAATCCGCTCACCACAACCCGAGGAATCTTAAGGCTCGTCTCGCAAGAGGCGAATCCGGCGATGAAAATAATCGCAAAAAGGAAAAGGGGAAACATGCTTGCGGCCTCTTCAAACGACACAGAGCGAATGACAATCCAGTCTGCAACAGGCGAAATCAGAGAGAACGCTCTCCAAATGCTGTGTGTCGCCTCTGTCGAAAAGAACCGAACACACTCTATGCGCTTTCCCATTAGCAATACGATCCTCTAACGAACAAGCAAGAACGATACAAAATGCATATCCGCATGAGCACAAGCCGAAACCCGATCAGGAAACACCGTTAGCAATTCAGACTAGCGCTAATGGATGAATAAGGAAGCAGAGCATGTCTGCTGTGCTCTGCGGCGGAAAACTTTTTTAGAATATGCCCTTGGTCCGCCTTCTCCGCCTGGGCCGCCGGCGACAGGGACAAGGTCATCAGGACTCTTTTTATAAAAATAC
>JAAUYK010061039.1_pt1 | contig 15001 bp, 11 predicted proteins | sample 7278021 | NCBI WGS metagenome assembly JAAUYK01 (sample SAMN14350223, study PRJNA611818) | marine sediment metagenome | isolation source: surface marine sediment (1.8m) | place: French Polynesia: Moorea | collected 2018-08
ACTGATGGTGCGTGTCATGGTGGCCACGATCGGTTTGGCCTCGGTGATCGTCAGTGTCCGGGCAAAGAGCAATTCGACCCAACTGAACATGAAGCAAAAAAAGGCGGTCACGCCGACCCCGGCACGAATCAGCGGTATAAAAATCGTGGCGAAAAAACGTGGGAAGCTGTAACCGTCGATAAAGGCCGTCTCATCGATTTCCTTGGGGATCCCGGACATGAAGCCCTCCAGGATCCAGACGGACAGGGGCACATTGAACAGGCAATGGGCCAGGGCCACCGCGATATGGGTATCCATCAACTTGAAGGTCGAATACAGTTGGAGATAGGGCAGCAGGAAGACCGCCGGCGGGGCCATGCGGTTGGTCAGCAGCCAGAAGAACATCTGACCGTCGCCGATGAACTTGTAGCGTGAAAAAGCGTACGCCGCGGGCAGGGCAAAGGCCAGGGACATCACCGTATTCATGCTGACATAGATAATGGCATTGATATACGCCATGTACCAGGTGGGATCCGTGAAAATCTTGATATAGTTTCGAAAGGTGATGTCGGCCGGATACAGGGCGAAATTACCGAGGATATCGGCGTTGGTCCTAAGCGACATGTTGAGCATCCAATAGATCGGTAGGATCAGAAATCCAAAATAGATGCACAGGGCGATGGTTCGTTTTTGAATTTTCATCCCTTTTCTCCCCGGCCGACGTTCAAAAGGGCCTGATAGAAGGCAAAACTGAAGAGCAATACAATCAGAAAATAAATCAGCGAAAAGGCGGCGGCCGGCCCCAGGTCAAACTGCATGGTGGCAAGTTTGACCAGATAGATGGAAAGGAAAGTGGTTGTATTGCCGGGACCTCCCCCGGTAAGGGCAAAGGGCTCGGCATAGATCAGAAAACTGTCCATCCAGCGCAGTAAAACGGCAATCGTGAGCACGCCACGCATTTTGGGCAGCTGTATATAAAGGAAGGTGGCCCAGGCCGAGGCGCCGTCGATTTTGGCCGCCTGGTAGTATGCTTCAGGGATGGCCCGCAGCCCGGCATAGGCCAGCAGGGCCACCAGGGGTGTCCAGTGCCAGACCTCCATGGCCAGCAGTGTAATCCAGGCATAAAGCGGCTTGGCCGTGTGGTCAAAAGGTACTTCCAGCAAGTCCAGGCTGTTGATGCCGACACCGAACAGGCCGATATCCGGCCGGGTAAAAATGATCCAGATGGTACCGATCACATTCCAGGGAATCACCAGGGGCAGCGCCAGAATGACCAGCGAGGCGGAGACCCCCCAGCCGCGTTTGGGCATGGCCAGTGCGATCAGAATGCCCAGGGGTATCTCGATCAGCAGGACCAGTCCGGAAAACAAAAACTGCCGCCAGAGCGCCGCGTGCAGGCGGTAGTTGCCCAACATCTCCTTGAACCATTCCGTGCCGACGAAGACGGCTTCGCCCGGACCGAAAATGTCCTGAAGCGAATAGTTGACCACCGTCATCAACGGAATGATGCCGCTGAAGGCGACGATGATAAACGCCGGCAACACCAGAAACCAGGCGCGATTGTCGGGCCATTTGTCCATCGTGCCGCTCCTTAAGCTTTGATCAGCCGCCCGTCGACGAACAAGCGGGTCCACTCCGGAGGAAATACGAGCCAGATCTGGTCTGATGGCGTATGTCGGCCTTCCGGTAGCCGGGCTCGCAGGATCTGGCCCCCAAAGGAGGCAATCACGATCCGGTAGCTGCCCTGGTCTTCGATGGCCTTGACGTTGGCCGGCACACCGCCTTCAATCGCTTCCGTACACACTTTGAGATGCATGGGCCGTATGCCGAGTTCCAACTTGCCTTGGATACCGCGCGCTTTGGCCGCTACGGTCTCATCCAGCGCAATCCGCGCCCCGTTGCTGCGGGCCAAGTTGCCCTCCAGGGTGCAATCCAGAAAATTCATCCCGGGGCTGCCGATGAAATATCCCACAAAGGTGTGCTCGGGGTTCTCAAAAAGATCCTGAGGCGAGCCGATCTGCACGATTTCGCCCTCGTACATGACGACCACTTTGTCGGCAAAGGTAAGGGCTTCCACCTGGTCATGGGTCACGTAAATAAAGGTCAACTTGAGACGTTCATGAATATCCTTGAGTTTACGCCGCAGGTTCCATTTCAGATGCGGGTCGATTACGGTGAGGGGTTCGTCAAAAAGGATGGCCGCCACATCATCGCGGACCAGCCCCCGGCCAAGCGAGATTTTCTGCTTGGCATCGGCAGCCAAGCCCGCCGCCCGTTTTTTAAGATAGGGCGCCAGGTCGAGGATCTCGGCCACCTCATGGACACGGCGCTCAACGTCGCGGCCTGCGAGACCCCGGTTGCGCAGCGGAAACGCCAAGTTATCGAAAACCGTCATGGTGTCGTAGAGCACCGGAAACTGAAAGACCTGGGCGATGTTGCGTTTTTCAGGGGGAAGGTCGGTGACGTCCTTGTCGTCGTAAAGCACTTGCCCACGGGTGGGATTGAGCAGGCCGGAAATGATATTCAGCAGGGTGGTCTTGCCGCAGCCCGATGGGCCCAGCAGGGCATAAGCGCCGCCATCTTCCCAAACGTGATGGATGCGTTTGAGCGCAAAGTCCTCATCGCTCCGGGGTTTGGGCCGATAGCTGTGGGCGATTTCATTGAGTTCAATGCGCGCCAAGGCAGTCTCCTATGACAGCGGCCCCTCACGGCGGTCTGGTGAAGGGGAGGCGACCAGGTTGCCCTCGAGATCGAAGGTGAAGAGGCAGCCCGGGTTGACATACAGAGTGATTGCCGATCCGATGCGATAGAGATGGATACCATCCTCCTGGGCCACGAGCCGGGTGTCGGCATGATTGAAATGGATGAAGGTTTCCGATCCGTTTATCTCGGCCAGTTCGACCCGGGCCTCAATTTGGGCATCACGGTCACTGGTTCGTTCCAAAAGGAAATGATTGGAGCGGATGCCGAAGGTATACTCCCCGTCGGCAAGGCGTTGCATTTCGCCCTCCAGCGGGACGTGGATATCATCCCGTCCAATGCGGGCCGTCTTGCCTTGAACGCGGCCGCGCAGAAAATTGATCGGCGGATCGCTGAAGACTTCCGCCACCTTGACGGTGGCCGGACGGCGATAGGCCTCGGCCGTGACGCCGGTTTGCAGAATGCGCCCCTCGTCGAGGACGGTCACGTTGCCGCCCAGCATCAGGGCTTCGGTCGGCTCGGTCGTAGTGTAGACAACGATGGCCTTGCGCTGGGAGAAGATGTCCTGGAGCTCGACCCGTAATTCTTCACGTAATTTGTAGTCCAGGTTAACCAGCGGTTCGTCCATCAGCAGCAGATCCGCGTTTTTGACCATGGCGCGCGCAATGGCCGTGCGCTGCTGCTGGCCACCGGACAGTTCCGCGGGCAGACGCTCCAAAAGATCATCGATCCGCAGCATCGCGGCGATTTCCCGCACCTGGCGATCAATTTCGGATTTGTCCATACCGCTGGTCTTCAGCGGTGAGGCGATGTTGTCGTAGACCGTCAGCGAGGGGTAGTTGATGAACAGCTGGTAGACCATGGCCACGCTGCGTTTGCGCACCGAAACGCCGGTGACGTCGCGTCCGTCGACGCGGATGCGTCCCTTGGAGGGTTTATCCAGACCGGCCATGATACGCAGCAGGGATGTCTTGCCGGCCAGGGTGCGGCCGAGAATGACGTTGCGTGATCCGGTTTCGAAATTGAGATTGATGTTTTTAAGGTGGGTTTCCCGGCCTACGATTTTGTCGACATTCTCGAGCGCCAGACTCATCAGCTGTCTCCCGTGGTCTGCCCGTAAATCAGTACACCGGCATCGAACCGCCTGGTCGAGGTGAGAAAAACGCGTTAAGGCGATCAATCATGCGCATAGCATTCGACTTTTATTTTCACAAGTGAAAAATAAAGGGCCACAGACGTACGCTTGACATCATTCGGGCTCGCGATCATTCCACGGTTCTTCGGGTGTCTCTCCCCCGGGGGCGAAGCGCCCTGCCACGCCATCGGCCACGTGCAATTCGACATCGGAGGCACCGAGGGCTTCCATCACGGACTCGACCGGCAGGCGATCGGTAAACAGCCTGTCGATTTCACCGATGCTGCCCAACCGAACCATGGCATTGCGCCCGAATTTGGTGTGATCGGCCGCCAGAAAAACCTTGCGTGAATTGTCGATGATGGCTCTGGCCGCCCGAACCTCCCGGTAGTCAAAGTCGAGCAGGGTGCCGTCCAGATCGATGCCGCTGATCCCGATAATTCCGTAATCCACACGAAATTGCTGGATAAAATCGATGGTCAGCGGTCCCACGATGCCGCCATCCCGCGGCCGGACCAAACCGCCGGCCACGATGACCTCGAAGTTCTCATTGCCCGCCAGAATTGAGGCCACATTGAGGCTGTTGGTGATGACGCGCAACCGGTCGTGGTCGCACAGGCTCTTGGCAATCTCCTCGGTGGTCGTGCCAATATTGATGAAGAGCGAGGCATGATCCGGTATTTGGCCCGCCACCAGACGGGCAATGCGCTGCTTTTCGTCTAGACACAGGACCTTGCGCTGGGTGTAGGCCACGTTTTCGGTACTGGGCGGAACCCCCGCCCCCCCGTGATAACGATGGATGCTGCCTTCCCGGCTGAGGACCTTGATGTCCCGGCGAATGGTCTGGGGGGTGACCCCGAACTCCGCGGCCAGGTTTTCGATGGTCACGAAGCCTTTGGTGTTGACCCGCTGCTTGATCTTGGCATGCCGATCGCGCACCGCTCCGGTTTTGGCACTGGCCGGGGTTGGATCATCATCCCCACCGTGTCGAATATGACCGTCCACGTGCGTTGCCATCATTCTACACCGTCTTTCGTGCGAATCAGAAGCTTAGTATGATTTTCTAAAAAGAAAATACATATGCCTTAATTGTTGTAATTCGAAAATTTGCATGACATTAAATGTAGGCTGTGATAGAGAACTAAGGATAAAACAGGCCTTTTACCCGTTTTTAGAGGCTGTCGCACCGTAACATCGCGCTTTATTTTTCGCAAGCGAAAATTACCAGGTGTAATGGCCCCGCCATTTAGCTTTATCCAACAACGGGAAACGGCCGGGGATGGACCCTTGAAGACAACGGTTCTCATCATCGGCGGCGGTGTTACCGGCACCGGCTTGGCCCGCGATCTGGCCCTGCGCGGTATTGAGAGCGTCGTCGTGGAAAAGCGGGACGTCAACGCCGGCGCTTCCGGGGCCAATCACGGTCTGCTGCACAGCGGCGCCCGCTATGTCGCCTCGGATCCGGCCGCCGCCGCCGAGTGCCGCCGGGAAAGCCTGCGACTCAAACAGCTGGCCCCGCATTGCATCGAGGATACCGGCGGGCTGTTCGTGGCCGTGGCCGGCGATGACGAAAACTATATCGCCGATTTCCCCGGTTTGTGCGCGCGCTGTGGGATAAAGGCCCAGCCGCTCGACGGCCGCGAAGCCCGCGAAATGGAGCCCTGCCTGTCCGAGCGGCTGATCGCCGCCTATCGCGTCGCCGACGCCGCCATCGATCCCTTCCGGCTGGCCCTGGACAACATGGCCCACGCCGTCCAGCTGGGCGGGCGTTTGCTGCGATTCAATGCGGTGGTCGGCTTCAATCTGGCCCATCAGCGCATTCGTTCCGTCGTGCTGCGGGACGACATTACCGGGCGGTCTCAGGAAATCGAAGCCGAGGTGGTGGTCAACGCGGCCGGCGCCTGGGCCGGCGAAGTGGCCGCTCTGGCCGGCGCCCGCATCCCTTTGCTCTACTCCAAAGGCAGTCTGCTGGTGACCGGCACGCGCATTGCCCAGCGCGTGATCAATCGTTTGCGGCACCCCTCGGACGGGGATATCCTGGTCCCCGGCGGCACGGTTTCGATCCTGGGCACCACTTCCGAGCGCAGTGCATCACCGGATGCCATCTACCCCGAAATTCAGGAGGTGGACCGGATCATCGACCAAGGCACGGCCATGGTGCCGATGCTTGCGACCACGCGCTATATCCGCGCTTACTGCGGTGTGCGCCCCCTGGTCAGTTGCGGGGAGGCCTGCGACGATCGCAGCGTCAGCCGCGGATTTGCCCTCATCGACCACGGCCAAGCGGACGACAACCCGCTCGACAACTTCCTGACCATCACCGGCGGCAAGCTGACCACTTATCGACTGATGGCCGAAAAAACGGCCGATCGGGTTTGTCAGCGGCTCGGCCGCGGCGATGCCTGCCGCACGCAATCGGAACCGCTGCCCGATACCGTCGCCGGGCGCTGGACCGAACCGGGCCTGGCCCCACGAACCTGGATGGAAAGGGGCAATCCCGGAGATCTCCTGCTGTGCGAATGCGAAATGATCCCCCAGGCGGTGGTCGACGATCTGGTGCGCACGCTGGCGCGGCAGGGGGGGGCAGCAAGCCTCAAGGCCATCGGTCTGCGCAGCCGAATCGGCAAAGGGCCCTGCCAGGGGACCTTCTGCTGCCAGCGGGTGGCCGCCTATCTCTACGATCGCGGCGTATGGCAGGATGACCGGGGGATTGACGAACTGCGCGCGTTTCTAAGAGAGCGCTGGCGGGGCCAGGCGCCTTTGCTCTGGGATATTTCGCTTGCCCAGGCCGAGCTTTTAGAGGCGACCCATTGCGGGCTGTTCGGTCTGGAACTCGACCCGGTAGATCCCGGGGGGTGACCGGCGCCATCAAACCGATCGGCCTTTGATATGGCAACACGCAATGATATCAAATGCCAATTGCTCGTCATTGGCTCTGGGATGGCCGGCATGGCCGCCAGTCTATTTGCCGCCCTGCGCGGGATCGATACGATCCAGGTCGGCCCGGTCGGCACGCTTCCATTTGCCAGCGGTCTGCTGGATTTTATAGGTGTTCACCCGGTTCGCACGGGCCGATGGCATCCCAACCCCTGGGAGGCTATCGCCCAGCTCAGACAGGACGAATCCGATCATCCCTACGCCGTCATGACCACCCGGGAGATGCGAACGGCCTGGAAGCAGATGCTAGCCTTTTTAACCGATAGCGGCTTGCCCTATGTAGCGCACCCCGAGCGCAATATGCGCATGATCAACCCAGTGGGGACGGTCAAGCTGACCTATGCCGTCCCGCGCTCGATGATGGCCGCGGATGAGGCCCTGCGCCGTCGCCCACCCTGCCTGCTGGTGGACTTTGCGGGCCTCAAAGGTTTCAGCGCCCGTCAGATCGCCGCCCGCCTGAAGTTGCATTGGCCCGCGCTGCGCACCACACGTCTCCCAATTCCCGCGCTCGAAGGCGAACTCCAGCCCGAGCGCCTGGCCCGTTTCCTGGAGCGCCGTGATCATTGCCGCGAACTGGCCAAGGCCATCAAAAGCCGTCTGGCGGGCGCCCAGGCCGTCGGTCTCCCGGCCGTCGTAGGTCTCCATCGCGCGGGTCCCCATTTCGACCTGATCCAGAGGCGGCTCGGTGTGCCGCTCTTTGAAATCCCGACCCTGCTGCCCAGTGTTCCCGGACGGCGTCTGCTCGATACCTTCTCCCGGCAACTTCCCCGGTTGGGCGTGCGCACCTGGTACCAGTACGCCGTGAAACAAGCTCAAATCCGGGCCGACGGCGCGTTGCATTTTCGTATCGGCAGCGCCGCGGATGGCTTCTGGGTTCAATCCCGGGCGGCGATCCTGGCCACCGGGCGCTTTCTGGGTCGGGGCCTGCACGCCGAGCGCACCGCCATCCGGGAGAACCTCTTTGATCTGCCGGTTCATCAGCCCGACAAGCGGGGCCAATGGCACCACAAAGATCTGCTCCACCCGGACGGTCACGCGATCAACCGGGCCGGCCTGATGGTGGATGCGCGGTTCCGCCCGGTGGACAAGGACGGGGCGCCCCGACATCCCCGCCTGTTTGCGGCCGGGTCGATTCTGGCCCACCAGGACTGGGTTCGCCAAAAATGCGGCAGCGGGCTAGCCATCACCAGCGCCTATGCCGCCGTTGCCGCCTGCGCCCAAATTCCGCGCGGTTTGGAGGGAACGCACGCACCATGACAACCGCCGCCATTGCCTACAGCGCCCTGTGCATCGCCGTACTCGGCAGCCTCGGGCGGATCGGACGCTGGTTCTGGATCAAGATCGGGCCGGAAAACCAGGAAGCGCCGAGCCTCCGCGCAGCGGCCCGCAGCTTCGCGGCAACCCTCAAGGCCGTCTCTGCGGCCGGGCTTCGCAGGCCGCTGAGATCCCTGGCCGTGGACACCCTGTTCCAGCTTCACATCCTGAAGCACGATTGGCGGCGCTGGGTCATGCACATGGCCCTTTTTTACGGGATGGTTTTGCTGGTGGTCCTGCATGCCCTGGACGACTTCACCCTCAAGCCCCTCGGCGTGGACTATATGCCCACCCTGAACCCCTGGCGATTCCTGCGCAACCTCGGCGGTATCATGGTCCTCACGGGTGTTGCCATGGCAGTTTGGCGCTGCCGCGCGGATCCATTCCGGAAACGCACCCGTTCGCTGGCCGACCGTTTGGCCCGCACCTTCTTGGCTGCGATGGTGGTCTCCGGCATCCTACTGGAAAGCGTCCAGATCCTGTCGCCCGCCATCTTCGATGCCATGGTCGACGATTATGCCTTCAGCGATGATATCCAAGAAATCGAGGCGCTCAAAACGTACTGGTCCTCTTCTTGGGGTTCGGGCGTTACTGCGGAGTTGCCGACCGACGATGCCCAGATTCTGGCATTGGGGCAGGAGATGCATGCCGCCTTTTGTGCAGACTGTCATGACCGTCCCCAAAGTGCCTTCCTGTCTTATCCCGTCTCGCGGGCGCTGAAACCTCTGGCCGGCCGTCTGGATCGCCTGGGTCTCGTAGGCCTGCTGTGGTACTTGCATTTTATCGCGGCCTGCCTGGGTCTGGCCCTCCTGCCTTTCAGCAAATTTTTCCACCTGCTGGCGACCCCCATCAGTCTGATGGTGCGCGCTGGCGGGCCGGCCGAAGCGACCGCTCCGGCCCTGCGATCGGTGCGGCGGGCCATGGGGCTGGATGCCTGCACCCATTGTGGGGTGTGCAGCCAGCATTGTGCGGTGGCCGTCATCTACCAGGCCATTCCCAATCCCGCCATCCTGCCTTCGGAAAAAATCGGGGCCTTGAAACGCTGGACCATTGATGCCCAGTCGCCCGTGGCATCACAGCTGGCCGAAGGCAGCTTCATCTGTACCGCCTGCGGCCGCTGCACCCAATGGTGCCCGTCGGGGATCGATCTGCAGGACTTGTGGCAGGCCTCCCAGAAGGATCTCGTCCGTCGCGGACGCGGGCCGGCCCATCACTGGATTCGGTCGCAGAATGCCGCCCAGTGGGCTTCAGGGGCCGGGTCGAAGCCCCTAAATCCTGCGCACCAGGCGCATACGCTGGGACTCGGCGACAACCCGGAAACTTTCTGGGCCTGCGTCCAGTGCACCACCTGCACAAACGTCTGTCCGGTGGTCGCGGTGGCCGAAGACCCCCATCGGGACCTGGACCTCACGCCGCAGCAGGTCATGAACCTGATGCGCCTGCAGCTCCGGGAGCTGGCCCTGGGAGCGCGCATGGTCTGGGACTGCGTGACCTGTTACCAGTGCCAGGAACATTGCCCCCAGGGGGTCAGGGTGGCCGACATCCTCTATGAGCTGCGCAACGAAGCGGTCCGGCGACTACAGCCGATCGCACCCCGGGCACAAGGTTCGGAGGACGCGCAGGGGGAGGCCTGACATGAGGAGACGTCGCTATCTCTACTTCCCGGGATGCCAGCTAAACGCCCGGCTGCCGCAATATGACCGTTCGGTGCGTACCATCATGGCGCAGTTCGATGTGATGCTGGACGACCGCGAGATGAACTGCTGCGGCTACCCCGTGCGGCATCAGGATTTGACGGCTTCGGTGCTGGCCGCGGCCCGCAACCTGGCCCTGGCCGCCCGGAAAGAGCTGGCCCTGATGACACCCTGCCAGTGCTGCTTCGGCAACCTCAAGCATGCGAATTACTGGCTGCGCCAGAGGCCCGACCTGCGCCGCGACGTCAATGCGATCCTGAAAAACGAGGGCCTGAGATGGACCGACGGGGTGCGCGTGTATCACCTGTTGTCCGTATTGACCGATGATATCGGCCTGCCATCCATCCGGGATCGCATCACGCGCCCGCTTGGCGATCTCAAGATCGCGGCCCATTACGGCTGCCATGCGCTGCGGCCCGGACCTGTGGTCCGGTTCGACAACCCCCTGGCCCCCAGCCTGTTCGAGAAGCTGGTGGAAGCCACCGGCGCCACGGCCGTGGACTGGCCCCTGCGCCTGGAGTGCTGCGGCCACCCGCAGTGGGGGAAAAATGATCGCCTGTCGCTTGCGCTCATGGCCCGCAAAATCGATGATGCGCAGCAGGCCGGTGCCCAGCTGCTGACGACTGCCTGCACCTACTGCCAGATGCAGTTTGAGGCCGTCCGCGCGGATCAGGACCGGGAGCATTGCGCCGGCGATGCTTTACCGGCGGTTCTCTACACGCAGCTTCTAGGCCGGGCGATGGGACTGCCGGATGAGCAGCTGGGCATTGCCGTCAACCCCATCCAACCGTGCGGGTAAAACGGATTTGTTCTTACCAGCCTAGCGTTAGGGATTTTTCCTGGGCAGGCTGCCCGCATTCACCCGGACCATGATAAACCAGCATTGATCGGGCATGATGAAGGCGCATCCGGGCCGCGGCCCCAAATGCACCCACCGGGCACAAGTCCGTCAGGACGGATCGGCATCCGCTTTTGGTTTGAATTCACCCTGCTTGAAGAGAATGAATTTCAGCCAGCGCATGCCGAAATTGAGCAATTCAACCTCGTCGTCCTTGATCTTGGCCAGCGTCTGCGCATCGATATCGTAGCGATCCAGAAAAGAGCTTTCGAAAACGAACTGGCGGAATTTGTCGAGGTTGTAGCTCGAAAGGAAGAACATTTGCTTGCTCTGGTCGGTGAGCTTGATGTTGGGGGGAAAGGAGCGCTTGCGCACCACCAGGTCGGTCCACTCGGCATTGATCTCGTCGTGCCGATCCACGCCTTGATCATGTCGCCATTCGGCCACCGACCATTCCTGATCCTCTTCAAACCCCTTGCAGTGCGGTTCGTTAACGAAGAAGTAAAACCCCTCGTCGTCGGCGTCCTCCTTGTGCATCAGGGAGGCCACGCCCAGGGGGTAGTAGCGGCAGGTCGTGGGGCGGTCTTCGTAAACGATGCAGCCGTCGTCACGCACGAAGGGGCAGGATTGCTGGTCGTCGTCGAGCAGCTTGAGGGTCACGATCGGCAGATCGGTCTTCTCCATGATGTGCGGTTCGGTGTAGATCGCCAGGAATTCCTCGGAAGACAGCCCCAGCCGATTTTTTAGACGGATAATATCATAGGGGGTCAGGGTAATGTTGATGCCCCGGCAGCACTTGGTAAAACAGGATATTTCCGGATGGCATTTGAATTTAAACTGGCTTTTCAAGCCCACCCGCATCGGGGCGATCCGGGCCATGGCGTCGTTGGTCTCGTTGGTGTCGTTATCGGTCATCGGGTCCGTAAATCCTCCAGGTTTGATTTTCCAAGGGACGGCCGAACCGGCCCTGGATTTAAAAGCCTCTTCATTATCTGGAAAGACCGGGCAAGTCAAACCGGGTCGATCCATGTTCCGCCGGGCAGCGGCAGGATAAGGCTTGATTTAACCACCCAGCATGCTATGAAATTTAATTTCTGAAAACATGCGATCGGTTCGATCGATTGGCAAATCAGCCCCACCCGCCTGGAGCGCAACCTGTTGCGGTGCATCTCGATCTGAACGGGAAAAACGCCCCAACCCTGCATAGGAGGACGTTATGGATATCACCATAACCAAGGCCGCTTCTTTAAAGCCCAAGCCGGATGACCACCATCTGGGATTTGGGACCCATTTTACGGATCACATGTTCAATATGGATTACAATCCGGACCTGGGCTGGCATCAGGCGCGCATCGAAGCCTACACCCCCATCGCCATGGATCCCGCCACCATGGTGCTACATTACGGGCAGGGGGTCTTTGAAGGGCTTAAAGCCTACCACACGGCCTCCGGCGGCATCCAGCTTTTCCGTCCCCGGGAAAATATGAAGCGGCTGAACAAATCCTGCCGGCTGCTCTGCATCCCCACCTTCGATGAAGCCTTCATGATGGAAGCCCTGAAAGCGCTGCTGCAGGTCGAATGCGACTGGGTGCCCACGGCGCCCGAGACCTCGCTTTACATTCGCCCGACCATTCTGGCCATGGATCCTTATCTGGGCGTGAGGGCCTCGCACACCTATCGCTTATTCGTGATCCTCTCACCGGTGGGCGCCTATTATGCCGAGGGTTTCAACCCGATCAAGATCATGGTCACCAAGGAGCATGTAAGGGCCGTGCGCGGTGGGGTCGGCGAAGCCAAGACCTTGGGCAACTACGCCGCCAGTCTGCTGGCCGGCGACAAGGCCCAGCGGGCCGGCTACACCCAGGTACTCTGGCTGGACGGCGTGGAGCAGAAGTACATTGAAGAGGTGGGCTCCATGAACATCTTCTTCATAATTAGTGACGAACTTATCACCCCGGCACTGAACGGCAGCATCCTGCCGGGAATTACCCGTGATTCGGTCTTGGCCCTGGGAAAACAATGGGGCTTGAAGGTTTCCGAACGTGACATCACCATCGACGAGGTGATCGCCGCGCATGCTTCGGGAGCACTTCAGGAAATTTTCGGCTCGGGCACGGCGGCGGTGATTTCGCCGGTCGGCGAACTACGCTTCGAAGAGAATGTGCTGGAAATCGGGGGTGGTCGCGTGGGCCCCATGGCCCAGAAATTCTTTGATGCCATCACCGCGATTCAATACGGCCAGGCGGAAGATCCCCTGGGCTGGATTGTACAGGTTTAACGAGCCACCGCCGCATCCCGGGTGAGCGTATCCTCCTTTGAAACCGAGCGCCGACCGCTTTTCGTTCCCCAAACCACGGCGAAAGGACCTGCCGTCTGGTCATGGCGTTCAATATCCAGGCCACCCCTCAAAACAGGAGTCGCCATGACGAACCGCTATCCCCACCTGAATCTGTTCGAAGCCAAAATGGCGGCCGAGCAACTGGGCGGCATGGTGATCGAAACTTTCAAGCACTACTACCGCGAGGTGGTCGAGGGGGCCACCGGTCTTATTCCCGACGACACCATCCGCCCGCCCACCGGGGATGAGGTGCTGGTGGCCGGCAAATTGAAGCCATTTGCGGAAGACGGCCGCCGCGCCCTCCCGCACGCCGTCAGAATTACCCTCAACGGCGGGCTGGGCACCAGCATGGGGCTCATCGGGCCTAAATCCTTGCTGCCGGTCCGGGAAAATTTGACCTTTATCGACATCATTATGCGTCAGGCCCAGAGCGGTGCGATTCGACAGGTCTTCATGAACAGCTTCACCACCGACGGCCCCACCCGGACGGCCCTCTCGGTCATTGCGCGCCAAGCCCCGCCGCTGACCTTTGTGCAGAACAAATTCCCTAAAATACTGCAGGACAGCCTCAAACCGGCCGACTGGCCGCAGGCACCGGCCCTCGAATGGAATCCCCCCGGCCACGGCGACATCTTCACGGCCATCGAGACCTCCGGCGTGCTGGACCGTCTGCTGAAGGACGGATGCCGCTATGCCCTGATCTGCAATTCCGACAATCTAGGCGCCACCCTCGACCTTACGCTGCTGGGGTTCATGGCCGCCAACGACGTTCCCTTCATCATGGAGGTCGCGCGTCGAACCCCCGCCGACGCCAAGGGCGGCCATCTGGCCGTCCGTACGAAGGGGGGACTGATCCTGAGGGAATCGGCCCAGTTTCCCGCCAACAGCGACGGCGGCGATATCGAGCGGTATGCCTTCTTCAATACCAACAATTTGTGGGTCAACCTCCCCGATCTAAAGAAGTTGATTGCCGCCCAGGGTACCATTCAGCTGCCCTTGATCCTGAACCCCAAGACATTGGATCCCCGCGACGCTGCTAGTCCCGCGGTTTTTCAGATCGAATCCGCCATGGGGGCCGCCATTGGGCTGTTCGCCGGTGCCCGCGCCGTTCTCGTACCGCGTCAGCGCTTTTTCCCGGTCAAACAATGCAGTGATCTACTGATTGTGCGATCCGACTGTTTTACGCTTAACCACCAGTTCCAGCTGGAAATCAACCCGCAGAAAAAAACCGCGGGCCCCCTGGTCAGCCTCGATCCCGCCTACTACCGCCATATCGACCAGTTCGAAGCTCGCTTTCCAGCAGGCGTGCCGTCACTGCTGGCCTGTGAACAGCTGACCGTCAAAGGAGACATCCGCTTTGAAAGCCCGGTAACCATCGAAGGCCGGGTATGCTTGACCAATCCGGAGGGATCGCAGAAAGTTATCCAGGCCGGCCGCGTGATTAACGCGGACCTCACATTGTAATCCGCAATTTCGAAGACGGCACAATGCGCTTAGCATGACGGGAAGCGATCCACCCCCGCCCAGCGCCGTTTCCAAGACCGGCAGGCAAGGAACCACCGCCAGCCGATAACCACGATCACCCCATCCGTTTGACTGGCCGGCACGGCAAACGGCAAGGGACAACGGTTTGTAGAAGGGATCCCCGCTAGGCTCCATGGAACAGAGCCCCGCCACCGGCACCCGCCAGCTAATGACCCGCGGCGACGCTGTGCGCTTTGAACTCAAACTGCCGGCGGCGGCCGACGGTAGCGCCTGGCTGCGCACCAACTTAGGCCAGGCGGCCACCACGCGCGAGGAAATCATTCAGGCCGTGGAGCAAGATCAGGCGCCCCGGGCGCATGACTGGTATGATCTGCCCATGCGCCGGCTGGATGATCGGCGTTTTAGGATTGTTTTGCCGCTCCATCAGGTGGGCCACTTTGAAGCCAAATGCTTTTTTCTTGAAAACGGCCAATCCGACCCGCTTTGGCCTCCGGGAGCCAACACGGTCATCAATGTCGAGCCGGCCGACACCTGCTGTGCCAATATCATCTACAATGCATTTGTGCGCCAGTTCGGTCCCA
>JAAUYK010050386.1_pt1 | contig 14999 bp, 12 predicted proteins | sample 7278021 | NCBI WGS metagenome assembly JAAUYK01 (sample SAMN14350223, study PRJNA611818) | marine sediment metagenome | isolation source: surface marine sediment (1.8m) | place: French Polynesia: Moorea | collected 2018-08
CACTTTTGCGCATGATCTCAGTCACGCGATCGATCCGAAAGATATTACACTTGGCCGCACTTTCTTTTATAGCAAATGAACTCCATAAACGCAATGAGATCGAAGTCTTATTTGGTGCGAAGTGCACTGCCGTAAATCAAAATTATACTATTACAGCTGGAGGTTATAATGCTACATGTAACAGGTGGATGGGAATTAATGGTACGTCCGAAATGAGTATTCATCCCCGCGCGTAACCAAAGGCCTCCAGCTAGCTAGCTCCGGCTCTGTACGCGTATGTACGTACATTGAAACGGGAGAATGGAATGCGGCGGCCGGTCGTGATCAACAGTCAGGAGGCGGAGCTGAGGCGATGGATACTTTTACTTCCACCTCATTGTTCCCGTCTGCAAACCGTCCGACCGTCCGACCATCCGCCACTCACTCGCTCAAGTCCAATAGCCCCGGGTCCGCCTCGTTGTTTAAACTCGCATTGCGTCGAAATCTCCGACCGGCCCGGGCCCAGATAAGCAGCTAGCTAGCTGGAGGAAAATTTATAGTCTCTCTAATCCCCGTAAGCGACCGTCGACCGTCATTCATTAGCCCTTTCAGCTCTTGATCCCCTAGAAACTTTCGCTTCTGCGAGCCGTATGCAAACTCTCATTGTTCATGCGGCGATCATGATAGTCATTGACTACTCGTAAACTTTTTAAAAGTGAGAGACTATGGCGCAATTGCGTATCACGACTACATAAGTGCTGGCAGGATAGCCGTCCATAAATTGCAGCTCTACTGCCTGCCATACGAAACGGCCATTTTTTCCTCGCTAGCGAGGGCCGCAATTTAAATGTACCTACTAGCGAGAGATACACATTGAGATAGAGAAACAACAGCTTTAGTAGCGGCAGTAAGAAGATGGCCGGCCTGGGTACGAAGGTGGCAATTTCAACCCCCTGCCCCTCTTACACAAACATCTACTGCGGAGCCCAATTGCTGTTGGAGAGGAGTGAGAGAGGGAGCCAGCGAGCGAGCGGGCAACAACACCATGATGGAAGCAGTTTGTATTAGATTTGATCGTCTTCACCGGCTCCCGCTGACTTTTCGGGACCGCCCCTCCCCATTATTATTGCATTGCGCACAGATTTCACTTCCACAGTAGGGCAGATAAGATGTAGGCAGCTTTTTCCAGCCCAACCATTCGTTTTTGAGCGGAGAAATATCATTTTCTGTGGCGTCTAGCTGTCCAGTCTAGTCTCTCGGCGCTTTCTACCCCAATCTCGGACACGGGTCGCATCCCCAAATCTCGGTGGCTGGCTGCCAGCATGCAACACCAACCACCTGCCCGTACGTACGTTGGCCCTTCCTCGCCTGCAAACTGGCTGCTAGCTTGGCTTGCTTGACCCATCTACGGAGAGGGAAGGAAGGAAGGAAGCGGCCCACGGACCGACCGACCGACCAACTGATAGCGATGGCGACGCAAGATGAGAGCCCAAAGTCAGGGTGCACTAAGGGCACGGAAATAAGCAGCTTCATGAAATAGATATAGACATTGGTTCCAACTCGTAAAGGTAAATATTTAAGTTAACCACACGGGCACTCTTATCCACTGATTAGCCGGCCGAATGAACGACAACCATCACGAGAGCGAGCCGGTCGGTCGGAGGCCGGGAGAGGGAGAGTAAGTGAGTGCTAGCTGGGATCAGCAGCGGCCGGATAGATTATTAGTGGGTTCATTGCCGGGCGGACGGACGCGGACGGACGAAGGGAGCGGGCGCCAAATCTCTCTTTCGCGATTCTCGCCAGCCGCGCCGGTTTCTTGTAGCGCATCAATCGACTTTATAGCCTCCTATCAGAGTCCGTCCGCTGACCGTATAGCCAGAGATCCACCCGAGTTCATATCAATTTGTCGCCGGTATAATCCAGCCTGAGCCTCGATCTTGGCTGGATCTGCTGCCTCCTAATCAACTGTCCAACGCTCAGATATACGAGCCGTATCGGCGAGCGATCTCTCCGCTCAGTCCGTGACCGACAAAGCAACCGGCAGCAGCTAGAGAGGAGGAAATGGGAGGGACGGAGATCGAGCTATTCTCGCTGTAGCCGTTCCGTTCGCATGGTCCAATGGCGAATCGTGCAGCTGCCCGGCCGGCCAGGTTCAGACCGCGACCGCAAAGCAAAGCAACGGCAATAATAGGCAGAAATAAGAACAAGAACGGACTACGGCAGCATTCGACTCGGTCTCTCCGTCTCCGCAGTTATGTAACGCCATAAGGTTCCAATTAGAGGCTGGGTGTGGAAGACGAGGAAAATGTTTTCTGCTCGAGCGATAAAATCCGCCCCGCTTATTTCCCCGAAGAAGCGTAAGGTTAGGGTTGTCCAACTGTCTGTCTGTCTGTCTGGTGCCAGTATAGTGCATCCATCCGTGGAGAGAAAGAGTGGAGTCGGCGCCGTCTAGCATCTGTCGTGGCCGACCGGCACGGGCTCTAGTATGACGCCGAGCCGACGGTATAACCGGCAGTTTGTAGATTGCGCCAAATTTTGTCCGTCCGTCCGATCTGATATACTGCTTGCTCGATCCACCTAGAAGGTGACAAGATTTACGGCAAGATAAGCCACCGGCTAAAAATATAGATGCATCGGAATGTAATGCCCTTTGCGTGATTTACAGTAGTCGCGTAAGCCTATTCTCATGCTTGCAAAATTTTGCAATACATTTTGACTGAAGTTTCCTGTCGTGTGGCTGGCCAGTCTAAAGTGCGGACAGAGTGTGGCAGCAGTTGGGCTTCGGGCGAGCTGAAAATAGAGATGCTGCGGCCGGCCATGCAGCAGCTAGCCACTGACCGACCGACCGACCGCTACGTAGACCGCGACAGAAAACGGACTCACAGACGAGCGGGCACGTACCGGTTTGGCCACGCCGACATCAAATTGGCCGTAATGTACGTCGTCGTCCACGGCTCGGAGTTCGAAATCTAGGAAAGATTGTACATATCCAGCTGAAAAGAAAAGAGCTTGGTCAGCGCGGATAGAGAAGCCAATCGTCCGTCCGTCCGACCGCCTAGCCCATCTTTCAGCAGTTGTGGCCAGGCATGAAACCTTAGCTGCCGTCTCCCTCTCCCCGATTTTATAGCCTTGGGCGTCTGCTCCTCTGCCTGGCTGCCTGTCTGCATGTCTTGTGGGCCAACAAATTCAGCCCTCGAGTTGAACCGGGCTGACCCGAAACTCGATTGCGGGCACGGGTAGCGAGACGAGACGATCAAGTCAGGAGAGGGGAGGATGTGGGAAATTAGCTGAAGCATTGCTCCCTCTCCCTCTCCTCTCTTTTCTCATGTCCGTGCTAGAGAGCTCGAGCGTGCCATACTGTCCCGAATCGGGCGATATAGATCGTCCGGGCCAGGCAGGCTAGCTGTTGATCCACAGCTCCTATTTTTCTGGGTGGAAGGAAGGAAGGAAGGATGATCTGTTATCTCTCTTCCATCTCTTTCTATCTTTTTGGCGACGTACTGTGGCTGCTTCTCCTCTCCTCCGGGCAGGTGCTGCTGGCTGCTGCCTGCCTCCGCTCGATTTGAGATTTTGGATATGAAAAGGGAGAAAAGAGGGAGCGGAGGAGAGACGTAGACGGAGAACAAAATGAGGCAGAAGAACGTCGATTGGACAACAAGACGAGCTGGAGACAGAGACGACGACAACGACTATTGTAACGTCTGCACTTCGTATCTGCATTAAATGCGGGGTATAAAAAATCCGCTGCCGTGAGAAATTCCGCAAATTTAGAGAAGTGCACACCAAGATTACGACCGTCTTTTTGTTCTGAGCTATTTTGTTCTATCCAGGCTCGGATAGAGCTCAGTTCATAAACCAACAACGACAGAGATCCTATCGCTAAATGAAGCGACGTCGATCTCTCTTAACTGGACCCGCCAAACAGGCCCCAAAGTGCATTGCTCGATCGCCCTTCAATGCTAAGGCTAATTATTCATCCAGCTCCCGCTGCCGCTGCTCATTTTTCCCACTGGGCATTCCGTCGATCGTCTTCTACTCTTTCACAATAGTCTTTGTCCGTTCGTCCGTCTTTTCTTACGAGCGAGCATGGTTGCTTGTGCTTGCTTGGTATATGTTCTCTTGCGAAGCAGCTGCTGCTTTATAGCGATCGAGCGAGCTGCCATACGAACGTCGCTCGCTCGCTCGCCAGACCTCCGTCTCTCCTCTCCCTCTCTCTCTTTCTCCCCCTTCGATGGCCCGTGCGAACGAGCGTTGGCAGAGCGAGTGCGTGCGATCGAGCGCGCGCCAGGGCAGCATATATACACCCACAGGGGTTTCGAAATAAAGTATGGATTGCGAGCGTACATATTTCAACTTTTCTTCTTTACAAATGCCATGATTTGGCTCTATGTTTCCATATCCGTTATTCTTAAACCATAGTGCGATCCCTCCCTGTTCTCTCCAACCCCGGCTCTCTCTCTCGCCCGCCCTCTTCCTCTCCTCCTCTTCCTGCGAACGGACGGCGGACGGACGCGGACGGACGGATCGGACGGAGTGGTAGTTGAGTCGTGTATCTCTCCATATGTGGAGCTGTAGCCACCGTCAGAGTCCGGGGGTGGCTGAAAGAGACAGTCAGACACGCCAGCCAACGGACATATTCGCTCGAGCGAGCGTTGTTCGCGCCGCCGCCAGTGCAGATGGAAAAGGAAAGGAAGGAAGTCTGTGCCGATTGGGAGAGCTAGTTGGCTGACCGATCGCCCGGTAGACCGGCGGCAACAGGAATTTCAGTCTCGAATTACATCTTGGACAGAGGAGAGGAGATATAAGCGTGACCGACCTCGTGTTTGTGTGCAGGTATTGCTTTCTTTGAAAGCAACGCGCGCTCGATCGCTGTTGATGTCAATTTGAAGAACGTACACTGGCAGCTAGACAGAAGTGTTTTGGAGTCGTGAGTCGTGACTGAACTGAAGGAGACAGAGTTGAAGAAGCGGGATCGAGGATTGAGAGCTAGCTCGCTGTTTGCTTGGTCATTCTCCTCATCAACATCGTGTTGAAGTTCCGATTCCTGACGAAGACACGCCGAGCGCAGACAGACCGCAGAGATTTCGCATGCAGCGGCAGGAACTCCTCTACCGTCGTCGGCGTCCTGAAAGAAGGAACGAACTAGCTCCCATGCGATCTGGAAATTAAACCAGAAGGGCGAGAGAGCGTGTGTGAAAACCAACCGACTGAGAATTGGGCTCCGTGTCTGTGGCCTGAACTCTACTACGTACATAGTGCGTTTCTGGAGCACGTGAGCGACGTTCCCACAATTAGCACAGCGGCCGAGATCATCAAGAAAATGGAAAATTCACCGAATCGGTGCCGCTTAATCGCCGGAAGCGCGGCTCGCTAGCTAACGATGAAGTTGTTTGTCTCTGACTCACTTCCTCTCCTTCGCCAACGGATGACCGTTTTCGGTCGGAAGAGAAGACTTTAGTGTGAGTGAGTGCAAGCAAGCCACGAAGAATAGAACAATGCCGATCCGGCACTCGTCTCCGCCGTCGGCTTCCACGGCGACGTCGCCGATCGCCTTCGGGCTGCTGCACAAAGACAGGTAACAGTTTATGGCTTTTAGATAGGTGTAGAATGGGGAGGGAGTGTGGCCGCCGCGCCACGCCGCGCCGTCCGTCCGCACCTGCACCTTGATGATAGAGACAGCTAGCCATCCAGACGAAACAGTCGTTGAAACACACTGATAATGGCCGAGTGAGTGACACTCTGTCTATCCAAGCCGTCGATTGGGCGGTCGCGGTCGGTCGGTGGAAGAGCTTTTTCTCTTATGCCCAAATACGGCGGCGAGCTGTCGTTCGTTACATGCTACCGGACAGCCTGTCAAGACTAATTCCGGGCCTGTGCGATTTTTTGCGCCGATGACGACGACTTCGTACGCGTACGTCGACCTTCTGGCATGGCCACCTCGATCATTCCGGTTTCTCTATCGAAAAGTCATAAATTTGAGAGATAGCGCTTACAACCAGCCACCTAGCTGCAAGCGTAGAGTAAGGCGAGATAATAGTAATTAATTTCGGTATATGGAGGGGGACTTAACGAGAGTGTCGGACAGAAATAAAAGGAAATCTGCACCTGCACGCAGCTCTTATCTTCCATTCAATGATTCAATCTTGCAGCTTCCTCCCGCCGCCGCTTATTCTTTTATCCCATTCACCTATTCAAGGGCTATTTTCGTTGTTGCCGCGCCGGCGAAAAAAACACACCGAGCGAGACTCCCTTTTGTGGATTCTCATCCTCTGTAGACTGTTGCCGCGGGGACTAATTTGAATTTGTCTGGCCGGCTGTTTTGCCCTCACTACGCTCGCATAGTTGGTTCTGCGCCTGAGAAAAACATTCCCCAGTTGAAATAGCTAATAAGTTTGAGCCCGCAATTACCGAGGTCATTACCAAATTCCCGCTGACGTCGACTCGTCCGTCAAACGGACAAAAATGTCACATTTTTTTCTCCCGGCGTCTGCAGACGTGTTTTTATTCCGCGTCTCCTTTTCCGCGAAAGGTATACAGGTACTGATTTGTTTTTGCCTCGGCCCCATCCGCCATTGCGATCACTATCTAACTTCCAATGGCGGCGCCTATCAGCGTCTGGGATCTCGGACCTTTTTTATTAATTGAGCTCCAGCAGTTGCCATGAGTCAGCGAATTGCTCGCTTGCCCCGCTAATTGCCGTTAATGGGGAAAGTGCTTTCTTAGGAGGAGGGATCGCTACCGTGTCCGAAAATCTGCTCCTCGAATTTTGACAACTTGTGAATGACTTTGGATTTGCGGCGGCGGCGGCAATTCGACGTTGCGGTCGCTGCCACGGTATTTCTCTCTGTGAAAACTTCTTGATTGATCGTGAAATCTGTCTCTCCGAAAGCGGCCAGTCGGATAGTCGACCAAGAACCAACTCAGCTGCAGTACGTAGACGCGGCCAACAGGAATTACAGGATTCTTTTAATTCTGCTGCTGAAATGGCGGCACGTTTGTGACCTCTCGTCTCAATACTATTCCCTGCCACGAAGGGGACATATGGTAAATTTCTTAAGCAAATTAAGTTTTTACCTTCCATTTTAGCATGTACGTAGGTAGCGTTTAGGTGTAGCTAAGGTTAAATACGAAATCTGGCACCCCTAGTAATCGATTCCAGCTTCGCCAACTGACTCATTTTCGACCGCGACTCCATTTGACTCCTTCATTTTTCTGATACTGAAAGAGACCCCAGGAATGCCTCCTTCTTTCCGCCGGAGAAGGAGAGGGAGGGACCGATTCAATGGGGGTGGTCTCCCTCGTCTCGTCTCAGCAGTCAGCCAGTTGCTGACTCTTTTGACTGCTGCCATAATGGGCTCCGGTGCCGGTCATTCGGAGCTCCTCTCAATTTGTTTGAACGGCCGGCTGTCCTAGAATCCTCGTTAGCGAAGACGAAGCAGACCCCGCACTTTTCCACTCAAATGATGCACGAACGACACAATTAGCCGGTCCGACTTTTTTCTGGCTTTCCAATGGCCTGGAATGTTCTCGCCAGACATCTGCCATGCCCAATTGATGGAAAGGAATTGGCTCCTTCAGATCCAGATCTGGAGGCAATACGTTTCGCTTGAAGAAGCAAATTGAAATGTTTTTTGCCCATGCGTTCGTTCCGCCATCGGGGTCATCGATAGCAGCTAGGTCATAAACCACCGCAGACACAAACAGCTGAGATGGAGGAGGAGGAATTTCGTCGACGGTCGGTGGGTAATCGGATTCAACACCATTGCGTTTTCTCCCTGGTTGGCTGGCGAGCGAGCGCGCGCGGTCAATAACTGGCGGTTTTGTCCGTCTGCGCCGCGCACCCGCCCGCTCTTTACCTGCTTAATGCTAATGGCCACTTCTGCTCCTCGATGGCGATTGGACAGACGGACAGACTGGCCGGCCGGCCGGCGGGATGGTCATTGTGTCGGCCGGCATTGATTTCATTTGGTTTACAAAGGGTTGCCATTTGTAATTTCAAATTAGGCCAGCCGCATCTTGTCACACCATTTGCACGTGTAACCGTTTTTTGTCGCCTTCTTCGAAATGCATTCCAACCCTTTGGTAACGCGGCGCAGAAAAAAATCTCCATAACTCTTGGTCAGCCGGCCATCGTCGCCCAGTTTTCGGAATTCAGTGGGCGGGTGCGGAGCTAGCTACGTAGGTAGGTGTTGGTCAAATTGCCAACGCGCTCTAGCTCGTAGTTTCCAAGTGTCGAAGTGTTGCCTAGCTAGCTCCGAGACACCGACCGACTGCTGGGATAATACGTGCGAGAAATAGCGAGTGGAAGGATCCATGCCAAGACCAATTGTCCCAACTCCAAGCCGAAGACACCATGCAGTGCTTCTGTAAACATTGCTTCGTGGTCGCCAGCGGGAGAAAAACCGACGTCGGAAAGAGGGCTGGATGCCACGGGTCGATGCTGAGAGTCTAGTAAGTCAGCCGGACATTGCAGCGCCGTGTTCTACCAGAGAAAAGGGCGTCTCGCTCCAACGGAGTAATAATTCTGGGGATAATATCACATGGCTTGACTCAGCCAATTGTTTTCTCGGAAGATATTAATATTAACGCGAAAGATGGATCTCCAACGCCGCTTTGTTCTGAGTCAGTCAGCGGAGAGAGAGAGAGAGGAACGTCCGACTTGCCCGGAGGAACTAGCTTCGAATCTGTACTTGTAGCAGCAGCATTGAATTCGTCCGCTGCCGTTTCTAGATCGATGCGTTATAGTTCGTGGCTTCCTTCCTACCGGTAAATTATACGGCATTACGTGCGTCGATCGGTCGTTCGTTCGAACGGAACGCTATCGTCGTGCCGTGTTGCCCTCGCTCGATCGTTTCCTCTGTCTCGATCCATCCTATCTGTAATGGCCCCAAACCGACGGTCGGCCGCTAGAAATTACCGAAAACATAATGTGCCCCCGGACAGACACGCCATCAATTTTTCAGATTCAATTCCCCAAGCTATATATACATACGCTAGAAAGCTGGCCTAATCTTCGTCCTCTGTGTAGCTAGCGACCATGAATGGTCTCCATCTCTGCTTAATTAAGAGGTGCTCTTTAAACCCGGAGCCAGTGATGGCCATCTTCTCATCAGCGAGAGAGCTGGCTGGCTGGCTTCTTTTTGCCCCCGTTTCTCTCTTTGTCCGTCCGTCCGTCTGTCCATCCGTCGGTCGGTCGGAGTCATGTAAAACCAATTTTGGCTAACTGCCTTTCACGCAGGGGGGCAGCAGCTATATACGTAGCTATGGACAGCAGACCGACTGAGACAAAACTACGGCGTTAAAATATTCATGCTTGGCACTCCAAAACGGGCAGCTAGTCAGTTAGTTAGTCCATCTGTCGACAAGCTGCATGGGATCTTACACGGTGGAACTCAGGAGCCCGGCGTATTTCCTAAACCGAATGATGTTCAAGTGTGAATTGAAATTGGTAAGTCTCACTTCCGTCTCCCCTGACCAAACCACTAGAACTTTACGTACAGCCTTTGGGCCGTTTGTTGCGAAAAACGAGGTTAGCAAGCTAGTTGTGGTAGCTTTCCATCCACCACTTTTGGTCGGCTCTCGCCCCAATACTCGCGGCGGCGGCGGCGGCATTCAATTTTCTGGCTAAAGAGGAAAACGCCCAGTTTGCCACTGTCGAAGGAAAGAGGGAAGGAAAGGAAGGTGATCGTTTCGACTTTTTTCACTCTCCTCGATCCTAGACTATTATTTTGTTCCTCTCTCCGAATACGAAGAAGGATGGCCTGCTCAAAAAAATCTTTGACGGTGTCAGAATCACTCGACCGGAGAAAATGACGGATCGTTCAGATCCTGACTAATCTAAAGAAAGTTCCGTGGGAGTTGATTTGGATTCGGAGGGGCTCGATACTCGGGTTTTCTCTCCGAACAATTTATGGGAAGCGTGCATGTGGTATTAACAGCGGCGGAGGCATGATGCTAGGCTCAAGAGGCTTTAGCATGCCGAAGTAAGTCGGCTGACCGCAGCTATGCAGTGACCAATCCGATCGGGCATGGAAAACCCATCAGCAACGAAGAGCTTGCTCGCTTGCCTGAAGGAGAATCGAGAAACTGGTCCTGCAAGAAAGCCAACAGGCAAGTTCTTTCTTTGTCGGATGAAGCCGCGTACGTCGCTTTTTTGAATGGCTTGCACGATAACGGAGCTTTTTGAATACGCCGAGTCGAGTTGGCCGAGTCGGTGCCCATATTGTTTTAGGATTGACCCCACACGAACCTGGGAAGAAGAAGAAGTTGGCTTCTGTCCGACCGTCCGACCGTCCGTATCTCGGCTGCAGCATACGTGGTAGATGATAGCCCGATTTGGTGGAAGGTAGCTTCTCCTCCGCAGACCAGACCGACGCCAACGTTCGTTCGTTCGTCCGCCGCCAGCCCGTGTCAGGCCAGCCATCATCTGGCCAACTTTGCCCTCGGGCACAAAAACTGTGGCAAGGCAAGGGAAGGGAAGGGATCTGAGCAGCGAGTGAATTTCATGGCCCATTGGCGTTACTTGCTCGCTGCCTGCTGAAACGTCCTCTATGAGGTCTGTCTAGGCTAGGGCGTGAACGTACGTGTCTGGGAAGAAGCTGGAAGCGTGTCGGATTGATGTTGCTAAAGAGGCTGACGTGCTATTGAAAGAGGGGCATAAATGGAGAGAGACAGGCAGGCAGGCTAGACAGGAAGGAAAAAGGAACAAAGGGAAACGGCCGGGGCAGGGCTGCGTACATGGGCGAGACGAGACGAGACGAGACGACGATGAAAAATTGCCACCGTCGTAGAGATATCATTTCGCGTGCCACCGTCCGCGTCCGTCCGTCCGTCGTAGGCCGACTATCATGCCGCCGCCGCCGCCGCCGCCGCTTCTTAGTCGTATCTTGGCTTTCGGCTATCGCAAGGGTGAAATTATTCTCCTATGTCGAGAGAGAGAAATGATAGTACTAGTTGGGCGGCAGGAGGAAAAAAGGAAGGGGAACTCCCAAGTAGCAGAGAATTGAAAAGGTAGCACGCATGGACACCATCTTTATAATGTTTCTCCATGTTGGCTAAAGTGTCTCTCCGGTGGCCAAGTGTGATCCCGGTCCATTTCTCAAGATGGTAGATCCCGATTATCATCGTAGAATAAGAAAGAAGGAAGGACGTAAATGTATAGTTGGGTACACCATGAGGCTAGATAATGTAAAAAGGTGTCTGTTCCGGCCGGTCATCACCACCCGAAAGATCGAGCCGGCGGCGTTTAAATGTCCATGAATGCTGCTCTCCCCAGCTACTCATTCAGTCGGCCTCCTTTCTTGTTCATGTGTGTCCGAAGCAGTCACGAAATGAAAGGGAGCCGACCCGATTCACTCGGGCGAACTCATGCGTGAATGAGTGAGCCCGGAGCAACCGACTTAAAGTGTCACTGAAATAGAGATTCCGCTTTCCGGACCATCAATCCGACCCCGGCCGGACTCGACTTTGATAATCTCGGCGTTGGCGGCGATGAAGAAGTCATCCCGAGTTAATCTCCATCTTGTGGGATTCGCCTCTGGGGCGCTTGGATGTACGACAGGGAGTAAAAAAGTGAGATGGAGGCGGCCTGGGTCGGTCGGTCGGCCGGCCGGCCGGGTGTCAGTTGGCTTGAAGCCCAGGGGGGTGAATTTCCCTAATACTACCGATATTTAATATGGCAGTAATGCCGGATTAAAACAGTGCAACGTAGTGGTAATATATTCGAATGTTTGTTGAAATTAGTTAAAGAAGATGCAATGTTCAGTCCAGTAAGTAACCGCAGGGGTGAGCTCACGCTGGCCACCGAGGCAACTCAAAAGAGTGAAGGCAACACCACGTACGTACCGGCGCGTCGTATGATGCGTTGCACGTCTCGAGCTGACTCAGCTGAGACGTGCGGCAAAAAACAAGAATTTTTATGCCCTACGACTTTTTGGGGCATGCCGACAGCTTATTGCCCTCTTTTTTGCGAGGAGGAGCAGCTCAACTTTTAAAGTCCGGCCTTATCTCGACTGTTTTCGCTGGCGAGTCGGACCTTTTTTGTTCCGACGCTATCGCTTAACAGACTTTTCATTAGGGCAGCTAGGTAGCCGGCCCCGGTAGCGCGACTAATGGCTCTCTTCGCCGCGTCCGCCCGAAGATAACGACGGACGCCAAACGAACGAACTAAGGCATGTCGTCGACCCGAATAGCTAATCACATGTCCTCCTTCTGTTCTCTCTTGCAGCGCGAGGCCCGTCTACCTGAAGGAGAGGGCGAGGCTGTACAAGCCGCAGCCGGAGGGAGACGCCAACGAGATGGACTCCCCAGCCGAGCCGCCGCCACCGAGGCTACAGTCACTGCCCCCTGAGCGGCCGCCGAAGAAGCCGCACCTGCAGTCGTCGCCGACCACGCCGCCGCCGGAGACTCCTCCCAGGGGCCACACGCCGTCCAGGTCGACCGGATCGTCGTCGGCGTCTTCATCGAGGGTGGCGACCCCGACGAGGCGCCAGAGCAGTCGGCCAAAGTTCCGCTCCCCTCCCGCGTCTCCGACCGCGGAGAAGAGGCGGCACCTGAGGACCCCTCCGCCGCCGACGCCTCCGCCGCCGATGCCGCCGCAGAGGCCTCCGACGGCGACCCCTACCAAGGAGATGATGCCGCTTCCGCCGCCGCCGCCACCTCTCGAGACGAGCTTCGACAACGAGCCGGAGGGCGGCGACGAGAACAGACAGCCTACTCTCAGGTGAGTTTTTGTGCCGATCGAATGAATGCACCCAAATCCGAGTGGGCAACGTTAGGTCGACGTCGCTGCGCTGCTGTTAATTAACCGCTCGCCCAATCGATGACTCATGTGTCAAGATGCTTCGATGGAATGGAGAAGAGGCCGGAGAGAGAAAGAGAAATGACCGCGGTCCGAGTTGGACTCGATCGAGAATAGCTAGAGTAGCTGGTCAGTTATACGAAGTGGGTGCGATGATTAGATCGACGATGGAAGAGGGGCGATCGAGGGAGCGAGGGAATGAGATTGGACTGGAGTCGTCATCTGCCTTGCCTTTTCTTCTTCAAGTCTGCGTTTCAAGGTCGACCGACTCCTCGCTCGCATTGTCCACAATTACCCAATATATCTCGGAGGAGGCGAGCACCACGCCCGAGGCAATTCGTGGCCAGCTAGACCTATGTGCGTATAGCAGCAGGACGCTCCGGTTTCAATCTGTATGCTGGAATTTTCATCGTTCCAGCTAGAGCAATATGTCCGCATGCACTTCCAGCTCCAGCTCTCTCTCTCTCTCTCCCTCCCGCTGCGAAATTGGCACCCCCGCCTCATTGTGAATAATGTTTTCCGACGTGGTGTTGGTGGAAATTGATTTGCCTCGCATGCGGTTCGCAGCAGTCGCGCGGCGCGGAAGAATGAACGGGACTGCCGCCGCGAACGTGATTTCCCGCAAGTTTTCGAATTTTCGAAAAGGTCTCCGTCCCTCCCTCGATCGATCTATCGCGGCCATTTCTCAATTCGACACTTTCCCCCTCTATGACTTTTGAAGTGGCCACTCAGTCGGTCACCTCATCTGTACCTAATCCACTACCTTCCTCGTTTCTCGCCCAATTTGGCCCCCCGATTAATCAGCCTCTTGTTCTACCTGAAGATCCTTTTAAAAGAGGAGAGTCGGTCTTTTTCCCACGTACTTCGCCGGACGGCCGCCAAAAAGCCTGCTGACTGCCTCACGTCGCGGTCGGTCGGTCGGTCAGTCCCTTCTTCTTCTCTCTCTTTCTTGCCCCCATGCACAGCACCGCCTCCCTCGTGAGCAAGAGTAATTGCGGGTTGTCTCACATCCACTAGCTCTCATCCCCCTCACTACTCGACTATCCATTCAAGTTTTTAAATGGTGGGCACATTATCGCTTACTGCCAGAGTATAGAAGAAGAAGGTCCGGAGGACTTTTGAGGAACTCTGCGGCGCGTGTGGGCGTCTCCGGGGACCAGCAACAGTGGAAATGGGCGTTCCGACAGTCTGCGACATTCGCATTGTCCGCCGGCTCCAAATTAATCGATGTCACTCACAGCCAGCCAGTCAGTGGGTTTCTATGGGAAAAAGTCCCCCAGCCAGAAGATCTTTGGGGCGGCCAAATTGGGAGCTAGGCAGTTCAGTACCCTCCCCCTCCTCCTTCTTTTCTTTTTGCTCCCGCAACCACCATTGTTTGGAGAACTCCCGGCTCGTTCGTTCGGTGCACAAGTACGGCTCCCGTCAGCCATCCAGTCAGCCACGGCTCCCGTCGTGCCGCCAGCAAAAAAGGAAAGAAGAGTCTGTTTTCCTTTCCGCCAGGAAGCCGTTACAGACCCTATCAATAATTAGTCAGTCAGGCTAACGTTATTTGTCTTCCCATGCCATGGCCGCCCGGCCTGTCTGTCGGGTCTTTTTTGCCAAATTGTTACTGATACGAAGTAATGCGCCACGGCCTCAATTTTTGAGATATGATAGCGGCGGCTTCAGCAGCGGCTCCGGCGCAAAAACTTGAGAAGGGCGCCCGGCGGAAAGGTACCAATTTTCTACCCCGACTTTTCGTGCGCGCATTTCCATCCAGCCAGACCACGCACGATATGAGAACATTTTCTGTGTTCTCTCACATGAATTCGGACGTTTTTGTTGCCAGGAAATCGCCCCATAAATTAGCCCGTGATTAGTCGACCCGTTCGTTTACAGGGTGGTCCAATGTACGGCCGCCGTTGCTGATCTGATCGTGCGTTTGCCTTCCGCGCTATCAGCATCTTGATATAGTACTTGTACAGAGTACGGTCTCGTAACGATCTTGACGCGCTTTTGGTCATGAGATCGAAAGAGGCCGGACGGGATAAGATTTCGCTTCAACTCAAAGGCGACATCAATTACGGCGGCCTAGAATGCCCTCTAACTCTCTAACTTAGCTCCTAGGTTAAATATCGTTTGTACATTTTAGTTTTTGTGAAGGACGTATCTAACTTACAACCTGTACGCGTACGATTATTGTGCCCGGAGCTTAGTACGTACATAGACAGCGACAGCTGGG
>JAAUYK010078559.1_pt1 | contig 14993 bp, 15 predicted proteins | sample 7278021 | NCBI WGS metagenome assembly JAAUYK01 (sample SAMN14350223, study PRJNA611818) | marine sediment metagenome | isolation source: surface marine sediment (1.8m) | place: French Polynesia: Moorea | collected 2018-08
GGTCCTCGTGAGGCTGAAGGACGAGAGCTTCCACCGGATCCTGGCCGTGGTGCTGTCGCTGCTGGCGATGCGGCTGGTCTACGAGGGCGTCGTCCTTATTCTGGCCGCGTGACGGGATCGCGGTTGAAGCCGGCCGACCGCCGGCCCTGGGGTTCAGCCGCCCCTTAAGCCCCTTTTAAGCACCGAGGGCTTAGGGTGGGGCGAAAGCGAGGCCCGCCATGCGTCCCCTGGTTCTTCTTCTGTTCCTGTTCGCGGTTTCCGGCTGCTCCGGCATGTCTGTCGAGGAGTGCAGCGTGGCCGACTGGCGCGCCATCGGCTACGAGGACGGCTCCAAGGGCCTCAGCCCGGAGGCCTACGGCAAGCACCGTCGGGCCTGCGCCGAGCACGGCGTGGCCGCCGACTTCGACGGCTATCTCGCCGGCCGCACGGCCGGCCTGGCGCACTACTGCCGGCCGCAGAACGGCTACAACCTCGGCGCCCGCGGTTCCCGCTATTCCGGCGTCTGCCCGGCCGAGCTCGAGGCCGACTTCCTGGCCGCCCACGGCGACGGCTATGGGCTCTACACCCGCCGCCGGGAGGTCAATCGCATCGCCAGGAACCTGGACCGGGCCCGCGCCCGCTCGGCGGAGATCGAGCATCAGGTTGCCGAGAGTACCACCCTTCTGATCTCGCCGGGCATCCCGCCCGCGCGGCGCGCCGAGCTGGTCATCGAGCTCAAGCAGCTGGCGGAAGAGAAGATCCGGGTCGAAGAGAGCATTCCCGCGCTCGAATACGATTACGAGGCCGCCAAGGCAGCGCTGGACGACTACCGCGCCGAGATCGCGACCCGCCCCGCCGACTGATATCAGCCTGGCGCGCCGAAGCTTCGTCGCAAACCGGGCCGCTGCCGTCCCTTCCGAACGCGTGCTAGACTACGGGATCGCTGATCCTTCGCAGTCCTTGGCGTGGCACGATGAGCAAGGCGTCCGATAGCCTTCCGGTGATCGATCTCGGCCCGCTGCGTGGCGGCACCGAGGCGGGCTTGGCTGCCGTGGCGGCCGAGATCCGGCGGGCGGCCGAAGCGGTCGGCTTCTTCTACGTCGCCAATCACGGGATCGACCCGCAGCTGGCCCGACGCGCCCAGACCGCCGCCCTGGACTTTTTTGCCCGGCCCGATTCCGAAAAGCGCAAGGTCGCGGTTGACCGGCGTAACCGCGGCTTCATGGCGATGGGCGATTGCCGCCTGCCGGGTGCCGAGGCGACCGACCTCAAGGAGGTCTTCTTCTGGGGCCCGGAGGCGGCGCCCGACGACCCGGAGGTCCTGGCCGGCCGGCCCCTGATCGGTCCGAACAACTGGCCGGATTTCCAGCCCGAGCTGCGCGCCGCGGTCTGGCCCTACTACTGCGCGGTGCTCGATGTCGGCGCCGGCCTGCTGCGGGCAGTCGCGCTCAGCCTCGGCCTGGACCCGAACTTCTTCGCCGCCTGCTACCGCAAGCCCCTGGGCCGCGGCCAGCTGGTCTTCTATCCGCCGCACCCGGTCGGGCGCGAGGTGGCGAACTTCGGCGCCGCGCCGCACTGCGACTTCGGCTGCCTGACCCTCCTGCTTCAGGACGACAATGGCGGTCTCGAAGTCCGCACCCGTGAGGATCGCTGGGTCGCGGCGCCACCGATAGAGGGAAGCCTGGTGGTCAACATCGGTGACCTCCTGGCGCGCTGGAGCAACGACCGCTTTCGCTCGACCCTGCACCGCGTGGTCAACCGCTCGGGCAACCGCCGTCTCTCGATCCCGGTCTTCTACGACCCCGACAGCAGCGCCGTCGTCGACCCCCGCGACCTCGGCCTGCCCCCGGGCCAGCCGCCTCGCTACGACGCGATCGCCGCCGGCGACTACATCATGTCGCGCAACAAGATCTCCTTCGCCCACTACGCAGAGGGCTGAACAAGGTCTGTTTCCGTCTAGGTTGATGGCGGCGCCGGGCGGACCCGGGAACCGTTGCAGCGAAGACGCTCGAGGACTCCCAGTTATCTGAATCCCAGGAATCGAACGCGGTATTTCGCCACCTTTTCCAGAGTGCCCGGGAGGACGTATCGGCTTTCCCTGAGCGTCGTGGTTGCCTTCGCAGATATCCTGCTCAGTGTGGGGCTCAGGTTGAACACGAAAAGTGTCGCCCCCTCGGCGCTCACGCCAATAATTCCCAAATCAAAGAACATGTTGGTTTCGGTCTTGTTTGTAGCTTCTACTTCTACCTTGAGAACCCTGAGCGCCTTCGTTTGAATTGCTGGATTCTCCGAGATCTTGATGTGCTTGTAACTTATACGTTCATAGTCGTGAGCCCCATTTAGCTCGGATGGATCAAACTCGATCCATCCGGAATCCACAGCTTCATCTGCCGGCGCAGGGTGGGCGAAGTGCAAGACCGAAAGCGCGCAAACCATGGAGAGCAAGTGCCTCATCAGGGCGAGGTGTTTGTGAGTGTTTCTCGTCTTTGTCATTCCTGCTGTCCCCGCAATTTCACTTCCGCTGCCAACCCGATGGCAGCGAGGCCGACATCTAGACGTGTTGAGCTAGTCCACATCATCGTCGCTGTTGCCACTGAACCGGCAAGACCCAGCATTGCCTGTGGAGCCATAAGGTCTGGAAGGTCCTACTCGGGCGGTTTTTCGCTGTCAACACGGCGACCCGCGCGCTTGTTCACTTCGATCGCGGAGCCGTAGTCCAACGGCCGGGCCGAGCATCGCTACCGCACGTCGAGGTGGGCCTCAGCCTCCACTTCGACGGTCCATTTGCCGGCGCGGACCCATTGCTGCGACGCGTCGGTCATGGGCTGGTAGTCCCAGACCGGCGGCCGTCCGATCTTGTGGGCGCGATCGATCAGGCGGCGGCGATTCTGGTCGAGGATTATGCGCGCCTTGATCTCGCGCGCGTTCCAGAGCCTCGACGCCAAAGCACTGTACTCGGCTATCCTCGGCTGCTGGTCCGCGTCCTCGGCCAGGTTCTCAAGCTCCCTGGGGTCCGTCTCCAGATCGAAGAGGATCGGTGGATCGATCTCGCTGTAGAGGAACTTGTGGCGGGCGTCACGGAGCATGAAGGTCGGCTCGAAGACGCCTTCGGCCAGAAACTCGCCGGCGATCGCGCGCGACGGCAGGTCTTCGCCGCTCAGCGCGCCAACGAGGGACAGGCCGTCGGTTTCCAGGATCTCGGCCCGTGAGCCCTCGGCGAGTTCCTGAAGGGTGGCCAGCATGTCGACCAGGGACACGGGCGCCGCGACCCGCCGCGGAGCGAAGCGACTCGGCGCCCAGAAGATCAGGGGCACCCGCATCGACCATTCGAAGAAGGTCTTTTTGTAGAAGAGACCGCGTTCGCCCATCATGTCGCCGTGGTCGGAGGTGAAGATGACGACGGTGTCGTCCTCTAGCCCGGCCTGCGCCAGCGTTTGCATCAAGGCCTCGACCTTGGCGTCGATGTAGCTGATCGACGCGTAGTAGCCGTGACGCAACCGTCGGAGCGTCTCGTCGGTGACGGTCGCCTCGCCGACCGAGTAGTGCTCGAAGATTCGCGCGCTGTGCGGATCCCGTTCGTTGTGCGAGATCGGGCCGACCTCGGGCAGATCGATCTCTTCGTCCGCGTAGAGGTCCCAGAATTCCGGCTGTGCGACATAGGGATCGTGCGGCGAGGTGAAGGAGATCGTAAGCAGGAATGGCTGGCGATCCTTCTTGCGCGCCTGATCGAAGAGCCAGCGCTTGGCCTGAAATTCCACTTCATCGTCATAGTCGATCTGGAGAGAGCGTGCGCAGGGCCCGGCTTCCAGAACGTTCTTCATATCCTGGAACCGGACCTTGGCCTCGGGGTCGGCCCAATTCGGGGTCCAGCCGAAATCCGAGGGGTAGATGTCGGTAGTCAGACGCTCCTCGAAGCCGTGCAGTTGATCGGGGCCGGCGAAGTGCATCTTGCCGCTGAGGCAGGTGAGGTATCCCGCCAGGCGCAGATAGTGCGCGAAGGTCGGAATCGAAGCGGGAAACTCGGGGGCATTGTCGTAGGCGCCGACCTTGTGCGGCAGCAGGCCCGACATCATCGAGAGCCGGGAGGGCCCGCAAAGCGGAGAGTTGCAGTAGGCCGCGTCGAACACGACGCCGTTCTCGGCGAGGCGGCTGATCGCCGGCGTTCGCACCAGCTTGTGGCCGTAGCTCGGCATCGCCTTGGCGCTCATCTGGTCCGCCATGATGAGCAGGATGTTGGGCTTCGACATCGCTTCGCTTCCCGTCGTTCAACACCAAGCAAAGCATAGGATCAGATTGTCGACAATACTACAATAATGTGTTAGAGACGCTCCTGAGGGGATTTCCTGCGAGTCGCTCAGGGTTGTGCGGGCGCCATGGTCGAATGGAACTTTCTGGCGGTCTTCGCCGATTTTGACCTGCTGCTTCTGGGGCTGGTGAACACCTTGAAGGTCACCGCCCTGGCGCTTCTTTTCGGCATCCCGCTCGGGCTGTTCCTGGCGCTGACGCGCCTGTCCACCATCAAGCCGCTGTCCGGTGTGGCCGCCTTCATCATCGAGTTCTTCCGCACGACCCCGCCGCTGGTTCAGCTGTTCTGGTTTTTTTTCGCCCTGCCGATCCTGATCGATGTCCGCATGACGCCCTTTATCGCGGCCATCGTCACCTTCTCGATCCAGTCGTCGGCCTTCTTTGCCGAAGTTTTCCGGGGTGGAATCCTGTCGATCGACAAGGGGCAATGGGAAGGCGCTAAGGCCATCGGCATGACCTATGGCCAGTCCCTGCGTCGGATCGTTCTGCCCCAGGCGGTCAAGCGCATGATCCCGGCCTTCATGGAGCGTTCGATCGAGCTCCTGAAGACGACGACCCTGGTCTCGACGGTCGCCTATACGGATCTGATGTTCCAGGCCAACGATCTGGCGCAGAAGACCTTTCGACCGCTGGAGGTCTACACGGTCGTCGCCGTCATCTATTTCGTTCTGATCTTCACCCTGAGCCAGCTATCGATCGCCGTCGAGCACCGCCTCGCACGCTCGGGCGAAAGTACGGTGCGCTGACATGCAGCACAGCTGGGACTTCGCCACGATCATTCAGAACTGGCCGGTTCTCTGGGTCGGACTGAAGGGCACCGTGATCATCTTTCTGGTGACGGTGGTGCTGGGGCTCGCAGGCGGGCTCATCGTCGGCATCGGCCGCTATGCCAGGAGCAAGGTCATCCGCTGGCCAGCGACCGCCTTCGTCGAGGTCTTCCGCAACACGCCGGTGCTGGTCCAGATCATCTGGTTCTACTACGCCTTCCCGATCCTGACCGGCATCGAGGTCAACCCCTTCCTGGCGGCGGTGCTCGGCATCTCGCTCAACACCATGGCCTTCTCGGCGGAGATCTACCGCGCCGGCATCCAGTCAATCGAGCCGGGCCAGTGGGAGGCCGGCAAGGCGATCGGCATGACCTATACGCAGACCCTGCGCCGGATCATCTTGCCGGTCGCCATCAAGAGGGTGCTGCCGGCGCTGACCAACAGGGGCATCGAGGTCTTCAAGATGTCGACCCTGGCCTCGGTCGTGGCCTACGTCGAGACGCTCAATCAGGCGAAGCTGATCGCCGATCTGAACTTCAACCCGATCGAATCCTACACCGCGGTGGCGCTGATGTTCTTCGCCGTCCTCTACCCGGTGGTGCAAGCGACCTACGTGCTGGAACGCCGGCTGCGCAGAAGTGACTGAGAGTTCGCCATGACCGAGATCGTCAGAATCGAGAACCTGCACAAGAGCTTCGGCGAGCTCGCCGTTCTCAAGGGCATCGACCTCACCGTGGAGACCGGCGAGACCGTCGTCCTCCTGGGGTCCAGCGGGTCCGGCAAGAGCACCTTGCTGCGCTGCGTGAACTTCATGGAGACGCCGACCGAAGGGCGGGTCTACCTGCATGGAGAGCTTGTCGGAACCGAGCGCAATGGGGAGGTACGCTATCGGGAGCGGGACCTCTGCGCCTTGCGGACCCGGATCGGCATGGTCTTTCAGCACTTCAACCTGTTTCCCCACATGACGGTGCTGGAGAACGTCATGGAAGGCCAGACGACGGTGCTCCGGCGTAGCAAGACAGAGGCCGAAGCAAAGGCCCGCCAGCAGCTCGAACGCGTCGGTTTGGCCGAGAAGGCGGATCAATATCCGGCCCGGCTCTCCGGCGGACAGAAGCAGCGTGTGGCGATCGCCCGGGCCCTGGCGATGGACCCGGACGTTATGCTCTTCGACGAGGTCACCTCAGCGCTGGATCCCGAGCTGGTCGGGGAAGTGCTCAAGACCATGCGCCAGCTTGCCGACGAGGGCATGACCATGCTGGTGGTCACGCACGAACTCGGTTTCGCCTTCCACGTCGCCAACCGGGTCCTGTTCCTCAACGAGGGAACGATCCTGGAGCAGGGCGAACCGCAGAGTATCCTCAAGCAACCGCAGACGACGCGCATGCGCGAATTTCTGGAAGGGCACTCGCTCTTCAAGCTGCCTGACTGATAAGGCAGGCACAGGACACCAAAGGGAGGAGATTAGTCGTGAAGAACCTCGCAACCGGATTGATGCAATGCATCGCAGGCCTCGCAGCCCTTCTCGTGTTGAACACCGGCGCCGGCGCCCAGGACCAATCCACCTGGGATGCCATCCAGGCCAACGGCAAGCTGCGCATGGGGGTGACGCAGGCGCCGCCTTGGTACTCCAAGAACCCGGCGACCGGCGAGTGGGACAGCGGCCTGATCGTGTCGATCGGCCAGTCGATGGCCGGTGAGTTGGGTGTCGAGCTGGAGACAGTGGAGGTCACCTGGGCGACTGCGATCGCCGCCCTTCAGGCGAACAAGATCGACATGATGTTCCTCGACGCCACACCGAAGCGGGCCATGGTCGTCGACTACCCCTTCCAGCCGCTTCTCTACATCTCTCTCGCCGTCCTCGCGCGCGACGACCTTCCGGTCGAGAGCTGGGAAGACCTGAACAAGCCGGAAGTCAAGGTCGCGGTGCCGCAGGCAACCAGCATGGACGAATTCCTGACCCGCACCATTCCAAACGCGGACATCCAGCGCTTCCCGGACAACGGCGCCGCCCTGGCCGCATTTCAGTCCCGCCGCGTGGACGCCGTCTCGCTCTTCCATCCGCCCTTGCTGTCGGCACGCAAGAAGTTCGGCGCCGGCAAGATCGTGATTCCGACCCCGGCCTTCAGTTCTCCGTCGTCCATGGCCGTGCGGCGCGAGGCGGACAAGACCTTCCGCGACTGGGTCAGCCACACGATCTTCTACTACTACGAGACCGGCCGCACCCAGCGCTGGTACGACGAGTTCCTGACGTCCTTCGGCCTGGACCCGAAGGCGTCGCCCGTCATCCAGCGAGAGCTCTTGTTCGCCAAGTGATCTTGAGCCGGCAGCGGGCGGTGCTCGCTGCCGGTCCGTTTTTGACATGACCGGACCCGAAGCTATGTCGACTCATGACGCGCTGGAAGATCCGCGCAACCGTGACATTCGCATTTATGTCGACGGCGAGATCCTGCACCGCGACGCGGCCAAGGTATCGGTCTACGACAGCGGCTTCCTGCTCGGCGACGGTGTCTGGGAAGGCTTGCGGGTCCACAAGGGGCATGTCTGCTTTCTCGAGGAGCATCTCGATCGACTTTTCGAGGCTGCAAACTATATCGATCTCGACATCGGTAAGACCCGGCAGGAGCTGACCGAAGCGGTCCAAGCGACGCTCGCGGCGAATGACATGGTCGACAACGTGCACATCCGCCTGATGGTGACTCGCGGGCGAAAGCGCAAACCCTTCCAGCATCCCCATCTCAGCGTCTTCGGCTCGACCCTCGTCATCATCGCCGAACACTCGCAACCGAGCGACGTGATCGACCGCGGCATCCGCCTTCATACCGTCCCGCATCACCGCGGCCTGCCGCTCACCCAGGACGCCAAGCTCAATTCCCATTCCAAGCTGAACTGCATCATCGCACTCAATCACGCGCTGCGGGCCGGCGCCGACGAGGCGCTGATGCTCGACCCCTTCGGTTTCGTCAACACCACGAACGCCTGCAACTTCTTCATCGTCCGCAGGGGCGAGGTCTGGACCTCGACGGGGGACTACTGCCTGAACGGAATCACCCGGCGCAAGGTGATCGAGCTCTGCCGCGCGAACGAGATTCCGGTGTTCGAGCGCAACTATTCCCTGGTCGACGCCTATAGTGCCGATGAAGCCTTCTTGACCGGGACCTTCGGTGCACAGACACCGGTCTACGAAATCGACGGCCGCGAGATCGGCGGAGGCAAGCCGGGCCCGCTGTTCCTGCGCATCCGGGAACTCTACAAGGCCCTGATCGAGCACGACATCCGGCAGGGCTCATGAACAGCCACAGTGCCAAGCTTCGCCCGGTCGAAGACGGAACCCTCCGCGCCCAGGTCGCCAGGCAGCTGCACGGCATGGTGACCGGCGGTCACTTCGCCCCGGGCGAGCGGCTGACCGAGAACGCCCTGGCGACCCAGCTCGAGGTCAGCCGGGCCCCGCTGCGCGAAGCGATCCGGGAACTCGTCGACACCGGAATTCTTGTCAGTCGGCCCTACAAGGGCCTGTTCGTCAGGACGGTCAGCCTGACCGATCTTCAGGAGATCTACTCGATGCGAACGGCCCTGGAGCAATTCGCATTCACGCTGGCCTGGGACAAGCGCACGCCCGAGTCGCTGAGTGACCTAAAGAGCCGCTACGATCAGATCGTCTCGGCTCAAGCGCATGGGGATCAGGCGACGGCGATCGAATGCGAAACGAGATTCCACTCCTGGGTCTACGAGTTGACCGATCACGCGTTGTTGATGTCTCACTGGAACCGGCTGATCCCCTTGGTTCAGATCTATCTGTCGCTGCATCACAGAATGCACGGCTCGCACGGCGAGTTCAGGCACATGACCAGCGAGTATCTGAGGATCGCCTCCGAAGACAGCCTCGAAGAGATGCTCGCGCACATCAAGGAGCACATGAGACAGGGCCTTGCGGCGGTGATCGAAGCCGTGCCGGACTCCTAGTTGCCGGGCTCGAAGGCAACCGGTCGCGCCTTGCTTGCTTAGCGAAGGGAAAGACAGATTCCAGTACAACCGTTTCGCATCGCCGTCGTCGGGGCCGGGCTGGTCGGCAAGCGCCACATCGAAACCCTTCAGAGGTCGGGGCTGGCTTCCATCGCCTGCATCGTCGATCCGGATCCTGCCGCGGCGGACTTCGCCGCCGAGCAAGGCCTTACACGGCATCCGACGCTCGGCGATCTGCTGGCCTCGGACCCGCCCGACGGTGTCATCATTGCGACGCCCAATCAGCTGCATGTCGAACACGGGTTCGCCTGCCTCGCTGCCGGGCTTCCCTTGCTGATCGAGAAGCCGATCGCCGACCAGGCGCGCGCCGCGCGCGGCTTGGTCGAGGACTCCGAGCGCCTTGGCGTTCCCCTGCTGGTCGGTCACCACCGGCGCCACAATCCGATCATCCAGGCGGCCAAGGCGCGGATCGACAGTGGCGCTATCGGCGAGGTCGTCGCGGTTCAGGCCGCCTGCTGGCTCTACAAGCCCGAGGACTACTTCGAGGCCGCCTGGCGCACTCGCCGGGGCGCGGGCCCGGTCTTCATCAACCTGATCCACGATATCGATCTGCTACGCTATCTCCTCGGCGAGGTCACTGCTGTCCAGGCATTCGATTCCAACGAGACCCGCGGCCACGAGGTCGAGGACACGGCGGCCATCCTGCTTCGATTCGAGAGCGGTGCCCTGGCGACGGTGACCGTTTCGGACAGCATCGTCGCGCCCTGGAGCTGGGAGCTGACCGCCGCCGAGAACCCGGTCTATCCGGAGACCGGGCAAGCCTGCTACCTGATCGGCGGCACCCGGGGCGCGCTCGAGATCCCGGTCGGCCGGATCTGGTCCCAGGAAGGCGAGCGCAGCTGGTGGCGGCCGCTCGACCTGGAGACCTACGAGGTCGAGCGGTACGATCCCCTGGACCTGCAGCTCCGCCATTTCTGCGAGATCATCGCCGGCAAAGCCGAACCCCTGGTCTCCGGGCGCGAGGCTTTGCGGTCGCTCCAGGTGATCGAGGCGATCCTGGCCGCGGCCCGCTCGGGTCGAACCGTTCGACCGGGCGATCCGGATTGACCGAGACCTGGTGACCTCGAAGCCAGCCGTTCGGACTCGGGCCGGCCAGATTCGAATCTCGGTACCCTCGGCCGCCGACATCCACAGCAGGTTCACTTCCTTCGCCGATTGGACTAGACTGCGTGGCTTGTCGGTTTCCGAGCGGATGAAGAACGTTCCCCATGAAACCGCTGGGCGTCGTAAGAAGGCAGACCACCACACTTGCCGCTGATCTCGCCGGCCATGGCCGGCGCAGGGCCACGGCGAGACAGGCAGGCTTTTCGCCATCGACAGGGAGTTCGACCCGGGGCGCACGGGCGAGGGCAGCCGCGCCGTGGTGGTAGATGACTGTGCCTGAACGACCGAGAAGACCACAACGAAGAAAGGGAGGAGAGCATGTCACACAAGCATTCCGGTGGGTGCGACCACGTCCACACGCATTCGGACAACGATCCGATCGACAACCACACCTGCCACTGCTCGGTCTGCAAGCGGGTGACCGGTCAGGACACGACCCATGTGGTGTTCTTCAAGCACGGCGACGTGGCCGTCGACAACCTGGACGGCCTGAACCGTCAGCCCTTCAACGACCAGAACCCGGACGGTCCGCTGGAGCTCTGCACCTGCGCGACCTGCGGCACGCCGATCATGCTGGACGACAAGCAAGGCCGGATCCGTGTGATCGTGCCGAACTTGATGGGCTACGACCCGGCGAGCCTACCGGCGACCTATCACGCCTTCTACGATCCGGCCACCGGCGTGCCGGAGCCGAACGACGGCCGTCCCGTCTATGCGGGCTTGCGCCCCGATTTCGTCTGGCCGGACCCGGCCTGACGGTTTTCTATCGCTGAGATGGCCGAAACGCCCCACATCGGGTCACCGTTGTGGGGCGTTCGAGTCTGCCGGCCTCGCGTCCGGGCATCGCGGCTGCGCCTCGGTTCCGCTTTGCTGCGCGCGGGCGGGCGAGGCGCAGGGCGGTGCGCCCGCCATCTGCGCCGCTTCGTTCTCGCCCTCTTTGCCGGCTTCTTCCTGCCCGCCATCTGCGCCGCGGCGGAACGCGCGGTCGACCTGGAACTCGTGCTTGCGGTCGACGTTTCCGGCAGCATCGACATCGAGGAAGCCGTCCTGCAGCGCCAGGGCTATCTCCAGGCCCTTCGGCACCCAACCGTCGTCGAGGCGATCGAACAGGGCCGTCTCGGGCGCATTGCGGTCACCTATGTAGAGTGGGCCGGGGACCTCTTCCAGCGCAGCGTGGTCGACTGGCAGGAGATTTCGGACGCGCGCAGCGCCGCCGCCTTTGCCGACGCGCTCGAGCGAGCGGCCGTCACGACTGAGCTCTGGACCTCGATCAGCACCGCGATCGACTTTGCGGCCCTGAAGTTCGAGACCAACGGCTTTCGCGGCACACGGCGTGTGATCGATATTTCCGGCGACGGTCCCAACAACCGGGGCGACTACGTGGTCGAGGCCCGCGACCGGGCCCTGGCGAAGGACATCGTCATCAACGGTCTGGCCATCATCAATGGTCGTCCGGGCCGCTACGGCTATCCGCCTTTGCCCAACCTTGACCTCTACTACGAGGACTGCGTCATCGGCGGGCAGAACGCCTTCGTCGTGGTTGCGGACGGATTCGGCGATTTCGGCCGCGCCATCCTGCGCAAGATGCTGCTGGAGATCGCCGGCCGAGCCCCGCCGGCCCGCCTCTTGCGGCCCGCGACAGAGCGGCTGCGCCCGCCCTGCGACGCCGGCGAGCTTCAGCTTCGGAACTGGAGTCCCGACTACGGCGACTTCTGACCCCCCGCCTTTTCCCCCGGTCATAGGGCGAAGCGGCGAGGGCGCCGAAGGCGTCGGTCCGCGACTACTGCGATCTTTGCAGGATGGATGTGTCATTTCCCACGTCGCACCCCCACGGGCCAGGCAAGATAGGCTGGGGAGTCGGCTCCGCGGCACCGCCTCGCCGTCTCCGCAGCGGCTCCTTCGTACTACGAACCTCGCGAAAGGGAATAAGTGGAGACTGTTCCATGGCCACCAAGTCCGAACGCTCAGATTCACCGATTCCGATGGCGGAGCTCGACCGCCACTTCAAAGCCCGCGGCCCGGCAAAGGACAAACCTGTCGCCATAGAACGGCGCTTCCACATCGCCGCCGAGAAGGAGCCCGTGGTCAAGACCCGGCTCGAGCCCTACGAAAGAAGCGACGGCAACTTCGGCTGGGAGGTCGTCGTCGAGGTCGACGGGGTGCGGGCCGGTGGACGGGCCGTGCCGCCCGCGATGCGCGGCGAGGCCAGCCGGATCGAGCAGCGCCGGACGAACGAGAAGGAGCTGGCCAAGTACCTGACCGGCTTCGTGCCCGAGCATCTCGGCGTCAACGCCGTGCCGCGAGAGCGCGTGCGCAGCGTGAAGCGGATCCGCGCCGGCGAGCCCGAGCCGCGGGTGGCCACCACGATCTTCAACGCGGACGACCGCCGCGCCTTCCGCGACACCAGCTATCCCTGGTCGACGATCGGCCTGGTGGAAACCAACCGCGGCTCCGCCTCCGGGGTGATGATCGGTCCGCGTCACATGCTGACCGTGAGCCACGTCATCGACTGGACCGCGCCGCCGGGTTTCGCTGCGGACTGGGTTCGCTTCACGCCGTCCTATTACGACGGCGGGGCACCCTTCGGAGAGTCCTACGGCATTCATGTCTACTGGTACCTTCAGGAAGACGGCGACGGCTTCATCACCGGCGCCGAGGGCGACTTCGACTATGTCGTGGTCGTGCTCGACCGGCGCCATGGCGAGACGACGGGCTGGATGGGTGCGCGTGGCTACGACGATGCCTGGGACAGCCTCGCCGTCTGGTCGCACATGGGCTATCCGGCCGATCTCAACAGCGGCCAGCGACCGACCTGGCAGGGCGGGTTCCAGATCGACGGCACGGACGCGCCTGCCCAGTCTATCCTTCACCAGGCGGATGTCTTCGTCGGTCAGTCTGGCGGGCCGATCTTCGGCTTCTGGGCCGGCGACGTCGGTCCTCGTGCGGTTGCGGTGCAGTCTTGGCAGACCAGCGCCAACAACGGTGCCAGCGGCAGCATGGACATGCGCGACCTGGTGGCCCAGGCCCGGACCGACTTCGCCTGAGCGCCGGCGCTCGGGACTGGCAGCAGGAAGCGGCCGCGCGACGCCGAGCGGTGTCACATCGAGCCCGGGAAGCTGATAACCTGGGGCGGTCTGCCAGGGAGGGGACCTATGCAGGATCCGAATATCACGTCAGCGATCATTTCCGCGGTCGTGGCGGCCTTGGTCGCGGTCATCGGTTTCGTGATGCAGCAGCGGAAGCTTCGTCACGATGTGCAGAAATGGGAAGACGACACCCGCGCGCGATTTATGGCCGAAAACGTAGCCCGTCGACTGCTGGAACGCGAAAAGTGGTCCATGAGATCCTTCAGCCACATCAAGCGTCGCATAGGCGGGTACGATCTGGACGAGGATTCACTCCGCCAGATCCTGGTGCGCGTTGGCGCCGTTCGGTTCTATAGCGACAACAAGGAGATGTGGGGTCTTCTGACCCGGCCCGAAGTGGCCCAACGCGTGGACGGCGAGGAAACCCACTAGAAGGCACCCTTCCAACGCTACCTTTCCAAAGAAAAGGCCGCTCTGAGTTGGCCTTAAGCCTGAGGCCGACTCGACCGCTCCGCCTTGCTTGATGTGCGTCAATGAAATCCCATCCAATTGAGGAAACATGTGAGTGAGTCGTGGGAGTTCTGAATGGAGTAATGTTGTCCCTCGGGACTGACGGGTATGAAGAACATTCTGCGTTCTTTGTTCAGCTCACAAAGCAAGCCACGCCTGGACGGAATTGGGGTGCTATTTGGCTGGCTGCTTATTCGATTGTTGCGGCGTTACATTACCGATGGCGAGCTGACGGTCATCGACGCCTATGGCCAGACGCACAGCGTCGGCAATCCCGGTAACGGACCCTGCGCCACTATCGCGCTCCACGATCCTCTACTGCACGCCAAGCTCGTCTTCCAACCTCGACTTGCGTTTGGCGAGGCCTACATGGACGGCAGCCTAACTGTGGAGAATGGGTCGATCTACGACGTACTGGATCTCCATGGGCTGAATACCGGGACTGGCCCCCGGAGCAACGTCGACCGCTGGCTCAACAAGGCAAGGCATCACTGGGCGAAGTTTGGGCGAGCCAACCCTTTGAAGCAGGCCAGGAAGAACGCATCCCATCACTACGATCTTTCCGGAGAGCTCTACGACCTGTTTCTCGATAGCGAAAACCAGTATTCCTGTGCCTATTTCAAGTCACCCGATATGTCCCTGGAGGCTGCACAAGCCGCGAAGAAGGCGCATATCGCCGCCAAGCTCCTCCTCCTACCGGGTCAGAAAGTCCTCGATATCGGCTCGGGCTGGGGGAACTTGGCCATGTACCTCGCAGAAGTCGCAAAGGTGGATGTTTCAGGAATAGACCTTTCCACCGAGCACTTGGAATACTCAAACCGAAATGCTGCAGAGCGCGGCCTGGATGACCGCGTGCGTTTCAGGCTGCGCGACTATCGCGAAGAAACTGGCACCTACGATCGGATCGTGTCGGTCGGGATGTTCGAGCACGTGGGGCTGGCCAGCTACGATGACTATTTCAGCAAGATCGCCGCACTCCTGACACGCGACGGCGTGGCGCTCGTGCATACGATCTCCCAGATGGACGAGCCCTATCCGATATTCCCCTGGCTAGAAAAATACATCTTCCCGGGCGCCTACGTCCCGCCCCTCTCGGAGGTGCTGCCGGCCATCGAACGAGCCGGTCTGTGGGTCACCGACATAGAGATCTTGCGCCTGCACTACGCCGAGACGCTTAAGCATTGGCGCAGCCGCTTTACGTCGAACTGGCAGAAGGCAGCAC
>JAAUYK010209604.1_pt1 | contig 14993 bp, 9 predicted proteins | sample 7278021 | NCBI WGS metagenome assembly JAAUYK01 (sample SAMN14350223, study PRJNA611818) | marine sediment metagenome | isolation source: surface marine sediment (1.8m) | place: French Polynesia: Moorea | collected 2018-08
CGCGCGCATCCGGCACGTCTTCGATCCGGGCTTCGAGCTCGTGGACGACGCGAACGACGAGGTCATCGCAGTCATCGGGGCAGGCATCTCCGGAGCCCAGGTCGCGCTTCGACTGGCTCGCCAGGGCCGCCGCGTGATTCTGATCTCCCGGCATGGGCTTCGCGTGCATCAGTTCGACAGCGATCCGGGCTGGCAGGGGCCGATGAACATGGCGGGCTTCGCACGGCTCAGCGATCCGAACGAGCGTCGCGAGCGGATTCGAGCGGCGCGGCATCGCGGGTCGATGCCGCCGGCGGTGCACGCGGCCCTGCATCTCGCACTCGCCGACGGAACGATCGAGCTCGTCGAGGAGGCCGAGGTCCTGTCGGCGCGCGTCTCGGGCCGCAGAGTCTCGCTCGAGCTCGATGGGCGGAGGATCGGTGCGGATCGCGTGGTGCTCGCAACGGGCTTCCCCAGTCGTCGTCCGGGCGGAGCGTGGCTCGACGAAGCGGTCGATGCCCTCCAGCTGCCCTGCGCCGCCTGCGGGTATCCGATCATTGACCGCGGACTGCGATGGCACCCGCGTCTGCTCGTGACCGGGGCGCTCGCGGAGCTCGAGCTCGGACCCGTCTCGCGAAACCTGTCGGGCGCGCAGCGGGCGGGAGACCGGATCCTGGCCGTTGCGCGCACCGCTTGCTCTGGACCGAGTGCTCGTTGACGGAGAGCGCAGTGGTCTGTTCTCAGTGCGCTGGGCAAAGCCTGGAAGGAGGCGAAGGCACGACGTAGGCCGGAAGCTTCTTCGAGGAGCCCGGCGGGTCCGAATCCTGCCCTGCAAAGCCTGGCCAGCAGCGGGAACCGAGTGTTGCGTGGCGTCGGGCGACTGGCGCTGCGAAGCGTACACAGGGAGCGCGCAGGCCGCGTAATCGAGAAGCGTAAGGGCAGGAACGATGTGGGGGCCGACGCCGTTGAGAAGGCGGAAGGCCGTAGGGGACGCCCCGCGATGGCGAGGGGCCTCGCCCCCCGCCGTGGTCTGAGAGTGGGGCATGAGCGCGAGGGGGCTCCCCGGGAACCCGGGAGGCCCTGTCGTCTCCGCGCAGCATTCCGAAGAAGTAGGGAGCGGGCGCAATGTCGTGGCGCGCGTGGCCGATTCGCGGTTTCTCAGCGAGCAGTCGAAAGGCCGCGTGAAGGGAATCCAGGACTCTGTCGGCGACGCCGAATCCGAAGCGCTCGGCGGCGTAGTCCCACACCTGGTCGAGATCGGCTTCCGCGAGTGGCGTCAGGACGTAGCAGCTCGTCTTCCTGCTCGAGGAGACGAAGGCCGGCGCCGATGACCTCGCTCGCAGAGGAGTAGCGCCCGCTCTCGACTTTCTTCTGTACCAGCTCTTCGAGCTCTGGCGTCAGCGAGATATTCACTGCTCTGGCATTGCCGTGACAACAGATCTTGCCAAGTCTCGTTGTCGAGTGGATCGCCGAGCCCTCGTTCGCAGGGCGGCGATCGCGGTGCGTGGGTGGACGCGGGTTCGCGGGCGAGCCTCGCTCGCCATGCGCTCGGCCAGCTGCGCTGGCCCACGATTCCCGCCGCCTCCACCAAAACACCCAAGAGAATCATCTGTTTACGAGCGCGATTCTGGCTGGGCGCCACGTGGTCGCCACAGGGGGGTCGCGCTTCCCAAGCGACGGCATCTGCGCCGCCGCACGCGCCGGATCACTCGGCCCTCAGCGAGATGACTGCTTCGCCCGCGCCAGCAGCAGCGCGATGTCCAGGTCCTCCGGGCGGATCGCCCCGGCCTGCTCGAGTGCGCGGATGCCCTCGGCCCGTCGGCCGCGTTCCAGCAGATCGATGCCCAATGCGCGCTGGCCGAAGAAGCTCTGCGGGTTCGTGCGCACGGCGCGCTGGAGCCCTGCGAGCCGCGCGGCGCTGTGGGGCGGCGCCGCCATGGCCAGGCGACGCTCGGCACCCCCGACCAGGTCGCGAAGGTTCGCGGAGCGCACCCGCGAGATGCGCCCCCCATCGATGCCCGGCAGCGCGAGCGGGGTGTCGAGGACGTCGGCGATCAACGGCGCAGTCTCGCGTTCCAGCCCGCGCTGGAAGACGCCGTCCTCGATCCCATAGTCGAGCCGCGGGCGCACGTCTCGCAGGATGCGCCCGCCCTTCGCCAGCCGGGCGAGGCCGGATGGATCGCCGAGCTGGCTGCCGAGGAACACGGCGGGGTCGTGGAGCCGGTGCGCGGCGCCGCCCCAGTGAGCGTAGTCGAGATCTGCATGGACCGCGGGAATCGACAAGCGCTCGAGCTGGTTCGCCGCGATCTGCCACGGGCCGGCGCGCCCGAGCAGCAGCAACTCCGCGCGGTTGTACCACAAGAGCGCTTCCGGAAACGTGGCGGTGAACGTCGCCACGACGTCGCGGAGCTGAGCGGGCTCTAGGAACTGCAAGGGGACGAACTGCGAGACGACACCGCCCGGCCGCAGATGCGCGCGCGCTGCTTCGTAGAAGTCGGCAGTGTAGAAGTAGGGGACCCCGGACCGAGTCGGCTGACCCACCTCGATCGAGACGACGTCGAAGCGGTCGGCGGTGTGCACGAGGTGATTGCGACCGTCCTCGGCCAGGAGACGTACACGGGGGTCGCGCATCCAGTCGTTCGGGAAGTAGTAGTCGACCATCTGGAAGACCGCGGGCTCGATGTCCACGCAGTCGAGTCGATCGATGTCGTACATCAGGAAGCGGCTCGGCGCCTGGCCGGCGCCCACGCCGATCACGAGGACCCGCTCGGGTGCGGGGTGCAGGATCATGGGAACGTGGGCAGCGAGCGCCTGATGGTTCATGAGATCGGCGCCCTGCCACACGAGATCGATCTCCATCACGCGCAGGCCGCCGCGTTTCAGCACGGCGACGTTCCCCGCCCGTCCCTCGATGAAGCCGAGCAGTTCTTCGCGGGCGCCCAGGTAGTCGGCGGGCAGACGTGTGGGCAGGACGACGGGGATCACCAACCAGACGATCCCGGCCACGGCACACGCGCTTACGCGGAGCATGGAGCGCTCCGCGCCCAATCGCAGCCAAGCGGCCATGCCGATGTACAGCTGAAGGGCAGTTAGCATCAGCAACATGCCGTGCATGCCAACCCAGGGAACACCCAGGAACCCCACGGCGAGGGAGCCCAGGATACCGCCGAGCGTATTGGCGGCGAGGAGGCCCCCCGCACCGGATGCCGCGCGGTCCGGCGTCGCGACCAACAGCCGCGCGCAGAGCGGAAACACCGCGCCCTGGAGGACGGCGGGCGGACCCAACAACGCGACGCAGAGACCGATGCGTCCCGGGCTCCAAGCCGACCAGAACGAGGGCGGCAGCAGCAGGGTCGACAGCGACACGACCCCGTGCAGAGTCAGCAGTCCGCCCAGAACCCAGGAGAGGTCGCGGATCCGATCGACGAAGAACGCCGCCAGTGCGCTCCCGAGCACGATGCCGATGAGGACTGCAGCGAGGGTGGCCGTGTAGGTGAGGACCGTGTACGCGAAGTGAAGGGAGAGGTAGCGCGCCCACAAGACCTCCATCCCCAGCGCCACCAGGCCACTTGCGAAGGCGATGGCCAGAGCCACGCCGGTACTCCGCGAGTCGTCGTCGCCGTCGCCCGTCGCTGGGCGAGGCGCCGAAGGTCCCGGCGCTTGCGCGGGCGCGGAAGACCGCGCTGCGATGAGTGCCGCGAGCGCCGCCACCCCGTTCGTGACGGCCGCGCAGCCGATCGCGCCCGCCAAGCCGAGCCAGGGAATGGCCGCGAGGCCGCCGAGGAGACAGCCCGCGGCCGCACCCGCCGTGTTCCAGGCGTAGAGCCCGCCGATCGTGCGACCCTCCTGGCCGGAAGACACGACGAAGTGTTTGCACAGGAGTGGGAGGGTGCCGCCCATGAGGAAGGTAGGCGGGAGCAGGAGCGCCGCGATGAGCGCGAGTCGGGTCGCGCCGAGGAGAGCGCTCGCTTCGGTTCCCTCGAGTGATCGATAGACGACGCCGTAGGCGACTTCGGCTGCGTCGAAGGTCAAGAGGCTGGCGAGACCGATGGCAGCGAGCCCCAGCTCGAGCCCCGCGAAAGTGCGGACGGGGTTTCGCATGCGCCCGGCGATCCGACCGAAGAACGCGCTGCCGAGGGCGAGGCCGAGGAAGAAGACCGCGAGTACCGAGCTCAACGCGAGGGTCGTCGACCCGAAGGCCAACGAGGAGCGTCGGATCCACGCCACCTCGTAGAGCAGGCCAGCAGCGCCCGAAGCGAAGAAGGCCACGAGCAGGAGCACTCGCGCACCCTCGGCCGTGGCGGCCGGGCGTCGAGACCCCAAGGTCGCCGGAGCGCGCGTGGGCATCTACCGAGTATGGCGCGCCGGACGGGCGCTGGGCTTCCGCCGCAGGCACGCCTTGGCGCACGGTCCTCGGAAGCTCGTCGCGGACCAGGGGCCGCCGTTCCCGGGCGGAGCGACCCGAGCTTCTGCCTCGTCACCGACAGCGCACCCCACCCGAGCGCCGCGGAGGAGGCCGACTGCGGCTCGACCGACGCACGTGTCTCTTCGATCCGGTGCGCTTTGGTGGCTGGCTGAAGAACCCCCCGCGAGATCTCGCACGTCGTTCAAGTGCCTCGCCCGAACGTCATCGCCCAGGCGGTTCTGCACGCTGCGACCAGCAGACAGGCTGCGCCGAGCGGAGCCAACGCGATGCCAGGTCCGGGATCGCCCCCATAGAGCGTGACTCCTCCGAGGAAGAACCCGAGGGGCAGCAAGAGACCGGCGAGCAGCAGCAGGGTCGAGGTCAGGCGCAGGCCTCGGCGATGCTCCTGCCAGGCGGACGAGACGGTCGCGGCGAATCCCAGCTGAACCAGCGAAAGCAGGGCGCCGTGCGCGTGAGCCAGTCTCCACAGCAGCCGCCGGGTCTCGTAGCCAGGATCGAGGAACCAATGGACCTTGAAGCCATGCAGCCCCTCCAGCGCGAAGCCCAGGAGTGCGAAGCTGGTCAGAGCCCACCAACCCACGATCAGATGGCGCCGTCGAATCTGGAGCACGAGCGGTTCGCTGGATGCGTCTTCGATCCGACTCACGACGCGCTCTACTCAGCCAGAATGACGGGCGGATCCAGACGCCGATTCCGGATCTCCTGGTAACGGTCCTCGATCAGGCCGCCTCGGGCATCGATCAGCAGCGAGCTGGAGGGGGCCGGGCGATCAGAGAGCCCGTTCCAGGTGTCCAGGGCACTGAGCCGACGGGCTCGTCGGGACGCCTCCGAGCCGACGAAGTCGTAGTCGAAGTCTTCGAAGCCCGGTAGCTCCTTGAGGGAGTGGTACCCGATGAATCGCACGACGTCGTAGCTATCGGTGAGGAGTTCGGCGAGGAAGGCGGCCATCCATTTCGTGCCTGAAGCCTGTCGAGCGGGCTCCCAGCCGTAGTGCCATCCCGCAATGGCGCGTTGACCGGCATCGCCCTCGAGGAGCCACCGTACCGATGACGCCACTTCCCTCTGCTCTTCGCTGAGCGTCGGGGGCGGGATCGCGTACCAATCGGACAGATGTCCGGAAGTCCAGGCCAGGGTCTCGTCCAGATGGCAGAGGTTGCACGCGTTCGGTCGACCCGTCGCGAGGGTCGTTGCCACGTCCGGGCTGTCCACCGTGTGGCTTCGCATGGCCTTCATCAATCCGAGTGACGTGTGGGGCATGTGGCAGTTGTAGCAGTTGCTGCCGGTGGAACGGGGTGGATGGTGAGTGTGCATGGCGAGTCGGTCCTCCGAGGCGAATGCCTGGTGGCACTGCACACAGGCCGCGTTTCCTCGCATGCCCGGTTTGAGCTGATCGTCGGCCCATTCTTCCCGTGGGCGACGATCGTCCGCGTCGGGATGCATGGCGTGGCAGGAGAGGCATGACATGGAACCCCGCTGGTAACAGGGTGTCTCCAGCAAGCCGTTGTACTCGCGTCCGCTGACTCGAACCATGCCGTCAGACCAGTATCGGCGTTCGAGATACCGGGGAGAGCTCTCGAGCTTCCTAACGACCACAGGGTGGGCTTCGTCCTTCCCGTAGCGAAAGATGTGACGCGAATCGTGGAGATCGTCTCCCGGCCGGTACGCAAAGCCATGGTGATCGAAGTCCTGCTCGCTCTGAGCATCGTAGAAATCGAAGTTCGAGTGGCACTGGCCGCAGACCTGCGAGGACCTCTCGTGGGAGAGATCCGCCGCGTTGACGAGCGTCGGGTCATCCGCCGAAGAGAAATGCTGCCGGTAGCGATGCAGCGGGTTCCGATGCACTGCGGCATGCTCCTCGGCAGCGCCATGGCAGGCCCCGCAAGAGATGCCGAACTCCCGGGCGCGGGTATCGTAGCCCGACTCTTCTTCCCATCGAGGCTGTCCTCCGACGACGTGGCACCGGATACAGGTCTTGTTCCAGACGCCGGTCTGCATGCTCGGGCGCGACGCGGGCGCGAAGAAGATCGACCCGTAGGGAACCCAGCGCTGCTCTGCGGTGATCCAGATGAGGGGCAGCTTTCCGAGGCTGCGCCCCTTGTCGGTCGCGAACCAGAACGCCTGCTGATGGTGGGCTCCTGTGGAGAGAACCAACTCGAAGATCCTGCTCGGCGCCGGCTCGCCTGAAGCATCGGGTCGAGGTGACTTCATCTCCATGAAGAACCCGTCGTCCTCACGGTAGAATCGGAACTCCCGGCCGAAGTAGTGGAGAACTCGATCGTCGAAATCGGCGATCACCGAGTCTTCGGAGGGAACCTGCGTCATGGTCCGGTGGTGGGACGCATGCCAGGTAGCGTGGTGATGGGGGTGACAAGAGAGACACTTGTCCGATGAAACGTATCCATCGTCCTCGACCGCGATGGGGCGGTTCTCGATGCGTTCCTCGGGGCCGGAGTTCGCGGGGGATCCGACCGAGGCTCTCCAGGTTGCGCCCAGGGTGACGGCGCCTGCGAGACTGGCGAAGAAGATGGACGCCCAGGCAACCCGTCCGAGCGGTCGCCTTTGTGCGCTGGTTCCGATCAGGACCAGTCCAGCCGCCAGCACCACTGCCAGGAGGCCGATGTCCAAGCTCATGAGGACCCGCCCAGCGTTCTCTGGATCATCCGTAGGGCGTTCTCCCTCATCCTCGAGAGAGGATAGTCGCGCCTCCTGGCCTGTCCCTGCGTGTCGGCATCAGCGCACCTCCTCGCGGTGTCGGGTCTCATCGCGGTCCCCGACTCGCGTTCGTGGAGGGCTGGTTTTCGCGGAGCACGGACTCGAGCGCAGGGACTCCGGGTCGCGCCGACGAGAGCGCTTCGAGAATCGCCCGGCCGCGCGCTGGATCCCCGTTCATCACGAGCCGCCCGAGGGCGAAGAGCTTGGCGAAGCTCGTGGTGAACGCCCTGCTCTTCCGCACGCTCGCCTCGTACAGGGGAACGGCTGGCTCCCATCCCTGCTCGTACTCGGTGATCAGGGCGTCGAGATAGAGATCGCGCGCTTCGATGTACGCGCGGATTTCTTCCAGGCGGCGGTCGTCGGTGGGGCTGTCAGACGTACGATCGATTCCCAACGCGCCTCGGAGGTCGATGGTGGGCCGGTCGAGCAGCCATCGTAGCTGTCGGTAGGGCGGGAGCCCGCGCCGATAGGTGAAGCGTGGACCCTCGAAGAGAACACGGGGGTGATCGTCGGTGTTGGAAGGTGCGGCGGAGGCCAGCTCCACCAGGTCCCCCGGCCCGAGCGCGAGCAGGCCGAACAGGCGCCGCTCGTCGTGGAGCAGCGTGCTCCGGGCGACCCGCTCGAGGGACGCGCCCCCGAGCCGTTCGGGAAGATAATCCGCGGGGTAGGGGGCCGGACTGCGCCGGCCGATCAGGCCGAGGGCGGGATACTCGATGTCGAGGAGCGCGAGGAGCCCGATGCCCCACGGATACACCTCGTTGAAGCTCGCGATGATCGAGCGCAGCATCGGGGTGTCGAGCTGGAAGAGGGGCAACCACTGGCAGAACAGCCCTCCGTCGGCCAGGCGCTCCTCGATCGCTCGGAAATGCTCCCGTGTGTAGAGGAAGCCGCTCCCGTCGCGTCCGGGATGGAAGAGGTCGGCGACGACGACGTCGTAGCGCTGCGTGCCGGAGCGGGCGAAGCGCCTGGCGTCGCCCACGAAGAGACGGACGCGATCGCCGTAGGCGTCGCTTCGATTCTGGGGCGCGAAGTACGGGAGCACGTCGAGCGCCTGGGGGACGAGCTCTACCGCATCGGCGCGAACGCCGGGGTAGTCGAGCACCGTCCCCACGGTGACGCCGCTCGCCACGCCGAGGAACAGCACGCGCCGCGGATCGGGGTGCAGGAGCAACGGAACGTGGGCCTGCCGCCGTTGCATGCGAACGCCCTGCGCCGAGGTGCCGCCCATCGAGAAGCGGTTGTTGACGCGCAGGCTCCGGGCACCCTGCCGCTCGACCACCGCAACCGAGGCGATCGCCCCTTCCCGGAAGTCGAGGATGCGCGCGCCCTCCCGCAGGCTTACGATGCGCAGCGCCGGCGGCAGCGTGACGACGAGCACGACGGTCGCGAACCCGGCGAGCTGTACCCGAAGGCTCCGCCGCCGCCACGAGACGAGGAGCAGGTAGCCGAGCGCCATCGCGATGAGCGCTCCCTTCGCACCGAGGAGGGGGAGCGCGGCAAAGACCGCCACCGCGGGGGCGACGGAAGAGCCCAGGGTGTTCAGCGCGAGTCCCCAGCCGATGCCCTTCCCCAGATCCTCGGCCGCCTGCACCAGATGACAGAAGAGCGCGCTCATCAGAGCGCTCGGCAGCAGCAGGATCGGGAGGGCCATGCTGAACTCGGCGGCCGCGACCGCGGGGAGCGAATCCCCGAGCGCGAGCCGCACGCTGCGGTAGAGAGCGAAGGCCCCGTAGAGCGCGCCGATCCCGAGCGTGGCGGAGGCGGCCGTGCCGAGAGCCAGCCAGTCGCGCGTCGCCCGAAAGTCCATGGTGCGGCGCAGCCAACGCTGGTAGGCAGCGGCCCCGGCCACGGTACCGAGCAGGTAGACCGAGAGCGCCGCCGCATAGCTGTAGATCGCGCCCTCGAAGACCTGGGCCATCACGCGCACGACCAGCGACTCGAACGCGATGCCGAGGAAGCCGCAGAGGCCCAGGGCCGCGGCGAGGCTCGCCGGGGACGTGTCGGGGCGGGTGGGGCGCCCGACCGAGCCGGGTTGCAGCCGATCGTCGCGAGGACTCGGCGGACTCGCCCGCAGGGCGCCACCGCCGAGTGCGCCGAGGAGGGCGGAGCCGAAGCTGAGCCCCACCAGCGTCAGCGTGGCGGCGCGAAACCCGAGGGCGGGAATCACCCAGAACGTGTAGCCGAGAACGCCGGCGAGCCCGCCGAACGTGTTGACGGCGTAGAGGAGCCCGATGTGGCGGTCGTGGGCGGACCGCGCGAACACGCGCTCCATCGCGGGCAGCGTGGCGCCCATGGCGATCGTGGCGGGCGCGAACGCCATGGCGGGAAGAACGAGCACGACGAAGAGGTGCCAGGCAGGCGTCGGTGCGGGACCCAGCCAGAGCGGAGCCCGGTCGACGAGGAATGTGAGGACGGGAAGGAGCGCGAGCCCCCACAGCCCGATCGCGATCTCGAGCCCGACATACCAGCGTCCTGGCGCCGGGCTCGACCGGACCCTGCCGCCGAGCCACCACGCACCGAGCGCGAGCCCGGCGAAGAACGCGCTCACGACGGCGAGCAGCGCGATGATCTCGTGACCCAGCCCGACCCCGAGCGTGCGGGTCCAGACGATCTGGTAGCCGAGGCCCGCGGCCCCCGAGATCAGGAGCGCAGCCAGGCGGAGTGCAAGGAGACCGCGCATCAGGGGGGTGGATCCTGCGGAACGAAAACCCTCACAATGAGAGTGCCGGCGGGAAGGCTCCGGTTCCCATTCTCGGTGGATTCGAACGGGCACAACGCGTCACTCCTCGTGGAGTCTGGCTTCCACGACTACGAGGGCTCCTACGTCGGGATGGCGTGGCGGGGTTGGCTCGCATCGGCGTGAGAGTGCAGTTCTCCATTGATTCCGCGTGCTTGAGCGCCCTGGCCGCATCCGGCGATGCGGAACGGGATCGCGCCCTTCATCGGTGGTGATCCCCACCGAGTCGTTCGATCCAGCACCGTGCAAGTTGGCGTATTGCCTCGAACATCGGGCTGGAGCAGTCTTGCGGGGATGCGCACCACCACGGGACGCCACCTGGTGCTTCTTCTGGCGCTGTGCCTCACAGCACAAGCATCCGCACTGGTGGTCCACGCTTCGGTCGCGATCACTTCCGAACCGACGTCCGATGGAGAGCGCGGCGGCGACCACGCGCCGGACTCGTGCGACCTCTGTCAGATCCTCTCGCAGGCGCGGGTTCAGGCGCCGTCTGCAGCGCTTCAGATCGTTCCGCTCGTTGCACTCACGCAGAGTGTGCTCCCATCGGCCCTCGGCTTCCTTGCGGCCGGCCCGCAGCTCTCCGCGTCGAGCCCCCGCGCGCCCCCCGCCCATTCGATCTCCTGAGTGAATGCCGCCATCAGGCGGCGTTCACTCAGGAGCCAAGGCAGCCGCCGCAGGCGGCTACCCGCTCCTGAAGTGATCTGAGTCGGCCCCCGGGGCTCCCGGGTACCGCGGCTTCATCACACGCGGTCCGGAGCGACCGAGGAGACGTATTCATGAGGCACGCCGCAGCATTGCTGTGCGTGGCCAGCTGGCTGGTGTCGTCCAGCGAGCGGCGCCAACGGGGATCGGCTGGATGCTTGATTTCCTCTCGAATGTGATTCTGGAGACGGCTCGCGTCTTCTACGAAGGATCCCTGTACATCCTGCTGGGATTCGCCATCGCAGGCCTGCTGCACGAGTTCCTGCCGACCCGGTGGATCTCCCGGCTGATCGGTCAGGAGAGTCCTCGCGCGGTGCTGACAGCGGCGCTCTGCGGCGCCCCGATTCCGCTCTGCTCGTGCGGCGTGCTGCCGGCGGCGGCGGAGCTGCGCAAGAAGGGGGCGAGCCGCGCCTCCACGATGTCCTTCCTCGTGTCGACGCCGGAGACGGGCGTCGATTCGATCGCGCTGACCTACGGGCTCTTCGGCGGGGTGATGGCCCTGGTGAGGCCCGTGGTCGCGGTGATGACCGCGCTGGTGGCCGGGATGCTGTCGATGCTGGCGCCCGGCCGCGACGAGCCGGTCGACGCCGCCGCGCTCGACGCGCTGCCGCTCCACCATCACGGCCACGACCAGGACGCCGCGGAGCACGTGCCGGGAACAAGCGCGGGCGGCCCACGTCGGGGGGGACCCAAAGAGCGTCTCGTGCGAGCGGCCCGCCACGGCTTCGTGACGCTGCTGGATGATCTCTCGTTCTGGCTGGCGGTGGGGCTACTGCTGACGGGGGTTCTCTCGGCGGCGCTGCCGGACGACTTCTTCTCCACTGCACTGGGACTGGAGGGGGGCCTGCTTCCCATGCTGGTGGTGATGCTGGCGGGCGTTCCGCTGTATCTCTGCGCCAGCGCCTCGACGCCGGTTGCGGCCGCCCTGGTCGCCAAGGGCCTCTCGCCCGGAGCGGCCCTCGTGTTCCTGCTGGTCGGCCCGGCGACGAATGCTGCCACGATCGCCGTGGTGGGGCGCCTGCTGGGTCGCCGGCAGCTCCGCATCTACCTGGGCTCGATCGTCGGCGTGAGCCTGCTGGCCGGTCTGCTGCTCGATGCGCTGGCCGGAGACCTCGTGCGGTCGGCCGCCCTGGACGCGCGCGCGTCGCAGGACCCCGCCCTCCTGGTCACCCTCAAGCTCCTCGCCGCGGTGGGGTTTGCGGGGCTCCTGGTGATGAGCGCCTACAGGACGCGCTTTCGCGAGGGGATCCGCGAGGCCCGGGAGCAGGGCACCCAGCTGCGTTCTGCCGTCGGGCGGATGCAGTGGCGGGATCTGCTCCGCCCCCCGGTGCTCGGAAGCGTCTTGTTGCTGCTGGCGCTGCTCTGGCTTCCCGGCGCCTTCCTCACGGTCGACCCCGGCCACCGGGGCGTGGTGCAGCGCTTCGGCCGGGTCGTGGCGGCGGATCTCGAGCCGGGGCTCCATCTGCACTGGCCGCCGCCCATTGGCCGCGGGTCCGTGGTCGACGTCGCGCGGATCCGGGAAGTCCAGATCGGCGCCCGGGACGCTGCGCGCGCGGCGTACTTCGTGACGGCAGACGAGAACCTGATCGACGTGCGCGGGATCGTGCAGTATCGGGTCGACGATCCGGCCCGTTTCGCCTTCGGCCTCGAGGCGGCCGATGCCCTGGTCGAGCATCTGGCGCAGCGCGAGCTGCTCCGAATCGTCGCCGCGACGCCGATCGACACGCTCTACACCACGCAGCGCGCATCGGCAGAGCGGTCGTTGCGCCAGGCCCTCGGGGCACGCCTGGACAGCCTCTCCGTGGGCGTCGAGATGGTCGACGCGCGCCTTCTCGACGTCCATGCGCCGGCCCCGATCCATCGATCCTTCCGCGACGTGGCGAGCGCGCTCGAGGACCGCGAGCGGACCATCCACGACGCGCACGCCTACGCGGCGGGTCGGGTCGCTTCGGCGGATGGCGAGTCGGCCGAGCTCCTCGAACGGGCACGGGCGACGCGCGTCGGTGCCCGGGAGTTGGCAGTGGGGTCGACGGCCTCCTTCCGCGCGCTCTCCGAGGTGCACCGGGCGGAGCCTGCGGCCACGGAGACCCGACTCTATCTCGAGGCGCTCGAGCGCTCGCTCGTGAAGCCGCACAAGTACGTGAACGGCGCGTCGCGCAGTGGGGGTGAGCTCGATCTCTGGATCGGCGACAACGCTGCCGATCAGAAGGGCGACGGGATTCCGCCTGGCGTCGCCGGTCGCGAGCCAGGCCGGAACACGAGCTTCCGAGTGCTGAGGCAGAGTCGATGAAGACCTTAATTGCAGTCCTGGTTGCCGTCGTGCTGCTGATCCTCCTCGCGACGACGCCCCTCGTTGTTCAGGAGACGGAGCACGCGGTCATCACCCAGTTCGGGCGCCCCGTAGCCGTACACCGCGAGGCTGGCCTGTACGTGAAGCTCCCGACCCCCATCCAGCGCGTGACCCGCCTCGACAGGCGCATCCTGTTCACGACCGGCCCGGAGACGGAGCTCCTCACGGAGGACAAGAAGAACGTCCTCACGGCGACCTATGTCTCCTGGCGTATCACCGATCCCGTTCGCTACCTCACGGCGCTTCGCACGCGCGAGTTCGCGGAGACGCGGCTCTCGGCCCTGGTCCAGTCCGAGCTCGGCAGTGCGCTCGGAGAGATTCCCTTCGCGGCGCTGGTTCCGGCGGAGGGGTCGGACAGCGGGCTGACCGACCTGGAGGCCCGGGTCCGAGACGCGGCCGCCGAAGTGGCTGCGAGCGACTACGGGATCGACATCGTCAGCCTCGGGATCACGCGCCTCGGATTCCCGCGGCAGAACCTCGAGAGCGTGTTCGCGCGAATGCGCGCGGAGCGGCAGCGCATCGCGAACGGATACCGCTCGGAGGGGGAGGCGGAGGCCCAGAAGATTCGCGCCCAGGCGGACCGGGAGCGGGCGGAGCTGCTCGCCAGCGCCGAGAGCGAGGCAGCACGGCTGCTGGGGGAGGGAGAGGCCGAGGCCGCGCGGATCTACGCAGACGCCTACGAGGGACACGAGGATTTCTACCGCTTCGTGCGCACCCTGGAGAGCTACGAGAAGGTACTGGCGGGAAACACGACGTTGGTCCTCCCGGCCGACTCGCCCTTCCTGAAGCTCCTGCTGTCGGAGGGGCCCGACAGCGGGCGGCGGAGACGCGAATGAGGCTCCCCCCGCGCGTCCGGAACCTGGCCTGGGGCGGATTCGCGGCGGCCGTGCTCGCCTATGCGGGGACCGGCCTCTACAACGTCGAGGCCGACGAGAGTGCGGTTGCGTACGTCTTCGGTCGCGCAGTGGCCCGCGATGTCCTTCCCGGGATCCACTGGAACCCGCCATGGCCCTTCGGGCGTGTCGCCGTCGAGAAGACGGCAACGAACTTCTTCATGCCCATCGGCTACCGCGTCGACCGCGAGATGGGGCGGACGATCTCGAGCCTGTGGCTGACCGGGGACACGAACCTGCTGACGATCCGCTTGAACGTCCAGTTCAGCATCCGCAGCCTGGCGGACTTCTCGATTGCGCACGAGCAGCCGCTCGAGCTCCTTCGCCGCGTCGCCGAAGGTGCGCTGACCCGTTTCCTCATGTCGGAACGCGTGGATGCGGTGCTCGGAGCACGCCGGTCGGACCTGCGGGCCGCGGTGCGAGAGGACGTGCAGGCGGCGCTCGACCGCGAGGGCGTCGGGGTCGCCGTGCAATCGGTCACGGTGGAGGAGCTCGCCCCTCCCGCGGACGGCAACGTACGGGCCGCGTTCCAGGCCGTGCAGAGCGCTCGAGCGGACCGTGAGCGGCTCGTCCTCGAGGCCCGGAGCTACCGCCGGCAGGTGCTGGCCGGGGCGGAAGGCGAGGCGGAGCGGCTCCGCGCCGAGGCGCGGGGCCGGCGGCACCGCCGGATCGAGCTCGCGCGCGGAGAGGCCGCGCGCTTCCACTCCGTGGCGCGGGAGCACGCGCGCGCGCCCGAGGTGACCGAGCAGCGGCTCTACCTCGAGACCCTGGAGCGCCTGCTCCCCGGCCTCGAGAGCTACGTGGTGGAGGCCGGCGATGAGGGGCGCGTGAACCTCCGGGTCGTGCGATGAGGACGTTTCTGCCCAGGCCTGGGCGGAGGCGTCTCGCCGCCGTCGTCCTGGGCGGGCTGCTCGGGGCCTGTGGCGCGGAAGAGCCGCGAGACGACCGGCCTCTCGTGGTGGTCTCGGTCGCCCCGCAGCGCTTCCTGGTGAAGGCGGTGGCGGGAGAGCTGGCACGGGTCGAGGTGATGATCCCGCCGGGCGCGAATCCGCGGAGCTACGAGCCGACCTTCGGCCAGCTCCGGGCGTTGGAGGAGGCCGCGCTGTACGTCAAGGTGGGCCATTCGAACTTTCCCTTCGAGCAGGCGTGGCTCGAGCGGCTGCTCGCCGAGGTACCGGGTCTGCCCGTGGTGGA
>JAAUYK010168212.1_pt1 | contig 14986 bp, 17 predicted proteins | sample 7278021 | NCBI WGS metagenome assembly JAAUYK01 (sample SAMN14350223, study PRJNA611818) | marine sediment metagenome | isolation source: surface marine sediment (1.8m) | place: French Polynesia: Moorea | collected 2018-08
CAAAACGCCAAGGCGATCCCGTTCTCTGGCATCCCCGCCACGCGTGCCGCCGCAGTGGCCATGCAGATGTAAAGCACCATCCATGTCACGGGAAACACCCAATCGGGCGGCGTCCAGCTGGGTTTTTTCAGGTTGCGATACCAGGGCCCGGGCGGGAACAGCCCGCCCGTGACACCGGCACCCAAACAAGCGGCAAAGAAAATGCAGAAGGTCAGCCAGAACATGCGGTTTAGCCTAGTCTTGCAGAGCGTCCGATCAAGGCATCCCGCTCCGCCCGGCGCCGCGCCTCTAAGGCAGAGAGCGCGTCAAGCAATGCCTCGCTCCGTCCAGAGGCCCGCGCCTTGGCAGGGCCAGCGGCGGCTTCGACCAAGAAGGCAACCTCGGGCAGAGGTGGTGCATAGACCACAGCGGATTGCGGCATCACGAGGCTTACGCCCGTACGCAGGATTGATTGCCCCAGCCACCCGATCTTTTGCAGCTTCGACGTGTGGGCGCGGCCCGAAAAACTGTCGAACCCCATGCCAGAGAGCTGATTGCCGATCCCAGCATAGATAAACCGTGCGGCATAGATGCCCGGGCGGGCAGAGAGAGGAAGCGCGGCAATTCCTGGCTCAGACCGGAAATAGAGGCGATTGGCCTCCATCACCAATCGCTTGGCCATCGCGCGAATGGGTTTTGACGGGCCGGGATTGGCCAGAAAGGCCTCCGGGTCTAAGCCCGCGTGATTGAACCAATCCAAAGGCAAGTACAAACGCCCCTCAAAGGCATCCTCAGCCACATCGCGCGCGATATTGGTGAGCTGCATCGCGACGCCCAGATCACAGGCACGCGCCAAGGCGTTGCGATCTCGCACGCGCATCAGAACAGCCATCATCACGCCGACGGCCGAGGCCACCCGCGCCGAATAGGCATTCAGATCTGACAGGGTCTGATAGCGCCGCCAATCCGCATCCCAAGCGAGCCCTTCCAACAGGGCATCGGGCAGCGCGCGCGGCATCTCGTAGTCTTCCACAACCGATGCAAAGGCGCGATCCGCCGGGGCATCCCGGGGCGTGCCGGCATAGACCAGATCCAACCGGTCGCGCAGGCGCAGGACCGCATCGGCCTTGGCGTCTTGCAGATCGACCGCGTCATCGGCCAGGCGACAAAAGGCATAGAGCGCCATGGCCGGGTCACGGACCGATGCGGGCAAGAGTTTGGAGGCTGCGTAGAATGAGAGCGATCCGTGGCGGATCGCGTCGCGGCAGGCCTCCATATCAGCGGGATGGATCATGCGCGCCTCTTTGCCACGGCGGCATCAGGCACAAGCTGCGCCAAGACCTCTGCGCTGGAGACCACGCCCGGCAGACCTGCGCCGGGATGGGTGCCCGCACCGACGAGGTACAAACCGCCCAGTTCCTCGCTCACATTATGCGGGCGGAACCAGGCGCTTTGCAGGATGCGCGGCTCGATTGAGAAGCCCGAGCCGTGGGGGCTGAGATAGCGGTCGCGAAAGGTTTCGGGCGTAAAGATCAGCGACGCCGAGAGGTGATCGCCCAAGCCCGGCAGCATTTGTTCCTCCAACACGGTTTGGACCTTTTGGCGATAGGTTTCGCCCATCTCTGTCCAATCGATCGGATCGTCATGGCCGATATGCGGCACCGGGCTAAGCGCATAGAACGTATCGTCATCCTCAGGCGCGGCGGAGGGGTCGGTGACCGTCGGGCGATGGACATAGAGGCTCATGTCATCGGCCAGTTTGCCCTTGATGAAGATATCGTTGACCAGCCCTTTGTAGCGGGGACCATTGAGGATCGTGTGATGCCCGACATCAGCCCACATGTCCCGCGTACCGCGCGTGCCGAAATACCAAACAAACAGACCCATCGACCAGCGCTTGCGTTTCAACCTATCAAAGGTCCATCGCCATTTCGTGCGTTTGCGCAGGAGCCGATCATAGGTGTGCCCCGCATCCGCGTTCGACACCACGATGTCTGCCGCGATCTCTTCTCCACCCACCAAACGCACACCGGTTGCACGGTGATCATGGGTCAGGATCTCATCCACTTCGGTCTCAAGGCGCACCTCGCCGCCTTGCCCCTCGATCACGTCGGCCATCGCCTGCGCCATCGCAGCGACACCGCCCATGGCGTAATGCACGCCAAATTCTTTCTCCAAATGGCTGACCAGAGCGTACATCGACGTCACGCGGAACGGGTCGCCTCCGATAAAGAGGGGATGGAAGGACAGCGCCATGCGCAACCGTTCGTCTTTCACGCGGCGCGCGGCGTGGGCATAGACGGATCGGTCGGCGCGCAGCATCGCAAAAATCGGCAGGACTTTGATCAGCTCCCACAGCTCATGCATGGAGCGGCGGCCCAGATCCTCGAACCCGAACCAATAGCGCGCCTCGGCGTCTTTGAGGAATTTCTCATAGCCTTTCACGTCCCCGGGGCTGAGCCGCGCAACTTCGGCGCGCATCTTCGCGGTATCCCCGGTCGCTGTGAAGTGAGACCCATCCGGCCAGCGGATCTCATAAAATGGATCCATGGCGCGCAGATCCACTTCGGTCTCAAAATCCCTGCCACAGACGGCCCATAGCTCTTTGAACACCTGAGGGACTGTGACAATCGTGGGCCCCAGATCAAAGCGGTGCCCGTTCTGCGTGATCGATGAGCCTCGGCCACCGGGCGCGTCCAACCGATCCAGTACAGTAACACGGTAGCCTTTGGCCCCCAACCGCATGGCCCCTGCCAAACCACCGAGGCCCGCGCCAATCACCACTGCATGCGGACGCGGGTCTGCCGCAGCGTCCGTCTGTATCGCAGGGGCGCCCAGGTGGATTTTGTCAACGCGGGTCATGCAGTGTCCCATTCAATGTGTCTAAGTTAATTTACAATGCGGCGATTACCCCTTCCCATGCAAGCGAAAATGTGTAAACTTTGCTTGACACACCTTGGAAGCCACCAAGTTTTAGCCATGCAAGCCGTTTCGCTCAGCTTTTTCAGGTTTCGTGCGCCCTCCGCGCGCCTTTGGGCGCTTGGAATGATGGGGGCGGCCCGATTCGCGTTGCCCCGCGTTGAGGGGTTGGAGTTCTGGAAACTGTGCGGTTCCGGGACGGGTGAGGGCTTTACGCCCGTCCCCAACACCGCCGTCTATGCGATCCTGGCCACGTGGCGGGACGCACGCACTGCGCGCCATCAGGTGGCGCATTCAACGCTGTGGACCCGATATCGCGCGAAAGCTGATGAGGATTGGACGGTGTTCCTCTCCCCCTCCTCTGTACGGGGCAATTGGGCGGGGCAGAAGCCTTTCATGTCTAACGGAAAAGCACCCGCTGGCCCGCTCGCGGCGCTGACGCGCGCGACTGTTAAGCCGATGGTCGCGGCGAAATTCTGGAAACAGGTGCCGGATATCTCGGACGTGATCGGGGCCGATCCGAATGTCGTTTTTAAGATCGGGATTGGGGAGGTGCCGCTCCTGCATCAGGTCACGTTTTCGATCTGGCCCGATGCGACCAGCATGGCCGATTTTGCCCGCAAACCTGACGGGCCACACCAACGTGCGATCAACGCCGTCCGCAAAGAAGGCTGGTTTCGCGAAGAACTGTATGCCCGGTTTGCTGTGACCGGCGATTTGGGAACCTGGGGCGGAGCCAGTCCTTTGAATAAATTGGAAGCCATAGAATGACACATCCTTTCCCTTTCTCGGCCATTGTTGGCCAGAACGCGATGAAACAGGCGATGATCCTGACGGCCATCGATCCTGGCATCGGCGGTGTTCTGGTGTTTGGCGATCGCGGCACGGGCAAATCCACGGCCGTGCGGGCGCTTGCGGCACTGCTGCCGCCTATTCAGCAGGTGGAGGGGTGCCCTGTGAATTCGGCTGCGCTGGAGGATTGCCCTGACTGGGCGGAGATCACCAAGACCGATATCGTGGATCGCCCTACGCCCGTTGTGGACTTACCCCTGGGCGCAACGGAGGATCGCGTGGTTGGCGCTTTGGATATCGAACGCGCGCTCACCCGTGGGGAAAAGGCATTTGAGCCGGGGCTGCTGGCGCGCGCGACCCGCGGGTATCTTTATATTGATGAGGTCAATCTGCTGGAAGATCACATCGTCGATCTGCTGCTCGACGTGGCGCAATCAGGTGAGAATGTGGTCGAACGTGAGGGCCTCTCTATCCGGCACCCGGCCAAATTCGTGTTGGTGGGTTCGGGCAATCCAGAAGAAGGAGAGCTAAGGCCACAACTGCTGGATCGGTTTGGCTTATCGGTCGAAGTTGCCTCCCCCACCGATATCGGCGACCGGGTTGAGGTGATCCGCCGTCGCGACAGTTTTGATGCGGACCGCATGGCTTTCATGACCAAATGGCAGGGCGAAGAAGAACGGATCCGCGACCGCATTCTGGCCGCACGCACGCTGGTGCATAACGTCAAAGCCTCTGACAAAATCCTGCGCGATTGTGCGGAGCTGTGTATCGCCTTGGGTTCAGACGGGCTGCGAGGGGAACTGACGCTGTTGCGGGCCGCGCGGGCTTTGGCGGCCTATCGGGGGCATGGCCGGGTGACGCGCAAACATCTGCGGGATGTGGCGCCTTTGGCGTTGTCGCACCGTCTGCGCCGTGATCCGCTGGATGAGGCGGGGTCCGGCACGCGCGTTGCCCGCATCGTTGAAACCGTGCTGGGGTGAGCGAGGCCGCTGATACCTGGGCGCGTGCGTGTATGGCGCTGGCCTGCCTGGCGGTTGATCCGCATGGGCTGGGCGGCATGACGATCCGCGCCCGGCCCGGCCCCACGCGCGATGCGCTGGTAGCGGCGTTGGATCAGATGCTCCTGCCCGCGCGGCGCATTCACCCGACGATCAGCGATGATCAGCTGTTTGGTGGCGTGGACATCGCCGCCACCCTGGCCGCGGGTCAGGTTATACGCAACCGGGGCGTTTTGGCGGACCCACAGATCATCTTACTAACGATGGCCGAACGCACGGAAAGCGGTCTGGCCGCACGGCTGGCCCAGCATCTGGATGGGGAAGATACCGCCTGTCTGATCCTTCTGGACGAAGGCGCAGAGCCGGAAGAACATGTGCCTGCCGCCCTGCCCGAACGGCTCGCCTTTTATGTCGATCTTACGGATGTGCCGCTTGATGCGCTGACTGAGATTACGTTGCCGACGCCGTCCGACCTCACCACGGTGCAGGTCCCAGATGACGCGCTGATCGCTCTGACAACACTCGCCGCGCAGTTCGGTATCGACAGCCTGCGCGCGCCCCTTCTCGCGCTGCGTTGCGCGCGGGCATGTGCCGCGATGGATAAGCGCGATCACATTACTGCAGACGACATCACGCAGGCGGCCGAACTGGTCTATCCCCACCGCGCCACGATGCTGCCGCAGGAGGACGTGCAGCAAGAGCCCGATACGCCCGATCCTGCACCACAAGACAGCGCGCACTCCGACAGCAGCACGTCTGACCAGCTGCCGTCCGGAGATATGCTGATCGACGCGGTCGCAGCACTTTTGCCGCAAAACCTGCTAGATCAACTCACCGCCAAAGCGGCCAATCGCAACGCCGCCGGATCAGGGGCCGGGGACAAACGCAAAGGCAATCGCCGCGGTCGCCCGCTGCCGCCGCGGCCCGGGCGGCTGGATGGGCGAGCGAGGATTGATCTGGTCTCAACCCTGCGGGCGGCGGCGCCTTGGCAACCCATCAGGCGCAAGGCGCAACCGGACGCGCCGGGTCTCTTGATCCGCGCCAGCGACATCCGCCTGAAACGGTTTGAGGAGAAATCTGACCGGCTGTTGATCTTTACGGTGGACGCCTCTGGCTCCTCCGCGATCAGCCGGTTAAATGAGGCCAAAGGGGCGGTCGAGATCCTGTTGGCCGAGGCTTATGCCCGCCGCGATCACGTAGCCCTCGTGGCGTTCCGTGGGACTGGGGCGGAGCTGCTTTTACCGCCGACCCGCAGCCTTGTGCAAACCAAACGACGACTCGCGGCGCTGCCTGGTGGTGGAGGCACGCCTTTGGCGGCCGGGCTGAAGGAGGCTGCGGAATTAGCGGCCATCTCCAAGACGAAAGGCCTCACCCCTACCGTGGTTGTCATGACGGACGGGCGCGCGAATATCGCGCTTGATGGGACAGCGGACAGGCCGCGCGCAGCAGAAGACAGCCAGACGTTGGCCGCGACGCTGAAGGCGCATAACATCCCCGGCCTCATGATCGACACGGGCAACAGGCCGCAGCCGCAATTGCGCGATTTGGCAAACGTGCTGGACGCGCCTTACCTGCCCCTACCACGCGCAGATGCCAAGCGTGTAAGCCAAGCGGTCTCTGGCGCACTAGGCGCGGCGTGAGCGATGCGGTGGCCACCCCCTGACGATTGGCCGAACCGCGCGCTGTCGCGGCAGGTCTTTTGCAAACCCCATCGGTGGCATGTGCAGGAAGCGGGCAGTGGCCCCACGCTGATGCTGATCCACGGGGCGGGCGGATCGGTGCATTCCTACCGAGACCTTCTCCCTCTCCTTGCCAAGACCTACCATGTGGTCGGCATCGACATGCCCGGCCAAGGGCTGACACAGCTGGGGGCGCGGCATCGCTGCGGCCTAGATCCCATGGCGCAGGATATCGCCAAACTCATCGCTCAAGAGGGCTGGCGCCCTGCGGCAATCGTGGGCCAGTCCGCGGGCGGGGCTTTGGCTTTGCGTCTGGCGCAACTGCTCACTCCCGCGCCCCGCGTGATTGGGATCAACCCGGCTTTGGGGCATTTCCAAGGGATCGCCGGTGTTCTCTTCCCGGTGATGGCAAAACTGCTGGCTTTGACTCCGGGGGTTGCGGGGTTTTTCTCCAAAAGCGCTGCAAACCCGGATCGCGTGCGCAGCCTGATCGAAGGCACAGGTACGACGCTTTCAGAGGAGGGTCTGGCCCTCTACCGGCGGCTGGTTGGAGACAGGGGGCATGTTGATGCGACGCTCTTGATGATGGCGCAATGGTCGCTCGATGATCTGTTGCGCGATCTACCCAGGATCGCCGCCGCTCCCACGCTGTTTCTCGCCGCCGAACGGGATGAGGCGGTTCCCCCGTCCGTACCAGAGACGGCCGCGCGGCAGATGCCCGATGCCTCCGTCATGCGTTTGCCCGGCCTGGGCCACCTCGCCCATGAAGAAGATCCCGACACGATCGCAGGCGCGATTCACAATTTCGTCTCCACAGCTGAAACCGAACCGGCCTGAGCCTTGCGTTCTCTGCGCGAAAGGCGCAGGAGTTGCCCATGGCCAAAAACTTAACATCGCACCGACCTGGGCTAGCCATCGGTCTCAAACTGGCGGCGATTTTTCTGTTTGTAGCCATGGCTGCGGTGATCAAAGCCACCTCCGACACAATCCCCGCAGGCCAAGCGGTGTTTTTCCGATCAACCTTTGCGATCCCTGTGATCCTGATCTGGCTGATCACACGCAACGAATTGCGGCAGGGCCTGGTCACTCGCAGACCGGGATTTCATGTGGTGCGCGGCCTGATCGGTGTCAGCGCGATGGGCCTGGCCTTCACGGGCCTGGGATTGTTGCCCCTGCCCGAAGTCACCGCCATCGGCTTTGCCACCCCGATCTTCACGGTGATTATGGCCGCCATTTTCTTGGGCGAACGGATCCGCATGATCCGCGTTACGGCCGTGGCTCTGGGCCTGATCGGGGTGACGATCATGCTGTGGCCCCGGTTGGGTGGCGCGGGAAGCCTCGAGGACGGGGCGACCTTGGGGGCCATCGCCATCTTGATCTCCACGATGCTGCGCTCTGTCGTGCAGATCCATGTCCGCCGCATGGTGGAAACCGAACACACAGCGGCGATCGTCTTTTATTTCTCGCTTACCGCGGCCGCGCTCTCTCTTCTGACGGTGCCGTTCGGGTGGGTGATCCCCGATCTGACCACATTGGGTCTCTTGGTTGCCGCGGGCGTTATGGGAGGCATGGGACAGATCTTGATCACCTCTGCCTACCGCTTTGCCGGGGCGTCGATGTTGGCACCCTATGACTATGTCTCGATGATATACGCGGTGATCATCGGCTATGTGTGGTTTGGTGAATTGCCTACCGTGATCATGCTGGCCGGAGCGAGTTTGGTGATCACAGGCGGCGCCGTTGTGCTTTGGCGCGAGCGGCAATTGGGAATGGATCGCAGCAAATCCCGCGCCGTCAGTGATACCAAAAGCAGCTAGCGCTTTACCTCTGTCACACCGGCGCTAAGCTCCGCCCTGCATTAAGCAGAGGTTCCCATGTCAGACGCCGACACCCACAAGGCAGAGATGAAGAAGCTGCAGGCCAAGCAGCGCGCAAAAGCTGCCGAAGCAACGGATCCTGGGCGTGGCCTGATCCTTGTGCATACGGGCAATGGCAAGGGCAAATCGTCATCGGCCTTTGGTGTGATCGTGCGCGCCTTGGGGTGGAAACAGACCGTGGGCGTTGTGCAATTTATCAAAGGCACCTGGATCACCGGCGAGCGCCAGTTCTTTGACAAACTGGGTCAAGTCAAATGGCATACGATGGGCGAAGGTTTCACTTGGGACACCCAAGACAAAGACCGGGATATTGCCGCAGCCGAAGCCGCTTATGCCAAAGCCTGTGAGATGATGGAAAGCGGGGAATTCGACCTTGTCGTGCTAGACGAGATCAACATCGCTCTGCGCTATGATTACCTGGACATCCATGCGGTGATTGACGGGCTCAAGGCCCGGTCAGATCGCACATCGGTTATCCTGACCGGGCGCGATGCCAAGCCCGAGCTTTGCGACTATGCCGACCTTGTCACCGAGATGACCGAAGTGAAACATCCCTATGCCGCAGGCATCAAAGCGCAGCGCGGGGTCGACTTTTAACCAGACGACCTATCCCGCGAACCAGGCTGATTGAGCTTGCCTTGGAAAATTATCGGTATATACCGATAAATATGAGTGAGCCCTTCAAGACCCTGTGCATATCCGCGCGACTGCGCCAGGCAACGCGCCAGGCGAACGCCTTGTATGACGCGGCCTTGGCGCCGCACGGGATCAACATCGCGCAGTTTTCTCTGCTACGCACCATCCAGCGCATTGACCGCCCGACACTAAACCAGCTGTCCAAAGATACCGGTTTGGATGCGAGCACCTTGGGGCGCAACACGCGTGTTCTGGAGCGCGCGGGTCTCGTCCAATTGGAAGCGGGCACGGATAAGCGCACCCGCGTTCTGTCGTTGACAGAGAACGGATTGCGGATCTCACGCGCGGCCAAGGCGGATTGGGACGCTGTTCAATCAGATCTGAAAACCAGGCTGGGGCCTGGCGGATACAACACCCTGTTCCAGCTTCTGGATGCGCTGGATGCACATGATAAAGGACTGCAACAATGACCAGCCAACCCATGGATACCTGGGCACGCGCGCGCCTTGTGCTGATTGCCGGATCGCTGATCATGGCGCTGACACTCGGCACGCGCCACGCGTTTGGCCTGTTTCTGCAACCCATCAGCATGGATGCCGGGTGGGGCAGGGAAACCTTTGCCTTTGCCATCGCGTTGCAGAACCTGGTTTGGGGCGCTGCACAGCCGTTCACCGGGATGTTGTCTGACCGTCTGGGCGCTGGCAAAGTGATCCTGGTGGGTGCGATCCTATATGCTGGTGGCTTGGCCCTGATGTCGATCCCGCAGGACGCCTTTTTCTTTTCGATGACCGCAGGCGTGTTGATCGGCCTGGGCCTGAGCGGAACAACCATGCCCATCGTTTTCGGCGCCATCAGCCGCGCGATGCCGCCCGAGAAACGCAGCATGGCGATGGGGATCTCCATGGCCGTGGGCTCTTTCGGGCAATTCGCAATGCTGCCGATCGTGTTGGGGCTTTTGGATGGGTTCGGCTGGCAAGCCGCGCTGCTGATCCTGTCAGCGATCGCGGCCTTGATGCTGCCCATCAGTTTCGCGCTGAGGGAAGACACCAGAGCCAACGCAACGGTCGATCCCGATGACAACCTGACCGTCCGCGAGGCGCTGCGGGAGGCCTTTGCCGAGCGCGACTTCTGGCTGCTCTTCTTCGGCTTTTTTGCCTGCGGCTTTCAGGTTGTGTTCATCGCGGTGCACCTGCCCGCGTTTCTGGCGGATGAAGGGATGGCGCCTGGCGTGTCGACAACCGTTCTGGCGTTGATCGGCCTGTTCAATATCGCCGGAGCGTATCTCGCCGGGCTTTGGGGTGGGCGCGGGAACAAGCCCCATATGTTGGTGTGGCTGTATCTGGGCCGGGCGGCCGCGATCCTGGCCTTTATCAGCCTCCCGGTCAGCCCGTGGTCGGCTTATGCTTTTGGCATCATCATGGGCTTTTTTTGGCTGAGCACCGTGCCGCTGACCAATGGGATCGTGGCGAGCATTTTTGGCGTGCGCAACATGGCGATGCTGGGTGGGTTCGTGTTCTTTGGCCATCAGCTTGGATCCTTTGCCGGTGGTTGGATGGGCGGCTGGATCTACGACAGCACTGGCAGCTATGACGCAGCGTGGTGGCTGGCCATCGGTCTGAGCTTGATTGCCGCAGCGCTGAATGCTCCAATACGCGAGTTGTCGATGGCCAACAGACGATCGGAGAGCGCGGCATGAATTTGGGACGACAGATTGCTATCGGTTCGGGCATTGGGCTGGGTTTGGTGCTGCTGATGGCGCTGTTCCTGTCCTACAACAGCGCGGGCATGGCCATGGCGATGGATGTGTTAAGCTGGTGCTTCTAACGCCCGGTGAGAGGCCGATGCGTCAATAATCAAGCCATCCTGTCCGAACCTCAGGGTCTCGGCCGCCAGAACATCGCGATGGTTGCGATAAGTGATCACCAGCATCTCATGCCCCGCGAAGACGTCTGTCACAGTGAACCGCAAGTCGGGCTGTTTCGCCAGGGCCTTCGCCCAATAGACGCGCAGCGCGGCTTTTCCGAGTAACACACCTGTTCCGACCAGAGCCTGCGCTTTGGCGGATCGGAACACGATGTCATCGTGATAATGCGCCACGATCCGATCCAGATCGTGGCTGTTCCAGGCCGCCTTCCAGTCGCGTGCGAATGAGGCGGCTTGGGGCATGGTCACGCGCGCACCATCTTCTCATAACCTTCGGCTATGTCGCGGGTCAGCGCGCCCACCTCGAAGTTATAGTCGCCGATCTGGCCCACGGGTGTGACCTCAGCCGCTGTGCCGGTCAGCCAGCATTGCTCAAAGCTTTCCAGCTCGTCGGGCATGATGTGGCGCTCATGTACTTTGATTTGGCGGTCTTTCAGCATGCCGATCACGGTCTGACGCGTGATCCCGTTCAGGAAGCAATCGGGATCTGGCGTGTGCACCTCGCCATCCTTCACAAAGAAGATGTTGGCGCCGGTCGCTTCGGCCACGTATCCGCGATAGTCGAACATCATCGCATCGGCGCAGCCTTTCGCCTCGGCCGCGTGTTTGGACATCGTGCAGATCATGTAAAGGCCAGCCGCTTTGGCATGCGACGGGATCGTTTCCGGGCTGGGGCGTTTCCATTTGGAGATATCGAGCTTGGCGCCCTTGTATTTGCTATCGCCATAATATGCGCCCCATTCCCAGGCGGCGATGGCCATCCGCACGGGGTTTTTCGCAGACGCGACACCCATATCTTCCCCCGCACCGCGCCAGGCGACAGCGCGCACATACGCGTCTGAAAGGCCGGAGGCTTTCATCACCTCCTCCTTCGCCGCTTCGATTTCATCGATGGTGTAGGGGATCTCAAAATCGATCATCTCGGCTGAGCGTTTGAGGCGTTCAGAATGTTCGCGGCTTTTGAAGATCTTGCCGCTATAGGCACGCTCCCCCTCAAAGACGGAACTGGCGTAATGCATCGCATGTGTCAGGATATGGACATTGGCGTCGCGCCAATCGATCAGCTTGCCATCCATCCAGATCTGGCCGTCACGGTCATCATAACCCGCCATTGTCATCTCCTCCTGCACAGGCTGTGCATTTGCATTTATTGCGCAGATACGTCCGCATCGGACACAATATTTCACCAAAACTGCGATTCGATAGCTTTTCGCTGTTGGAATGTCAACAAGGCTGACGTAAGCTGTAACAAAAGAAGACAGGGAAGAGATACAGACCCGCATGTCAGAGGGACGCTCCGCTCAGGTCTATTCCGGGGAAAGCCTGCTTTTCCTGACAGACGAGCAACTTCGCCAGGGGATCGAGGCGATGTTCTTTGCCTATCGCGGGTTCACCGCGGATCCTGATCGCATTTTGTCGGACAAAGGATACGGGCGCGCGCATCACCGGGCGGTGCATTTTATCAACCGTGCGCCGGGGACCACCGTGAACAATCTGCTCGCGATCCTCGGCGTGACCAAACAATCGCTGAACCGTGTGCTGCGCACTTTGATCGAAGACGGCCTGGTGGAAAGCCGGGTGGGCACCGTTGACAAGCGCGAACGCCACTTGTTTCTGACCCAGTCGGGTAAAGAGCTTGAGGCGCAACTCTCCGACGCCCAGCGGGCACGGATGCGGGCGGCCTATCGCGATGCGGGGCCCGAGGCGGTTGCGGGGTTCAGGCAGGTGCTTGAAGCGATGATGGATGGTGATATGCGCCGCAGTTTTACGCGGCTCAGGGATAGCGGACAATGAATGATCTAGATGCCCACCTGCTGATCGTCGATGACGATGAACGCATTCGCGATTTGCTGAAGAAGTTCCTGATGCGCAACGGATTTCTGGTGACCGCAGCCCGGGACGCGGAACATGCCCGGCGGGTGTTGTCCGGTCTCGATTTTGACATGATCATCTTGGACGTGATGATGCCGGGCGAGGATGGTGTGTCCCTGACACGTGCGCTGCGGGAAACCCATGAAACGCCCATATTGTTGCTGACCGCCAAAGGGGAGACCGAACACCGGATCGCCGGGTTGGAGGCAGGGGCCGATGATTACCTGCCCAAACCTTTTGAGCCGAAAGAGCTACTGTTGCGGATCAACGCGATCCTGCGACGGATGCCCGAGACACCGTCGGAAGACACGGTGCCCAAGATCCTGCATCTGGGTCCAATCCGCTATGATATCGAACGTGGGGAGATGTGGCGCGGAGAAGACATCGTACGGCTCACCGCGACTGAGAACCAGTTGATGAAGATCTTTTCGGCCTGTCCCGGAGAGGCTGTGAGCCGGAACAAGCTGGTTGAAGATCTGGGGCGGGATAAAGGACAGGCGCAGGAGCGGGCTGTAGATGTTCAGATCACCCGCCTACGTCGGAAGATCGAGGAGAACCCCAAACAACCCCGCTATCTGCAGACGGTGCGTGGGGCAGGGTATATGTTGTCTCCTGATTAACAACGGTCCGCGTGCGGCGGGTGTTGTGTGGCGTATTTTGGGCAAGAAGAAGCAAGGGGCGTTGGCATGAAGACGGCATTGGTCACACATGAAGATTGCCTGGAGCATGTCACGCCAGAAGGCCATCCGGAGCGTGTGGCCCGGTTGGAACATGTACTTCATGCGTTGGAAGGTGCCAATGTGGCGCGGGTATTGGCGCCGCTGGCCTCGGAGGAGGCGCTGTTGCGCTGTCATCCGGAAAGCCATGTCGCGGATATCCGTGCGCGAACGCCTGCGTCAGGGTTTCATCAGATTGACGCCGATACCTGGATGTCCGCCGGATCCGTGCAAGCGGCGTTGCGCGCAGCGGGCGGGGCAATCAAGGCCGTGGATCTGGTACTGTCAGGGGAAGCGCCCAATGCCTTTGCCGCGGTCCGTCCACCGGGGCATCATGCAGAGCGGGAGACCGCGATGGGCTTTTGTCTGTTTGGGAACGCGGCGCTGGCGGCCAAGCATGCTTTGGATGTGCATGGGTTGGAGCGCGTGGCCATCGTAGATTTCGACGTCCATCACGGCAATGGCACGCAGGATCTTTTGTGGGATGACGCGCGGGCCTTGGTGATCACCAGCCAGCAGATGCCCCTGTGGCCCGGTACTGGGAACCCATCCGAGACGGGCGCGCATGGCAATATCGTGAACCTGCCCTTGTCGCCCGGCGCCACGGGCCAAGACATGCGCGCGCTTTATGAGGCGAAGGTGTTTCCGCACCTGCGATCCTTCCGCCCAGAGTTGCTGATCCTCTCCGCCGGATTTGACGCCCATGAAGACGACCCACTGGCTGGTTTGAACTGGACAACCGAAGATTTTGCCTGGCTCACCGAGCGGCTCTGTGAGGTGGCGGCGGAGGTGTGCGAAGGTCGGGTGGTATCCGCGCTGGAGGGCGGTTATGATCTGCAAGCGCTGGCGCAGAGCACCAGGGCGCATGTTGACGAACTGATAAAGGCCGCAGGATGACCGACACCCCCGTATCCGAGATGACATTCGAAGACGCCATGCGCGAGCTGGAAGCGGTTGTGGACCAGTTGGAGCGTGGGGATGTGGCGCTGGATGCCTCGATCGCGCTGTATGAACGGGGCGCGGCTCTGAAAAAGCGCTGCGAGGAAGAGCTAAAGCGCGCCGAAGAGAAGGTCGCCGCGATCACCCTGGATGGGGATGGCAACCCGGCGGGCACGAAGACGGTTGAAGGCCTTTGATCTGGTGTTTGAAGACCGGTTGAAAGAAGCCGCCGGGCAGATCCAATCGCAATTTGATCAGGTATTTGCCAGCTTGGCAGATGTGTCGGTGGTACACGGCATGGCTTATGCGACCGAAGGCGGCAAACGCCTGCGCGGCTTTTTGGTTCTGGAAAGCGCGCGGTTGCATGGGGTGGGCGACGCGCGGGCGATTTGGCCGGCGGTGGCGATTGAAGCGCTGCACGCCTATTCGCTGGTTCATGATGATTTACCTTGCATGGACGATGACGACCTCCGCCGTGGCCGACCCACAGTGCATAAGAAGTGGGATGACGGGACGGCCGTTCTGGTCGGCGACGCGTTACAAACGCTGGCTTTTGAATTGGTGACACGCGACGAGGTTGGGCCCGGCGAGGTGCGGGCCGATCTTGCGCTGAGCCTGGCGCGGGCCAGCGGCGCGGAGGGCATGGTTTTGGGCCA
>JAAUYK010029495.1_pt1 | contig 14982 bp, 11 predicted proteins | sample 7278021 | NCBI WGS metagenome assembly JAAUYK01 (sample SAMN14350223, study PRJNA611818) | marine sediment metagenome | isolation source: surface marine sediment (1.8m) | place: French Polynesia: Moorea | collected 2018-08
AGAAAATAAAGTTGTCCGGATTGTTGAATTCTGCTACCGTCACTCCTTGAGCAAGCAAGATAGAATGAGAACGTCCAGATCCAGAAATACCATCAGGATCAATGGTTAAATAGGTTCCATTAGAACTGGAGACAAAACCTATATAACCATCAGCAATGGGATCAATACCACTAAAACCAATGGCATTCAGGACTTGAGAAAGATCAATTTGATCGCTACCTACCTCAAAATCAGTAATGATATCTCGTCCATCTCGTAAGCTAGTGTATACAAAGGTATCGCTACCACCACCACCTGTTAGGATATCTCTGCGTCGGAAACCTGTTATCGTATCGTTACCATCGGTTCCAACTAAAGTATCTCTCCTGAAAGTTCCCTCAATTATTAATCCAGGGTTCGATGGTGCAGGACTTTCCAAATTCAAACGAACAATTAAGGGATCGTGGTCGCTTGCTCGCTGATTAGTTTCCACAAATTCACTGTTGACATGAACAATGTCGAATTCCGCACCTTGAGTCAAGCTATCGCTGACCAAAATATGATCCAGAGACTGAGAATTCCCTTGAAAAATGAAGCTATAACGCTCATTTTCAGGTAGTGTTTCTGTTAAGTTGGTCAGGTTCTGTTCTAGGGTATTAAGGGGGGAAACAAACTCAAATTCGTTGAAATCTCCTAAGACGACAAGATTGGCATTGGGGTCGGCACTTAGGGAATTTGCCACAAATCCTTGGACTGCGTTGGCCTGAGCTTGTCGCTCATCTAAACTACCGTTAACGGTTACGTCTTCTTGACGAGCATCAAACGGTTGTTCGATACCAAGAATGGGCGCACTGCCTCCTTTAGAGGAAAAGTGGTTGTTAACAACAGTGACTTCTTGACCATTAAACTCAAAGTCGGCCACAAGTGGTAAACGTGCGCCCTGGAAGGCACTACCAGGATTTTGGTCTCCAATGGTTTGAACGGAACCAGCCACTAAATTGACACGATTGGGATTATACAGGAAGGCAGTGCGGATATTTCCACCTGGTTGACCACCGCTTGCACCATCTGTAATAAAGGTATTGTCGATGAATTGGTAAGTGGGACCGCCAGCCGCAGCGATCGCGTCAATTAACTCCTGGAGGGTTTGATCAGCAGCAATGGTCCCATCATTGACAGAACCGTTATTATCCTGAATTTCTTGGAGTCCAATAATATCCGGTGTGTTCAGGTTGTTAATTATCTGGTTGGCAATGTTGTTAAAGCGACCATTGGCAACATCGGCATCCCCATCACTATCATTGGGATCGAGATTGAGAAGGTTATAACTGGCAACTGTGAGTTGATCGGCGTTTCCTGCCAGGGTCGTGGTTTCTTGTTGTAAGTTACCAGAGGTAATATTGCTAGTGAAGTCTTCGGTGGGAAGGATTTCAAAGTTACCAAAACCATAGCTGACAACCCCAGTGACGTTACCTAGACTATCTCCAACATTAACACTGGGAAAGTTGAAGTCAAAAACCCCTGAATCTTGATCAATTTGAATTTTTTCGGGGTTGAAGTCGTCGGGACTGATGTTAAGGGTTCCGCGATCGCTAATTCCTGTGGCACCGACACCATTATCAACAACGGCAAAGATTTCACCGAAGCGGTTTGTAGGAGCGATTGCTACAAGGTTTTGAGCGGTGACTCGCATTCCTTCTAAGGACTCGAAAAAGTCAATTCCATCGGTGGTTGGATCAAAGCTGCCAAAGGCATCATCATCAATATTTTCTGTTGGTGGAACCCGACCCCCGGAACCGATAATAACTGCTGTCGGCAGCATATTCCCACTGGAAAGATTGGTTATGTTAGGACTACTAATCTGAGTTGTGGATAGGTTCCGACTAGAAGTACCACCAGGGGTAAACTCAGAGACTGTCCCTTCAACTTGCAGTTCATCACCGACAATAACTCCAGGTGTTGAACCAGTAAAGACAAAAATCCCATCAGAGGTGGCATCATTACTATCTCCAGTTGCATCTTGCAGATAAAAGCCATTACTATCAACTGCTGTGACAATACCTGTTGTAGTAACTACTTGACCTTCTAAAGTGGAGGTGTGACCTTGCCCTTGAATCTCGTAGATGGCGGTTAAAGTGGGTTGTTCACCACCACCATTATCACCACCACCATCACCAACACTGGGATTGATAGTTCCGAAGGTATCTGTTCCCAAGGTAGGATCACTATCAAAAATGGCGGGGGTTACGTCAGTTCCATTGATATCAAAAACTTGGCCGTTGTCAGGATCATTAATGGCATAAAGATCCCCCACACTTCCATCTCGGAAAATGAGTCTGGGTTCATCTCCTGTATGGGCAAAGTCCACTCCACCAAGGTCTGTTCCATATAAGAATACTTCATCGCCTACACTATCAGGAACTCCGATGGCATCAAAAACTGTTCCAAAGCTGGATAGGTTATCTGCTACCCCATCATTGTCGGTGTCAATGTCTGTAGCGGTACTACCTGTAAACTCAGATAGTAAAGCGATGGTGAAAGAGGGATTCTCTAAATCAGGAATATTGACGGTTAACAACCCATTAGTATCAAAAACCCCTGAGACTGACTCAAAATTATTGATGTCCCCTGGGTTAGAACTACCTGGATCACTCTCAATACTAACGATGACACCATTAAAGGAGTCTCCTGGTGTCCCACTGAGTTCAATGGTTGTGGTACTAGGATCACTCCCTGTTGGGTTAGGTTGAAATTCGCTGATTAAAGGGGTTGTGGTGGTGCCACCTCCTACATCTGTGAGGATAAAGGGGTCGGTTGGTAGGGTTTGTCTGCTACTGTTATTGCCAGACCAATTAGAATTATCACTGATAGCAGCTAATAATTCTGCTTTTGTACCAGTGGTTATCCCTGTATAAACGGCGTTGTCAACCTCGTTTAAAGCTACTGCTGTTTCCCCATTGACTAAGCCAGTGGGAAGTGCGGAAGTGTTGGAACTGGTGGAGTCTGACTGCCATACACCAGGGTTTCCTTCACTGTTGAGGGCGTAAATAAAGCTGGGGTTGCTGTCGTCTCCTTGATAAGCAATGATTTGATCACCACTGGCGGAGAATAAAACACTACTGACAGTAGGATTAATTACTGTTCCGGCAGTAATATCTGTGTCTGCTGTCCAGGTAAAGGTGCCTTCATTTGCTCTAAATGTACCGTCTGCTTTCCAACCGTTATCGGTAAATTGGATTTCGGTACCGGCAGTTATATCCACCAATGGGAGAAAGGCGAATTCGTCGGGGTTATCAAAATTGAAGCCTATAATGGCAATATCCCCTGGTAATAATGTAGTTCCAGCCATTTTTATTGTTTGACTTATCTAAGATACTGTATTTTTCTAGACCACAAACTGACCTTACTCTTTACTGTTTAAAAGAGTAGTGTTTTTTCTGGGTATTTAGAATAAACGCCTACTAAATTAACATATTAATTTTTAAAGATTATGTATAACTGCGTAGATTTATTTTTGTTATTTTTTAAAGATTAGAGACAGTTTTTTATTTATTAATTTATCCTTAAACAAAAAGTGGCTTTTTATTATCTTTTTGTTAGTTTTAAGTTAACTTCAACTTAACTTAGAACTAGGCTATAAACAAACTATAAAGATTTTTATATTTTATTCTGTTAAAAATATTTTAACTATTTGTTTTTACTACTATCAATAGTATCTGTGAGTATCTTGATCATAGTTTGGGCAATTTTATCAATTTTTTCGTAACTAAAAGATGGGTAAGAAAAAGCAAAATTAATTGTCATTTTATTATTAAAGGTGGAAATAGACAAGGAAAGGGAATAATTATAAATTGAAACATTAGGGACAAAGCAAATATTTTCTAGGGTAAAATCTCCATAATTTCTTTTAAAGTTAATTTTTCCTAGATTACTAACTCCAACACTTGGGGTGAATCTTTGTGTATTATTTATCGATGTTTTAACAATTGGTTTTAATAGTAAAGAATAATACATAAAATCTCGTTTTTCTAATTCTTTTTTTGTCTTATTATTAACTTCTTTTGCTAAAGATAAAAGGTTAGTTTGCGGTTTCAGGTTATAAAAAGACATCAATGAAGAAATAAGAATTTCTAGGTATTCGTCACTAACTTGAGGATCTAACCTTTTTCTTAAGTCAACATAACATTGACAATATAGAGCAAATTTTTCTTGCTCTTTAATCTTGATTTCATCGGCGATCGCTAATAAAATAGCAGCAGTGAGTAAACTATTAACTGTAATATTTTCTTGTTTACTTTTAACTATTATTTTTTTTGTTATTTCTTCGTCTAAACAATAGTTTAAAAAATGTCCTTCTCTTTCTTTAATGGGTATAATTTTATCTGGATTTAGTTTTTTGGGTTTATAAAATTTGCTTCTTATTTGCAGTTCAATTACAGATAAAATTGCTCTAATATAACCTAATATATTATTGAATTTTTGATTATAAATAGAGGTTATATCTAGTCTATTTCTGGATTCAATACTTTTATTTTTAACTATATTTTCGTAGTTTTGAAAAATTAGATAATGAAGTTTTACTGATGATAGTCCATCGGCAATAGCATGAAAAATTATTGTAATAAAATAAGCTTCATCATCCTTAGATTCTGGCCTTATCAAAAGACATCTCAACATATTTTTTGATAGATTCAAAGGTTGATTTATATTTTCAATAACAATATCTTCCCAAGATTTATTATGACAATTATCAATAATTTCCAGAATAACTTTTACTGTTTCTAATTCTTTTAACTTAAATTTTAAATTACTATCTTGTTTAATTATATTACACCGAAGAATATCATATTTATCTTGTATAATATCAATAGATTGTTGTAGTTTTTTCAGATTAATTTTACCTCGAAGATGGCTAATAGTAGCAACAGAAAAACAACCAGAATATTTATTTAATATATAAATTCCTTCTTCTATAGATGTTAAACTACGTTCATTAAGCATTAATTAGTCTCTCAATTATTTAAACTCGGTTACTTTTTTGCTTTTCAAAGTATTGTTGATGATAGTCTTCTGCTAAATAATAATCGGATACTGCTTTAATTTCTGTGACAATATCCTTATCATATTGACCAGAATTTTGTAGTTTTATTTTAGATTTTATTGCTAGTTTTTCTTGTTCAGAACTATGACAAAAAATTACGGAGCGATACTGCTCCCCTCTGTCATATCCTTGGCGATTTAAACTGGTAGGATCGTGAATTTTCCAAAATGTTTCTAATAGATGTTCATATCTAATTATGGTAGAATCATATTCAATTTGCACCACCTCAGCATGACCAGTTACCCTCGCACAAACATCTAAATAGCAAGGGTTTGGCCAATGTCCACCCATATAACCGACGGAAGTAGAAATAACTCCTTTTAACTTACGAAAAGCAGCTTCTACTCCCCAAAAACATCCCGCTCCAAATGTTGCTTTTTCCATAAATCCAATAATTAACTCGACTCTGTACTTCTACGACCTAATTCATAAATACCGCAGGCCATACAAGCTAAAATTCCCATACTAATAGACCAACTTTGACCTAATCCTAATTCTACACCCCAATTACAAAATCCTCCAATAATAAAGAAGGGAAGAATGCTAAAAAGAGAGGCATAAAAAGCATTTTGAGACTCTCTCGCTTGACGGGTTTTCTCAAATTCTTCTTGCGTTGTATAGAGCGATCGCTCAGCAAAATTAAACCAACGATTTAAACCTTCGATAACATTGTTTCTAAAAGAAGAGAGTCCTAAATAGAGAGATAATGACCATAAACAAGTTCCAGCAATGACAACTGTATCTATGGAAAAGCGAAAGGGAATAAAATTAATAACCATAAATTATGAAACTCTTGATTGAAAAACAATTAATAATTTTTCGATTGTAACAAATTTTAGGTTTATCTAACTTCACTTGACAAATAATTGATTAAATGCACAAAAAAACACTAGGCAACAGAGCTTAAAAACAGTTATCATGCAACGGATATACAATTCTTAATCTTTGTCTGATTTTAGTGTGAGTGGTGTTATGATGCAGTCTTTAAATAAAAAATTACTCTTTATGGCGATCGCTACTTTATTACTTCCTTTGGGTCTGAATGGGTGGCGAGAAGTTCCCTCTCAAGCGCAGTACGTTCCTGCTACTAATTCTAGCAATACCTGGCAATATGCGTCGTTTCCGGTGGAAAATTTCCAAACCTATACTTCCGGATATGGTTATCGCACTTCTCCTGTCACGGGACAATATCAGTTTCACCGAGGTTTAGACTTAGCTGCACCTTTGGGGAGTTATGTCCGTAACTGGTGGGCAGGCCGAGTGGTTGCGCTTTCTGATCATACAGCTTGTGGAACCATGATTACCATTCAATCAGGAAATTGGACTCACATCTATTGTCATTTGATGGGAACGGTGGAAGATAGTTCCGAAGGACGTTATTTTATTGATAGGGAAGGGGGACTTGTTATCTGGTTGGGTCAAGATGTTCCTTCGGGTGCGAGAATAGGTCGTGTGGGAATGACGGGAAGGACAACAGGGCCACATCTTCATTGGGGTTTAAAATATCGGGGAGAATATTTAGATCCGGCTTTGGTTTTGCAAGAAATGTATGGGGGTCAAGCGAATCTTTAAGTATTAGTTTGACCTTTAAAAATAAGCTGCAATGGTTAAAAAATCAACTAAGCTTTAAAGGAAAAATAATCAAGCTTTATTGGAACAAGGATTGGAATTACTAACTATACAAAATTATTAAATAAAATGGCTTATAAAAATAAATTCATAAGCCATATAAGGAAAATTTTATAGTCTAAGCTTCATTAACTGGCATCGGATCAATTTCCCCTTGACAACTACCTAAATCTGCATCAGGAGCATTTTCTAGAAGTTGATTAATGGAGGTATATTTTTCTATTTTACCTTTAAGATTAATCCATAATTCGGTAATCATATTATTGAGATTGCCGTCTTTATCGTTACGACATTTTACCGCAATTTTATCCCCTGAATTATTTCCAAATGCTGCTTGAAACTCTTGACTAATTTCTGTAGCATTTAGTTCTTTCCCGAGATTTTCTACAAATAAATCACGAACAGCAGACTTATTAACCTGATTTAATAAAGCTATGGATTCTTGATAATATTCTTCGGGAGATTCTGAGTAACAAGTTCCATGTTTATACCATTCATGAAGATGTAAACCAGAAGCGAATCCAGGCATTTTTTTTCTTAATTTTTTTCTGGTTTTCTTTGATAATTCTATAGCTGGCATTTCTAGCCATTTACTACTATCTTTATCTAGGTCAATTATATCTTTACTTACACCACAATATGCATTGTCGTAAGGTTGAGGCCATAAACCATGCAAAACAAAATGGGTAGCTTCAAATCTTTTGATATCTTCGGTTAAACATTCTGTTTTTTCGGGACGGGTTTCGCAAAATGCTGGTTGCCAACTTAGGGCTAATAAATAATCTTCATTAAGGAAAGTTTGTGCTATTACTTTTCCGCAGTCCCTTGCTACCCAACGTATCGAAGGCTCTACTCCCTTAATTTTAATTTGATAATGTGTAGCATCTTCTTTATTTTTAGCAACAACTTCATAAGTTTCATCTGCTTCCACAAATACATTACCAGGGTTGGTTTCTTTTCTCATTGATTGTAATGCTTCACAGGATTTGTTGGCTACAAATGCGCCGTTTAATTTAACACTGGCTATGGCTGGTGTTACAAATATTGTGATAGAGTATACACAAATTATTAGCAATAATAAGGCTTTTATTAGATGTTTCATTCTGCTCTTTCTCAACATTAAATCTACAATTTTAGATGGTTACAATTATAGTTTGAAAAGGGATGAACAAGTGTTTATTTTCCTAAAGAATAATTACTTTATTTAATATTTTATAAGATTGTTTAATTGATATAATTGCTCACATAGCATAGTCGTTATGAGTTTATTTTTGTGCAAATACCATAGAACAAAGTTACTGTCATTGAACACATATCATACAATGGTCATATTATGTATTTTAATTTACATATTTTTATGGAAAGAATTGTTAAGATAAAAAAAATAGAAAAAAAGGAAAAATAATATGGGTTTAAAACCAGGTATATCGCTACGAAAACTCGAATCAATACAAGGGGGAATGGCACAATTTTATACACCACAATCTAGTGATGAGACAATGTTAGTGCAGGTTCCCAGAGGAACAATTGATGAACTATTTGTGCATCATTTTCAGACAGATCAACTATTAGTAGTTCGGGGAAGTTTTATTCTGGTTGCACTTCATAATAGACGGTATAATTATATACTCTTAAGTGAAGATAATCCTCAAGTTGTTGCTATTCCTCCAGGAGTTCCTCATGGGGCAATTAACTTGAGTTCAGAAGACTGTTTGTTAGTCAATGCTGTCTTACGTCATGGTGAATCTCATCCATTAGATTATCGACCAATGAAACGCCCTTTTCCTTACGATCTTGATAAAATCAACACTATGTTAGAAACCAGAGAAAAGGAGAAACTGGATAGGGAAAATGACTCTATATTGTTAGAAGCATAATAGTTGTTTATTAAATCATATTTTTAGTGAACAAAAATTTATTGAGATATTTTGGGACAATTATTTAATTGTCCCTTATTTATAATTAGATGAAAACTTCTGATGTCCAGTTTCCATGAAGTCCATAAGGAATATGGTGTTTCAGATGTAAAGTAGCAATGGGTTCTTTTTCTAAATTTTCGCCATCTAAAATTACAAGATCAGAACGGTGTTTATCTCCATCATAAACTATCACTAAAACCCATCCTTCATCTTCAGAAGCTGCATTAGGTTTAGAAACAAACATTGGCTCTCCAACATAACCTTGTGGTGCAAAAGAATGTACCTGTTTTTTACCTGTTAATAAGTCAAGTTTAAGGATAGCTTGGAGAGGTGCATTACCTTGATCTTTATGAGTAGTTCCTATAAATAAATAGCGATATTTTCTACCAAGATTTTTGGGGTTAATAGAAGGGAACTCGCAAGAACGACTGTCGATCATTTCTTTGTTAACTGTTTCACTCTCTAGGTCAATCTTAAAGCGATATAACCGTCCAGGATCTATATTATTAAAATCTATTTCTTTGTAGTCAGTGTCTAAGTTAACTTGTGAAAGAGATTCATAAGAAATTGAATCTAAGTAGATATTATTCACATCTTCAAAAGCATTAACATGATGAAATACAAAACCTGCATTTGTTTCTAAAATTTTTATCTTTTCATCGTTAGGAGTTCGAGGAATAATGATTAACTTACTAGGTTGATTTTGTTGAAAGTTAACACATTCTCCTGCACCTTTCAGACCAAAAAGAAAAGGTAAAGGATTAAAATTAACAGAGTTTTGTAAAAAGATACAATAATTAGGAGTAATTGCAAAATCATGGATAAAAGAAAACCCAGCAACTACATGAGAATGACAACGTAATAACTTACCATCCGGGGCAAATTCATAGATAGTAATTTTACTAGAAAGTCCTGGTTTAATGGAATAATTAACTAGACAAGGTTGACCATTATCTAATTCACAACTAGGATCAAAACAAGGGTGAGCGGAAATAGAACCACCTGGGTTTAATACACCATCTAAGTAGTCGATACCGACAGTTTCCAATGTTTTAGGATCGAGTCGATAAGGTTCAGCAGCTTCCCAAAGTGCCAGTAATTTTTTGCCCCAGTAAATAACATTAGTATTAGCAATATTCTTTACTTTAAGGTCAAAAATATTGTTGATCCACCCCCCTGGTTTTTGGGTTCCAAACACCCCCCGATAAATCATTTTACCTGCTTTTTGTTCTTGTACATAGCCTTCTGTGCGAACAAAACGATTACGAAAATGTACTTTTCCGTTAGGTAAAAAGGAAATAGCACAAACCATTCCATCTCCATCAAAAGGATGTTGTAGGGGGGTTCCTTGTACTTCTAATAAACCTGGCCCGTTTCTAAATAGAGTTCCTTGTAATTGCTCAGGTATTTTTCCTTCTATATCTTCAATAAAATACTCATATTCATTAGGTTGAGACTGATAACCTTGTTGCCACTTTTCAGGATCGTAGGATAAATTTTGTTTGTCTTCAATAATTAAATTAGTCATGATTTCAAATTGATTTAAAAGAGTTTACTTGTTTTTGTTAGTGACAAATTCAGGAATGACTTCAGGGATTATATCATTATCGGCCATCGTTCCTAAAGCTTTATTTTCATAAACTTCACCCATATAACTTATATTATCTTGTTCCTCTAATCCTTCAGATTGAGGATCGTTGTTGGGCAACCACTTAACCAAGGGTAAAGGTAATAAAGTTGAGAGGTTAGTAATAGTTATTAGTAACCAAAGATTATTAAAATTAGTTTCTGTTACGCCTAACCAATGGGTGAGAAGTGAGCCTAATTCATGGGATAATAAATTTGCCAGATTGATAATGGACATTAACAAAGCAAATAAAGTAGCTTCGATACCTTTAGGACATAATCTAGCCGATAATACTAAAACTGGTAGAAAAGCAATTTGTCCAGCAACAGTTAAAATTAAACTGTCTCCTAAACTAAACCAATGATCATCAATTCCTAGCAATCGGTTAGTATGAGTAACTAGCAATAATGTGGTCATACCCAAAGCAGAAGAAATAACCACACTCCAACCTAAGATTTTTCTAAAGGAAACATTTTTAAGAAACTTTTGATAAATCAATACTCCTAATAATGCAGCTACGCTAGTAACCAGACGAACTCGCCCTAAAAATTCTGGTTCAAATCCTAATTCATTGGTAGTAAAATAAAAGAAAGCAGAATCACCATTAGGAGTAGCTTGCCAGAGAAAAACAAAAGCAGTTGGCAAAAAAATTGACTTCTGTTTAATCGCCTTCCATACCTGTTTTATTTGTTGCTTAACCAAAGATTGATCCTGTTGAGAAATTAACTCATCTCTGCTAATAGGTTTCTCCGCAATTAACCAAGCAGCCAAACAAACAAGAAAAGGAAAAATAGCAGTAATTTCAAAGACAATTTGATTACTAAATCTTTCCAATAACCAACCACTTAAATAAGCTGTAATTAACCCTCCAAAAGCTGAAACGCCCCAAGTTAAGGATTGTAAAGATCCTGCTTGACTTAAAGACTCTTTTCTGGCTCTTTCTACCACCAACGAGTCAACGATCACATCGCTAATAGCAACGGAAACAGAAGTTAATAATAGAGTAAAACTGGCCGACCAGGCATTATTCACCACTGTAGCCAATAATATCCAGGATAAACTGCCTAATAGTCCCGAAATCACCAGATAAGGACGACGACGATAGCTAAATATGGGTAAACCGTCCGAAATAAATCCAAAGAGGGGTTTTATCACCCAAGGAACCGCAGCAATACCAGTTAATGCACCCATCTGGGCCGGAGTTAACCCTAAATCATCCTTAAGGAAGAAACTCACCGCTAAACGGGCTAAACCTAAGATACCTTGGACAAAATAGACGCTAAGAATAGCAAATAGTTCAACACTAGGTTTATTGCCGAATAATACCGTTTTTGTAAATGTCTTTTTGATTTGTCTTAAGGAAGAAAACGTCGCACTCATGAAGATAAGTAAAGTTTTATAACTTTATCTATCATAAGCAATTATTTAGTTAAATAGTCGGACATAAATAAAGCCCACTGATAAAGGTTTACGATTAACTAAACTAGGCTGACATTAATTTTCCCTGTTGTTTTCTTCTAACCAATTCTCCAAATTAGTCATACTGCTAAAATCAAGCAGTGCTTCACCGAGGTTTTCTAATTGTTCCAAGGACAGATTTTCAATGCTTTGATGGACTGCTGGAGATAATTCTCCCACTCGCTTCCCTAAGAGACGGAAAATTAGCGAACGTGCCTCTGCTTTTTTTCCTTCTTCTCGTCCTTCTTCTCGTCCTTCTTGCTTGATTTCTCGGTAAACTTGCGTTTCCTTAATGGTAATTCCTAACATTTCTTCTACCTCCTTTTGACTAAGTTGTTCAAATTTGTACATTACTATTGTAGTGATTAATTCTATTATGCCTTGGTTTAATTCTTGAGGTAGTTCTTGTTGACTTTTTTGTAATAAATACTTGGCTTCTTGCGATGCTTGTTTATCATCGATAGTAGTTAACAGCATCACTGCTATTTCTAACGGTAATTCTCGAATATTCCCTAATTCATCTAGATAAATCCGATTTACTTGCTCACTATTGAGCAAGGTATAATAAGGAATAGTATCATTTTGTTCGGTGTTACGGTTAGGATAGATAATGACCACTTTCCAATTGCTAAATCGATCACGATTGCGATAAAAGTATAGGAATAATTCGGCAAATACTCTCTCGTACAATCTTTCATCTTTTTGAAACTGTACTTCACAAAAATATACTACCCCTGGACTTTCCTTTTCTGGTGGTAAAAATACCCCATCTATCTCGAATCTCGGTTCTTTTACAGCAACGGAATCAAATCTGTAGTCTGAAGCATTTTCTGGTGGATTTGTCAACAGTTCAAACAATAAACCAGGATAAGTTTGAAAAAGTTTGTAAAAAATTGAGTCTCGACGCATAAAGACTTTAACTATAACAACTCCATAAAAGTTTAACCTTTATCCCTTAGCGGTTACTGTTCACTCTCAGTAAATTCTGCTAAGATAATGATCCACGCCCCTCAAAAAACCGTGCGTTATTAGGTCAATTAATGACAACGCCTATGCTAAACCCTAATTTAGAAGCAATAGAACTCAACAAAGAAGAGATTGAAAGATACTCTCGCCACATTATCTTGCCAGAAGTGGGGCTAGACGGTCAAAAACGCTTAAAAGCTGCCAGTGTTCTCTGTATCGGAACCGGAGGCTTAGGATCTCCCCTTTTATTATACCTAGCTGCTGCTGGTATTGGACGCATTGGAATTGTTGATTTTGATATTGTTGACAGTTCTAATTTACAACGTCAGATTATTCATGGCACTTCTTGGGTAAATAAACCGAAGATTGAATCAGCTAAAAACCGCATTTTAGAGATAAACCCTGCTTGTCAGGTAGATTTGTACGAAACCCGTCTTTCTTCGGAAAATGCCCTCAAGATCATGGAACCCTATGACGTGATTGTAGACGGAACGGATAACTTTCCTACTCGCTACCTCACCAATGATGCTTGCGTATTGTTGAATAAACCCAACGTTTATGGATCTATTTTCCGCTTTGAAGGCCAAGCAACCGTATTTAACTACGAAGGGGGTCCCAACTACCGCGACCTATACCCAGAACCTCCCCCACCAGGAATGGTTCCCTCCTGTGCAGAAGGAGGCGTTTTAGGGGTATTACCCGGCATTATCGGCACCATTCAAGCCACCGAAACCATTAAAATCATTTTAGGGGCAAAAAATACCCTCAGTGGGCGTTTATTGTTGTACAATGCCTGGGATATGACCTTTCGGGAGTTGAAGCTACGACCGAACCCAGAACGACCTATTATTGAGGAATTGGTTGATTATGAGCAGTTTTGTGGCATCCCTCAAGCTCAAGCCGCCGCAACGGAAGAAAAAGCAGCTATTCCTGAAATTAGCGTCAAGGATCTTAAGGATTTAATGGATCACGGTGCTGATGCGTTTGTATTAATTGATGTGCGTAACGTCAATGAATATGAGATCGCCCGTATTCCTGGTTCTGTCTTAGTTCCTCTACCAGATATTGAACAGGGATCTGGGATTGAGAAAGTGAAAGAGTTAGCTAAAGATCACCGTTTGATTGCTCATTGTAAGATGGGAGGGCGATCTGCCAAAGCTTTAAAAATTCTGCAAGAGGCCGGAGTAGAAGGAACTAACGTTAAAGGTGGTATTACTGCTTGGAGTCAAGAAGTTGATCCTAATGTTCCTCAATACTAAATATTAATTTGTTTTCACGAGAATCTACCTGCTTCTAATGTTTTAGAAGTGGGTTTTTCAGTTTTCAGTTACCAGTTACCAGTTATAATCAAGAATCTTTAGACCTGATTATATCATGGAAAAAACTCAGAACTCCGCACTCAGGTCATTAAATTTTTCTTGTTTTTAATAGTTGAAAAGTTTTCTTATGTTAGCATTTTTAAACAGAAATAAGACGATAAAATTAGGAAATTAACCATGAAGTTTGCCCTTGTGAGTGATGATTTTTGCACCATTACAGGAAAAACAGGACGCGCTCGTAAATTTTTGGTTTATGAAGCAACTCAAGATATTAAACCTACTTTAGTTGAAAAGTTAGAAGTTCCTCATACTCAACCCACATTTCACGATCTCCACGATGATGATATAACACCCCATCCTCTAGACAATTATATTTTAATTACAGGAGAAGCAGGAGTGGGTTTAAAAGAGCGTTTAAGTCGCCGTGGTATTACAGTTTATATTACCTCAGAAACTAATCCCTTAGAAGCAATTCATGGGGTTATACAAGGCAATATAGCAACATTAGAACCGACTCCCCACGGGGAAGATGGTCGTTGTTTAAATCATTAATATTTATTGATAACAGTTAACTGTTAACTGATCATTGTTAACTGTTAACTGACTTTAGCTAATATCCCTTTCAAAACTAATCCTAAACAGCCTAATACAAAAATCATGATTATGGGAAACCCAATGAATTTTCCCACAGGATCATTACATACGTTATCTATCAATGGATTAGATATTACCTCAGTTATAGCTTTACACTTTTTGCCTTCATCGTCAATTAAAGCCATTAATGCGGTTCCTGTTCCTACCAGGGTTACTAAGTTTTGAAAACTGCGATCGCTTTTGGCTTTTTCTGCTTCTATTCTACTGCGGATAATGTTGATATTACTCTCTAATAATCTTAGTCCCAGTTCCATGTTTTCATAATCTTTTTCTATTTGTACAATATATTTTTGCTCGGATAATTCACTAAATTTATTCAAAAATTGCAAG
>JAAUYK010085978.1_pt1 | contig 14980 bp, 13 predicted proteins | sample 7278021 | NCBI WGS metagenome assembly JAAUYK01 (sample SAMN14350223, study PRJNA611818) | marine sediment metagenome | isolation source: surface marine sediment (1.8m) | place: French Polynesia: Moorea | collected 2018-08
AGGATTTCTGTTTTACTATGTGAAGCCTATCTGTATTTAGGAAGATTTTGTGTGCCAATATTGTCTGACTATAGGACCAGCCACGTACCTGTCGTGTATGTACATATAGCTAGGGTGTCCCATTTATTGGACCGGAAAAAATGGGTACAGCCACGTGTTTTACTTAATTGTTTCAGGTAGTACCGCCCGTATAGAACGATATAGTAATTATACGTACAACTGTGCTTTTTCGCGGATGTTTGATAATTGATAAACTATAGATAAGATTCAGTTTTTTTGCGCTAACTGCAGTTCGATCCAGCGTAGTGTATCGTATTTCTCTACAAGAGGCAAGTTTATAACCTGTCTACCCTGACTGTCTATGACGCATCTGCATCCAGCCCTAGCCCACTGGCGGCTAGATGCGGGATGGCCACAACAGTTGAGAAGATCGGGATCAACCGGCCGGCCGACCGACCGATCTGACGTCCGTCCGATCGACCGACACACATCGTATACGGCTAGCTTATACAACTGCGATCGACGTACTTGTAGCACTTAGTTGCAATGAGTCTGCGAACGTGACAAGATGCGGTCAGCAAGGACGACTAGAATGATCGAGGCGACTTCCACTCCAGTCCGCTCATGAAAGTGTTGCAATGGTAGTATTTCCTCGAATGAAGTCATCATATTCTGGAGCAGTTGTGCCAAAGAAAAGCAGTCTACGTTTGGCGTCCAGGGTGGTGATGCAACATTTTAGCCTACCTGCCCAAGAAAGTGTTGCCATGGTTCCAGTGTTGCTTCAGATGAAGCCAGTCATCTCCACGTATTTATAGTTGTGGAAGTGCCAAAGCAAGGCAGTCCTACTTTTGGTATCATACCGGAAAGGGAAGTGATACAACCCATGCTGCAAGTAAAGAATCTCTGCAAAATGCTCTTCTGGAGGAGGCAAACAGGGCCCGGGGTAAGATTCGGCTCTATTTGACAACCTAATTTACTTTAAAACAACTTTGGCGGCGAAATTCTATTAGAATTCCTGAACGCTTTCTCCGCCGGCCTAGCTTATTGTTTGCGTTCCAGCGGCGTTTTACAACTCGATCACGTCATAAAAAGCATCTCGCTCACGAGTTGTAAAGCGAACCGCTATACAGTTGCGTACATATAGCACGTACTGCGTCGCTGAATTCTTTGACGCTAGCACCTGAGTATGCAATATACTAGAGCCCGCTCGCTGCAATTGGATCCCAGCATAGAGAAGGTCGCGAACGAATCTCTCGATCATAAAATGTAACCCTGCACTGTTATAATATGTTACAGCTGGAGGACCGGCGCGAGAACTGCCTGTACTACCCAGCCACGAAGGTCGCCTTCCACGCGTTCGTCTTCCTGCTGTGCTCGAGCGCGCTCGCATACACGTGGGCGACGAGCAGCGAGCCGCCAAAGTACCCCGCGTTCCTCACCAGCTGGGGACTCATGCTCGCAACCATCACATACTTCGTGCAGTTCATCAACACCCTGCGCTTTCGAGGGAGGACGCCAAGTAAGCGCTAAAAAGAGGCGATGATTGTGCTAAATATTTTTCACACATCTCTGCTCCCCCACATTAGGTCCCGAGTTCTGGACGGTGCAGGCGGCGCAGGTGCTGCACAACTCGAACGCCTCCGTCAGCCTCCTCATCACGATCTTCTACTGGGCGATCGTCTGGCCCAGCCTCCCCGAGGAGGCCAAGTATACGAACTGGGTGGACAAACTCGCAGGCAGGTGTTTTAGTATGTGCATATATGCTACGATAACGCGTTTCGAAATGGCGGATGTCACACATGGCTGGACGCTTGGATGAGTCATGTGAGCGGGATATCCCTCTACATGTCAGATCAGTTGCACTGTCAACATTATCTTTTATCGTGATGATGAAGGGCCATAGTACACGTACATGTACGTTTATGCCCGGGCCGTTTTCATGGAATTATGTGTTTTACAGGCCATGGTCTCGTCACCTCCGTTGTCTTCCTCGACCTCCTCTTCTTCTCTCCGGTGCCCAAGATGAAGCGCCAGTTTGTCTTCCCCGTGCTGTTCGCCGCAGCCTGGCTCGGATTCTCCGTCGCCTACTACTTCGTCGGAGGCAAAGGATTGAAAGCGCACGACGCGGAGAACGGCGTCGGAAATCCATACCTATACAAGGTATAAGCACGCACTTTTAACCACTTAACGCAGGTTTAATTGACCCTTTGCTACGCAGATGGTCGACTGGGGCAACCACCCCCTCCGCACGTTCGGCATCGGGGTCGGCGTCGGCGGCATCCTCTTCCTCAGCCACCTCCTCCTCTGGGTGGTCGATCAGTTCTTCGTGCGAAAGTGCTGGTTCACCGAGGAGACGGCGCCCGACGAGGACGAGAAGGTGGCCCTCGCGAACGTGAAGGACGCCGCTAAGATGATCGCAGGGATCGCAGAGGAGGGCAAGGTCATCGAAAGAATATAAATTTCACCACTACGTCTACATAGCTGTCCTCCGAAAGACGTACCCACGACACATATATTCCACCCAAAGACCTCACCGTAATTAAGCAATAGCAATCCAAACATGTACGTATACGTATTACTTTTTAAAGGAATCTCCACCAGCAAAGCAAGGCTTGTGAATAATTAACCATATCGACAGTACTAGCGAAAACAAATACTGTATCGTCTACATGTACCATGACTTAGCTAGCTGTGTAGTATACTACTATATCATGTACATTTTACAAAGAAGACGCATATAAAGTTCCTTTTCTAGCTTTTATTTGTATTACGTAATATACGTAAATACAACGTACACAATATATTACTCGATAACGCACAACTTCCTGACAGTATCTTTGCCATCTCGCAACAAAATTCGACCGTTTCCAACGTCTATAATGGGATCGTATTCGAATTTGTACGCCTCGAGCGCTGTCTCCTCCGACCTTTTGTAGACCACCAGAGGGACACCGTGCTCCACAGTGTCGTGAAGAGTAACAGTCAGGTCAGAGTCGCACAGCCCGACAAATCTGTCGTCCGCGCCGGCAAACCTGACAGAGACGTACTCTCCGTGGATGGACGTGACGTCGACAAAGTCCGCAGATTTGTGCTCGATCACGCGGACTTCGACGCCGCGCTGAGACTCGAACCTCGCGTAGGCCACTCTCTTCTTGCCGCAGGCCACGAGTCCGCTCCAGGAGTAATCCTTCAGGCTGCCTAGGTCTACCCTCCGGATGAGGTCTCCGGTATCCAGATTGTTGAGGACTAATACTGCGCCCTCCGCCTTATCGATGACGTAGGAGTAGAAGGTCTCTCCGATGTGAATCTGTGCGCCGTAGTACTCGAGGTCGGGAACGGTCCTGCTCTTGACCACCGCCTTCTTCCGGTGGTCGAAGAGCATCTCGACAGAGTTGCAACCGAGGACGACGACGTGCTGCGGTCCGATCCGAACTTGCAGCGGAGAGCCGCCCGCGTAGATATTGTGGATCTCGTAGACGCTTTGGTAGCTGAATGGCAGCGAGCAAACGAACTTCAGCCGGAACGACTTGCCTCGACGGGCGAACTGAAATTCTTATCGACATATATGCAGCCAGAACTAAAGGTAATTATTTTTTCGTACCTTGTACAGGGCTAATTTAGGGTCTTCGAAATAAGTAGCTCGACACTTTTGAGCAACAGCGTACACTTCGTCCTCGATGCCACCGACCGTCGTAAGGTGGCTGAAGTAGGCCTACTCGAAAGTACGAAGCTCGCAGCAATACGCAATCCAGGTAGAAATTAGCCATACCGATGGTCCTCCATACTTTCCCTTGTCAATATCCACCACGGCAATTTTTTCAAACGAAAACCTGTCAATTAATCGAATTTATTTTTATGATCTACTTCTGTGCTGCCGGAGACGCCGTACCTGTCATACGCGATGCAGGGGCTGCCATCGCTACAGACGAGGGCATAACGGCCGACAAACTCTATGCGGTCATTTTTGTGCCCAGGATGTGAGCCGAAGCAATGCAGTGGTGGCGACACGGACACTGCGGAGCGAAGTTAATTTCGCATCGTTCAGCTTGCTGCACACCAAACCTTTATTTGATTCCCGGAGCGTCGTGCCGTCAATTACGTAGATGTGCTCATCGTCGCCGACACCGTAGAGCTTGTTCTTGTCATAGAAGCAAGAGTGCCATTTTGTACATCCAGTTAATATCTGAAACAAATCTGTACAGCATTAAGCTGTTCGTCTAATCTCCTAGTCAGTGAAACCTTCTGCGACGTCCACTGAGCCTCCTTCCAAAGGTAGCGCTCCACTGCCGCCTTTCGCCTGGACGCAAACGTAGGACTGTCGATCGCCTCCGCGCGCAAGAAGTTCCTCCACCTCTTGCAGACCAGCTGGCAATGCTTGATGTCTGGAGGCGGTAGATCGGCGAAGATGGCGTCCAAGATGGCGCGCAGGTTTCGCACAAAGAGTTCGTCAAAGGCGCAAACCGTCGCCATTTAGGCTGCATTACATATGAAAGGTGAAACTGAAACATGCTCCTGCACGAATTAATCGATTAGCTACGCGTACGCGGCCGTCGACTCGCGATCGTCAGGTGCAAAAACAACGTGACGTCACTTATCTTTTGGGGCTTTCTTATATACGATTGTGAAGCGCGTAAGTATGTGACTTGTAGGTACATTCACAGCCTTGCTATATTTCCGAGTAGAGTCCTTCCTATTCCAAGTTCTAGTAGTATTTTCGGCAGTGCATACGTCTAGCTATTGATCCTCCGCCGGCACATATCCGGGTCCGGCCGTCGACTGAGGAAGAAGGCAAATCGTCTCCGCACCCGCTGCAGCTGCAGCCGAACCATCAAAGCCTTCCGGAGGCGCCGGAAGCTCAAACTCGGGGTCTACGGCGAGGGAACTCCTCTGTTGCTGGTGCTGCTGCCCACCGCCGCCACCGCCACTCCTCCGGCTCATCGTCGCCGACGACCTCTTGGCTATGGTGGCCGACCGCATCGACGCCTGGTTCATGGGCGGCGTGCAGGACACCGGCCTGAGAATGCCCCTCGTCTCCGTCGTCCCTCCGCCTCCACCTCCTCCGTTGCAGTGACCTCTCGGCTGGACGAGGATGGTGCGCTGTCCGCCGGTCGCCGGTGCCGGGCGCGGGAGGCTGTCGTGGTGGGCGGGAGAGGCCTGCACGGGGCGCACGTTGCCGGAGACGTCGGCGATCAAATGGTGGTGCGGCTGCTGGTGCTGTTGCATCTGGTGGTGCTGCTGATGGTGGTGAGAGCCCCGTGACGGAGTCGCGGTAGTTGAAGAACTGATGGAAGGAAAAACTAGCAAGTTGTCTAAGTGCATCAGGACTTACGCTCTTAAGAGCGTTACCTCGTTTGGAAAAAGTCCACAGATCCCGTTCTGCTGTCGACGGGAGTGCCTCTTGCCGACGACGTGGACGAGGCAGACCTCTTTAGCCTGAGTGAAATGTGTGGGTGAGCAGAGTCCGTACCGGCCGCACTGAACAATCCTTACGAACCTCTTTCTCCTGTGACAAATGCAAACGAATAGGATTGCGTTGAGCAGGCACAGCACCCCGCCCAGCCCGGCGGTGATGCCCATGGCGTAGGAGTAGGCGTGCTTCGACGCCTTCTCGAGCCTCGTGAGGGTGTCGTTATGCTGGTAAAGCACCCTCTGCGACTCCGCGAGCGTCATGCAGGTCGTACCGGCCGCAGAGAGCCCCAGCTGCCCGCTCGCGTCCTTGTCGATGGTCGCCTGCACGTTGGACACGTTGCGGACGACGCCCCAAGCGGGTCCCTCCAGCGTGCTGATCAGGCTGTTGTGCGGCGGGGACATGAGGGCGGCGCTGCTCAGGCCGGTCTTGTGCAGCTGCGGCACCAGGTTCAGCCAGACGGACATCTTGTGGGCGCGGTAGTGGTGAGAGAGGCGAGGACGGAGATCTAAAGGAAGGAGGGAAGGAAACATTTACTTTTTTAGGGGCGTGTAAAGATCTGGGCCAGGCCGGCCGCGTCTACAGCTAGCCGATTCGCGCTCGCGGCGATTCCGCCATGCACCCGGGCGCTCGCTTTCAAAAAATTTGCATAATATCTACTACTATATAGCTACGCTACAACAGGATTAAAGCGGTTCGCGTCGGGAGAGCAATTTTTTAACAGCCACGGCCCGACGCCGCTTCTCCTTCTTTTTCTTTCCGACGACCATCGATCTAGTCCTCGGCAGGGGTTGGTTCGTTGTCTAGTGTACGGGATGCTTTCTCCATTTTTAATCGGAACATTTATCTTCCCGGCAGTTTTTTGCTCGTCTCTTCGTTTCAAATTTATTGTGAAGTAGTGGCTGTCTTCGCTTGAGCTAGCTGGGCCATAAAGGGCTCTTGCTCCTATTTTCCGCTCGCTAGCCGTGTTAAACTTGGCAGAAATTGAAGGGGCAAGAGCGAGCGAGCGAACTTCGATACTGCTTCTGCGTAGTACGCAAGCCGTAAATTTATTGCTGTCCTCCTTCTCCACTTCTGTCCTCTTCTGATCGAGCTGCTCACCAATTTCGAGGTACTTTTTCCTTTCGTTGTATCCCTCCCAGTTCAGGATCCGGCTCCTGCTCCGCGAGTCCTCGAACCGCTTCGGCTTGTTTGGGTTGCTGAAAAAAGTATCCTCTATTAATTCACCCTGTCTACTAAAAACATCCTCTAGTCATTGAGGGGAAAAACTCTTTTTCCGTACCCCGTCTTGGCAAAGTTTGTCCAGTAGGTGACGATCGCGGCTGACATGGCGGCCTCCTGCTTGGAGAAGGCGCGGTGCCGCCACGACCCGGGGACGAGGGGCGCGCCGAACACGTACGGCAACTCGGAGCCGTGAGTCGACTCCGCGTCGGACTGAATATAAAGAGAAATTATTAGTCGTATGTAAACGTTGAATAGCTAAAGCGGCGCTTTAAAGCCTTTGTCGAAATATTGGCTAGACAAGCACATCAGCTTCTCAATCCCCACAAAGCATGCCATGTCAGCGGGGGGCATTTTTCCGACGTCAGAAAATTAAGTGACATGCTAAACAGGACGTCAAAAAAGACTTAGCTAGAAAATGGCTTGATGCGTCTTGGTTGCTTAGGTGGCCCGCCCTCGAGCTTAATAGCCTAATGCATTTGCCCCACTTATTTTTGCCTAGCAAAGTCAGCTAGTCGGCCGACCTCACTGCGAATGAAAATTGGATTGCTCAGTCTTGCAGGAAATCGTGTCTCTCTCGAGAGAGAGGTCGTTCGTCCGCGTCCGCGTCCGTTCGAGGCCTTGCCTTGCAGGTGCATTCAGGTAAAAGAAATGGAACAGTCGATTGTCCTCATCATATTATTGGACTTTCCGAGTATATATTTGTTTGCAACAACATAAACTCTGCCCCTAAAGAGATTGCTGTTAATTCTCCCCACGCACGCAACTAAACTTTTCCGGCCTGATCTTCCATTTTCTCGCCTAGCTAACTCCTAACCCCAGCCGCTGCCGGCCGCAAAGCAGCTTCAGTTTCAAGCTGCAGCAGAGTGAGTGGATGGAGGCCGGTCTAGATGGTCGGCCGGCGCGGCGCCCCAGGAGTTGTAAATTCCATCCCGGACGGACGAACGAACGCCCTTAGGAGGAGAGAGAGAGAGAGAGAGAGGCCCGAAATTAAGTCGGTCGAGACAGCTAGCTGAAGGAAATTAGTGCGAGAATGGCCGGACGGCGTGAGAGAAAACCATTGGTTATTAGCTCAGGTTCGGTTCCTCAGTCAACAAGATAGGCTAGACGGAGTTGGAAGTGCAGAGCTGGGGAAGAGAGAAAGGCTGGCTTTCGCAACGTCGATCGAAGGCAATATTCTCGCTCTACTTGTATATGGCTCAAATTCAGAGTTAAGGTTGGAAAAGGGGGTCGTCGTTGCCTGACCGACGCAGTCGGCGGTTGGGAGGGAGCTAGCTGCCAACACGTGGAGTGATGGATATCCAATTACGCAAAAGGCCGGCTTCCCCCGCCCGCCGGCCGCCCCAAAAAGCACCCTTCATCCGCCGGGATGGAGGAAGTTCTTTCTTTTCTTTCTTTCATTTTCGCATTCTACTTTTTCATGCAAATGAGTCAGTCGCCTCAGCTCAGCCAGCTCTCAATTGGTTCTGCAATTCTCCCTCCTTCCTTCCCCTTTCTCTTTTACACTTCCCAGCTCGAGCGAGTCTTACTTAAGAGTCTTCTGATTAAGGAAGGGCGCTGGGGCATGCGGGAGAGAATGGAATGATGCAAACGCCCTTTTCGCCCGACCATCGATGCTGACATGAGAAAGGAGCCGCACAAAGGAAGGAGGAAAAGGAGAGGAAACAGCGGAGGAGGAGGAGGAGAGGGGGGGGGGAGAGAAAGAAAGAGAGAAGGCCAAGTGGCGGCGGCTTATTATCTGCCCATCTGCAGCTTCCTAGCTCTCCTCTACCGTCGGCCGGCCGGCAGTCGCCATTTTTTCGCTATGGGTCCCTGGCTGGCTTGCTGAGCCGACTTACTTCTAGCCCTTCTTATCTCCGAGGCTTATCTCGCACTGCTCGCACAGAAATGGACTCGACAACGAGAGCGAGGACGCTTCCTCCTGCACTCCCCCAAAGTTGAGAGTACGTACACACTTCGTAATCTTTGGTTTATATGCCAGCAGCTGTGAAATAATAAACCGAATTACTTCGAATGGGAGTAAATTTCAAGCACGTACTCTCTCTTGGTGGTGGCACCTACTACATTAGTGTATGCGTGCAACAAATCGTCTGCGTTTGATGGCCTTCTCCGTTCTTCAACGGCTCTATTAGCATTTTCCATGAGCCTTGTCAAATTGGAAGGAATGGGAGCGAGCGAGCGACGAGAGAGAGAGAGAGACGAAATAAGCGGGCGCGGGATATGCGGTTGACGATTTTGTGGCCGGCCGGCCGGCCGTCTCCGCGTTGCAGAGAGAACATTGCGTGGCGGAAGTAAGTGGAACACGAAAAGCGGAGAGGAGGAAAGGAAAGGAGGGGGGAGGGACCGACCGGCCGGCCGACTTCAAAAGAGTCAGCCTCCTCTATACTAATGGCATGTCTTTCAAAGTGCGCGCGGCACGAAATCCAAAATATTTCCCGGTCTAGTATATCCTAGCCTAGTGCCGTCGTCAGCCTGTCTGTGTGTCTGTCGTCGGCAGCAGACCAATTTTCTAAAAGTACATGGCAAGCAGTCGCGTATCCGACCGACCGAGCGGATTTTCGTTGCCATGCCTAATGAACCGAGAGGTAAATCATGCCTGCTGAGGTGGCAGGTACTACGCTGATGCTCGTACCTTAAAAGGAATACTGTGACTTTTCCTTATTACTCACCGCTGCGTACGGTCCCGACTCCGGCTTGTGCGCAAAGTGGTAGAAGTAGGTGTTCTTTGTCTTCCTGGAGAAGGTTCCCGCGCTGTAGACGGCGGGCGAGGCGTACAGGCCGTCGCTGAAGGCAGACAAAATCTGAGAAGGGAGAGAAGAGAGAACAATAAGCCTGCGTATTGGATGGCGCGGGCGACAAAAAAGTCTCTCCTCTAGCTGCTAGCTCTCTTTCGCCGCTGGCCCCATCAGTCAAACAGGGCAGAAACGAACGAGCTACGAGGGTCGGACGGGTGCGTGATAAGAATTTTAAGAGAGAATGAAGCTCGCATTGGCTTTAATCCAACTGAGATCTTTCTTTTCGCCGCCCACCCACCTGTTCCCTGATGGTCATGGGACTCTGTCCGTACTCCGTCCAGTCTGTGTACTCGTTCTGCAGCGTGAGGAGGATCTCCTGCAGGTGGGCGACGTACTGGTTCCTCACGTATGTCTGCAGCATCCGGTCGCGCCGCTCCATCGGCACGCCGCGCTGAACCTCCGACTCGGAGAGGTCGTCGTAGTAGTCGTGGCTAACCACGCCGACCATCGCGTCGTAGGTCCTGGATGGAAGAAAATATTAGGGAATTATCCGGAAGAAATTGAGTTTGCACGTCAAATTTGTATAGCGCCGTCTGTCAATATTTTCCACATTCATGTTTGACGGGTACTTGACTTTTAATCTAACATCATGTAAATAAAGTTCATACTGCGTGACATTAAACCCGCGTTGGTTACCTACCATCTGGATTCGCGTGGCACTACGGACGGTAATGGCATTTCTGGCAAGAATCGAGCGAGAGTGGCCATCGCGTGTCGCCTACTAGCGGCTTGCTGCCCTTGCCAATAAACCACCAGGCACTCTCCTTCCTTCCTTCCGCCTTCCTTCCACGTGGCCTTTTCCGTTTGGCGGCAAATTAGAGTCTGAATTGGACATGTGGTAGACCGCCCCAGTGGCCTTGCTCGGCTCGATCGCTTTGCCCGGCATCTGACCGCGGATCATTCACACGCCACGGCGGCCCGGACAATTGGTCGGTCGAGGGCGTGAAAGGCAAAGACGCCATTGTCGCCGCCGCCCCTGGCATGGCATGCCAGACATCTGTATTAGAATGCTGGGAGGGAGCAGAGCTATTGCCGACGGACCGACAAGAAGACCGGAAAATGGAAAGTGGCGTTGCTCCACTGCAGTACGTCCGTGTGCAAGGTCACTTGGACATTGCATCACGCCAGAATGGTTATTCCCGTCGTAAAGCGCGTTTCATTCGCTTTCTGCACCGCGCCGGCCGGGCCGGGACGTGTGAGCGTACGTAAACAGGATTCCGTGCAGGATTTTCCGCTCTCTTTCTCGAACTCTAGCTCTTCTCATTCTCCCTTTTCCCATCGGCTTCTGCAGCCAGCAGCTAGTGTGCCCTTCCTCCCTTCGCGGGATTAAGTTAGATCTTGGGCCGACTAGGACGACGACGGCGACGCGGATCTACACCACTATACACAACTAGTGCACAACTGCTGGCAGAGTAAACACCAAGAGAGGAAGAGGAAGCTGCTCCAGGCCAATTAAGTGAGTCCAGCTAGGCCGCGCACGCACGCAGGCACGCTATCGAACGCGTAACCAATAGATAAAGGGAAAATATACACTCACTCCTCTCCACGGAAGCCAGAAGGCCGCCCGGCCTCGCCAACTTCGCCGACTTGGAGAGACATTATTTGTCTTGGCGGCGGCCGCTCCGCCATACGAGCTCTGCCGTTATGTATATAGTCGCCGCGAATGCGACCATCGGGGCCGAGGCCACGACAGATAAGCGAAATATTCGCAGGCCGGCAGGCATTATAGTACTACAGCGACGAAATATGGGACGATTAAGGCTGGTCCGCGCCACGTAGTGAGTATCGCAGGTGCTCGCGCAAACTGTCCCCCGAATACCCTTTAGGTCCAATGGGGGAGGGAGGGAAAGTCTTCCTCTCCCTCCTTTCCTTCCGGCTGTCTATGGTCTGTGGCCGGCCGGTGCACTGCTGATACAACAGATTCATTTTCTCGGCCTCCGCCTCCGCCGATTGTCCAGAATGAATTATGATCTCCCCCAGCCCCAAAGGCGGGCAAGGAAAAGGAGGGGGGTCCGTCCGGCAGTGCGGTAAAAGAGAGAGGGAAGGGGAGACGGAGGAGACAGACAGACTTGAGGCGTATTCTCATGTCACGAAAGCCCGTAGCTACCTCGCACTCGGATTAGGACTTTTGCAAATATCGCCTTCTCTGATTGGGTCGAGACTAGAGGTAGCGAGAGAGAAAGCCGTATTTGCTGCCCCGCCGTTCTCCAGCTCATCCTAGATGTGCCCTAAAGGGGTTAAAGGGGGAGAATCATACCCGGGCATAGGTACTTATTTTCTGTGACAGAGGCCAGATTGCCTCTCTGAGTTTATCTCATTTTTAAATAAATCCCCTGCAAGCCCCTCTCTAGCACGCTTGCTAACCTATATGATATCCAAGCTAGATCTGCAAATAACATCTAATCGTCGAGTCGAGCCTTACATGCTAGACCTTTTATTTTTTCTCCCTTCTTCCTAGTCTGGCAAATTCTCCCGCTGCTTCCCTAGCTTGCTCACCTCGTTCCGAAGCTTCGCTTGCCCTTTATGTCGGCGAAGTTGTCCTTGATCGTGACTCCGTCGAAGCTGGGACCAAAGTCCAGGTGAAAGCTCGGCACGCGAAGCTTCGCGGAGACCAGACGTTCCGCCGAAACAGGCCTGCGGCGGGAAAACAGAGTTAATTAGGCCAGAATAATAGTATACCCACCCGAGTATTTTAACGTATACCTCAGACACTGTTCGATGCTATCCCGCTTCTCTTTGAGGTCTTCCTCTTTGACGGAGCAGTTGAAGTGCGCCGCCATCTGCATGGCGTAGTCGAGCGGGTCGCGGACGCGGGCCCAGGGAGCGAACAGTGAACCGGACATCAGGATGACGCGGTGGAAGAGGCCTGAAAAAGGCAATTTATCGCAATGTTATCTTTATCCATGTCTCATTGAAGGCACCCTGATAAAACCAGGGGAAAACAACGACACAAGGGTTCTCGATCCTTGGCAGAAGAGTCATTTCTCATGGGTGCAGATATAGTATTCGTATACGTAGTAATTACAGTACACAACATTATACGTATGTTCTCTGCATCTAAAGTGAGCCTTTTCATTAAGTGCTCAGCTAACCTTGGCCCGTCCGCGCTCCGCGTCTTTGCAGGCTTGATCGTCTGGCGAGAGCGACCACCTCAAGAAGAAAAGTTTTTCGCGGTCGTGGCACGGAATTAGTCGCCCGCTGGATAGGTGGATGGAAGGGCAGCTCTCTCACTCGAAGCCGACGAGCGGTAAACTTGTGCGTGAGCCGAAGTAGCCAGGTAAAAAGAACGCCAGCCACGTCCTTCTTCTCCAGCAGGAAATGGTCGCTCGGTCAGACTGCCAACACTGATCAGGCGAGACCGTGTCGTTCCGCCGAGAATCGGGGCCGGACAAAGTCTTTGGATTCAATTTCCGTCTCTCCTTTCGACAGACAGACTATCTGGCCCGCTACGAGAATGGGACGGAGACAGATATACTACGTTGAGGAATTACACGTGAGCGATACGTTTGAGGAGACGACAATCGTCGTAGGTCTGCAAAATGGGAGGAACTTTCTGGTTAGGTTGTACGCTCCAAGAAAGTTCTATTGCACGATCGACCCGCGTACTCTCAAAACGGTTTCCGACTGAATCCTCAAAGCGGTCGGGCAAAATCAAACTGACATCCAGGTCGTGCTATAGAATTTGACGGAACGACCGGCCGGACGACGCCAATCGCGGACAGCTTTCAAGTTTCTCCTACTGCTCCCCGGCGGGCTATCCAGACGAACAAGGCCCGGGCCGTCCAATTTATCTTTTTTTGCTGTCCCTTCCTCCCCCCTTTCTCTACCTCTCCTCTTGTCGCTCCCTTTGGAGGCCTTGCCAGAATCAATCAACCTCTTGATCTCCTTTCCCCCTTTTTATGGATTCGCCCATATATTCCCAGACCGAGAATGGAGGAAGCTTGGAGAGAGTGAGCAAGAAGATGCCTGGCCGGACCTTCGAAGGAGGGCGAGTTTGATTGGTGGAGACGGATCAAGTGGGATGATACTCAGTCTACGTATGCAGCATATAGTGAGTGCCCTCATAACACGTGCAGCTCCAAGGATAAGAGAGGATCGAATAGGGAAGCAGCCCGGGATCAGATTTACAAGGCTCTAGCAGCTGGCCAGCTCGGATATGTGCGAGTGCTGAAACGCTTTCGTTCGTTGCGTTCGTACGTTCGACAGCCGATGGCCGCCGCCACGCACTTACTCACTCACTCTCACTCTCTCTTCCTTCCCCCACTTTCTCACACGCTGGAAAGTGGTCTTCCGTTCCACTAAGCTGGCCCACAGCAGTCCTCTCTCCCATGAAACCGGCCTCGACGATCCAGAGCTCCCTCCCTAGCTTTCAGTCGCCCCTTAATCCTTTTTAACCTGTCATTGAGTATCAGAAGAGACGAGAGGGGAGACAGACAGGGAGGAAGGAAGGAAGGAATGGCGTTCGTACGTAGGCAGCTAGCTTCCGGCGGTGAAGAACAGAGTGTCGGGAAGACCTTATGTGTTTGCACTATCAGCAAGCGTTGCTAGAGCTATACGTACTATGTTTTGTTCGCAATAGTTTAATCCAAAGTGTCAATAACGATGCTCATACGAAGTAGCTTTAGATTGTTTTCCTAGGCTCAAGAAAGCCGGCTGATCAATGCTTCAATTTGCGGCAGATCGACTTGGCATGCGCCGCGCCGCGCCGGCGGCCGGCGCTTGCAGCGATCACGATTATGCAGACATGTTTGCCAAGCGAGCGAGACGCCACTGCAGGCTCCGTTAACATCAAATGCGCATTTAACTTACCTGGGACTGTTGTCGGCGAGTGCGCGAGGTACTCGATGCACGCCGCGCCGGTGCCGTGCCCGAAGAGCGTGACCCGGTCGGGGTCGCCGCCGAAGCTCCTCGCGTTCTCCTTGACCCACTGCAGCACCGCCATCTGGTCCATGATGCCGTAGTTGGACACCTGGCCGCGCGATAGCGGCTCCGCGTTCGTGTTCAGGAAGCCTGAAATAAATAAGTCGAGGGATCTTTTCCGGGTTTCGAAAGCGAGCGTTCGAGATCGCTTAAATTCCCCACTTTGGCAACTCGATGCCGTGCCGGCTTTGTCCAATGTGAGCCAGCCGAGCCAGCTAGCCCCAAACTTCATTCAATCCACCTCCGCCCCACTCACTTTCCATCCGCCGCCACTCAAGACGCACGTGGTCGGAATGGCCAAATCTCGATCCAAGTAAGTGAGGAAGTCTGGCTGGCTACCGGATGATGGCGGGGCGAAGGATCTGAATTACTCGATGGTAGGTGAAGACGCTTCCGGGCGTACGTAAACTTTCCCTACGATCGATTGCGAGTGTGACCGGCGGATCGAATAAATCGGCCAAAGGACGTTCGTCCTATTCCTCAAGGGCCTTCCGGCCCAATTGGGGCTTTCTAGCAGCGACACGACACTTACGCGTGATAGCCAGCTTGGAGCTTGCGGACAAATATTGAATTTGGGATCGGGTTACGCAGTCCGTCGGACGGGGGCGGGGACACCCGTCTTGATGCTATTAGGTGC
>JAAUYK010089615.1_pt1 | contig 14976 bp, 21 predicted proteins | sample 7278021 | NCBI WGS metagenome assembly JAAUYK01 (sample SAMN14350223, study PRJNA611818) | marine sediment metagenome | isolation source: surface marine sediment (1.8m) | place: French Polynesia: Moorea | collected 2018-08
CGCAGGTAGATAATATAACTCCCAAGTACGTCTCTCCCACTCTCCTCGGTAATCCGTCAACCATTCCAGCCGCGCTCTCCGAATTCTCCGACAGTTGCCGGGAGAGGTTAGACACAATCGGAGCTCCCATCCTTCACCCGAACTATAGTTCCACATTAGAATCATGGTTCTCGTAGACGTGGCGTGGCACACATGGAACCGCTTCTGGACCACGACGGCGATCGTGGGCGCGAGCAACGCGGGCAGGGCTCAGTCGGGAGCGAGGAAGGCCGTCTGGTTCGTCGTCTTCCTCGCTGGAGTCGCGTGCACCGTGTACGCCGTCGCCCTGGTCATCTCAGACTACATGGGATTCCCCGTGGAGACCGCCGTCAGCCTCGTTTTTGCGGATCAGGTATTGAGAAACGCGACGTAGCATCTATTAGCTTTGCCTAATTTTAGATCAAGTTTCCCGCGGTGACCATCTGCAACCAGAACAGGGTGGATTGCGTCCGAACTGCGGAGGCCATTGCATTCTGCAGCACGAACCGGTCGCTGAACGAGTGCGTATTTGATGAGAAGAGTCTACCTGTCGTAATGGAACTCTACAAGGATTACTGCGTGAAGGCGTCTCCGCGTAAGGACCTTTAAAGCGTATGTACATGGTTTGAAAATCGACTAATTGAAGCTTTGGCGTAATTAGGGTCGCGACTGAAGAATAAGCGACACACTCACTCGATACCCAGCGTCGACGCACTCGGTCCGGTGCCCGCCGCCGTCGACGAGGAGAACGCATTTCTTAGGAAGTACATGTCGGTGAGGTCGACCCACGCATTCCAAGTAATTAATCGTAATAGTGACGTACGTCCGTGCTAGCTAAGCGAGGGAGACCGCGTATCCATCGGACACACGTTCCAGAACACGATTCGGGAGTGCACCTTCCGAGAAAGGGACTGCCTAAACGCATCGTGCGTATTATATCGCTTTAAATTACGGCAGTGGGTCATTATAATTACTCCCGCAGGAATTTTCACCTGTCCAACTCCCCTGCCTACGGCAACTGCTACACGTTCAACACGAGGCTGAACCCGGAGGACGATCTGGGCGGGAAGCGGGTGACGTCGCTCACCGGACCCAACTACGGCCTCAGCGTCGTCGTCAATGTAGAGCAAGAAAAGTACTTGGGAAACGGCAGGACGAAACAAGTAACATTTCATACGAGCATCCATCTTTTACGAATAAACGTGAGCGTGCGCGTCTACGTAGGCCGGAGCGAGGATGGTGGTGGAGTCGCCGGGCGTTAAGTCGCTTCCTAGCGAATACGGGATCGACCTGATGCCAAACACGCTGGGACAGATTGCCATTCATGAGGTGCGAACGAAAACTTCAAGGTTCCAAATTGTACAAAATGCGCATAATATTTTAGCTGAATGTGACTCGCTTCCCGGCGCCGTACTCTTCCAACTGCACCGTCGACTGGAGTCTCTCCAACTACACCGACTACGTCGCGGGCATGAACTGGACGTACACATTGTCGGTATGAGGATTCTTCTGCAACTGACTGGGTTTCGCTCGTATGTAATTTCTTCTTCTCTTAAGAACTGTCAACGTATCTGCCTCCAGAGCAGCTTTCAGATCGACTGCGGCTGCTTCCATCCGACTTTTCTCGACGCCGAGAGGAACAAGAACGGACTGAAGCCCTGTGATCTCGTTAGCGGAAGTGAGTCCTAGATTTTTTTCATATACCAAATTGATCATATTCTCACTTCCAACTAGGCCACGACTTTCAATGCGTGAACCGGGTGATCCAGCAGCTGGATGACGGCCACCGCGTCTGCAGCTGCAACCTGGCCTGCAACAGCATCGAGTACCACATGGCCGTCTCAATGTCGGCTTGGCCCGCAATGCTTTATGAGGTACGATCTCTAAGTAGGATCGAGCACAACGCTTAATGTTGTAACGTCCTAAAGGAGCATGCGGCCAATGACTTCGGATTCTCCACCGACTCCGCCGGTCCGGACCTGACCAAGAATCTCCTCAAAGTCCAGGTCTACTTCTCCACGCTGAATATCGAGATCATTTCCGAGAACCCAACTTACAAGGTGTTTAAGTAAGGGTTGCTTAAGCGAGGATTCAGGCTAATCTGCAATTTGTTCTAGTGGGAAGACGGCTCCTTCATTTCGGCGCTCGGCGGCGCCCTCTCCCTCTACCTGGGCATCTCTATCGCCATGTTCTTCGAGGTCATCGAGCTCATGATCGACTTCTGCGTCAACGGAGCCGAGAAGGTGGCGGCAAAGGCGAAGAAACGACCGAGTCCGTTGCCATTCCACGTCCAGGGAAAGTCGATCCAACAGGTCAAGTAGGGTAATAAATTAGCATTTACTACGTATTAAGCTATTAAGATGGGAGCAATTTTATACGGCTTCTCTTCCACTTCTTCCAGCACCACTCGCACGCGCTGGCGATGGAGGCCACCGCGATCCCGCCGAGCACCAAGTTGAACGGGTAGAGGACGTTTTCGTAGCCAAGCGAGAGATCTTGGTCGTCTTGACTGAAAGAAAAAAAATTTAAGTGTCTATTTTCATGTACGTATACGAGTATTAAAGATTAGTACCTGACGGCAGCTATCTTCTCGAACCATTTGTCCTTGATCTTCTTCAAAATTCCGCTCTCCTCCATCTTGAAGAGGTGGTAGTTCATGAATTCCGTCAGCTCGGAGTTCTTCCTGAACCCGAAACCCCAGTAGCCCTCCACCTGGTCGTCGAGGCGGAGCGCGACGAAGCCGGGGTCGTCGGCGAAGGTGGCTTCCGAGCCGAAGTAGAGCACCGTCGGGTCGGCGCTCAGTCGCTGCCTGGCCTCCGGAATGTCGTTCACGAATGCCTTCTGTCTGCCGTGCATCGTCTCGCGGTAGACCCTCCTCATCGCGGTCCCGTTCTTGGCGTTCAGCAGGTGGTTGTGGTTCTGGGAAGACTCCAGGGTCACCACCTGGTAGTCGGTGTCGAGCAGGTCGTCGAAGCTGCGGATGGGAACGCCGGCCGGCTTGTGCGTCATCTTGGCGGTCAGGTCGGCCGAAAAGTAGGCGAAGATCAGGTAGGCGGAGGCGCCTATCACAAACAGCGCAATCTTCGTGCTCGCTGCCACTTCGGCCGTCCTCGCGACGCTCGGATAGTCGAGTTGCATGAGGAAGAGCGCGGCCGTGGCGAAGCCGTTCAAAAAGCCGAAGCGTTCCGAGTCTGACTTGTCGTGGAGCGGACCCATCGGCGAACGGTCGATCGCGAGGAGGATGCCGGCAGAGAAGATTAGCATCGCAGCAATGACTGCCCACACGATATGGGGGAACACGTCCATGTAGACCCAGAAATTCACGGCGCTACCTGGCGGAATAAGAATGTTGGTTACCTCTACCGCACCGATGCTACTCGTTATACCTTTGGTAACCGCCATGGTGAGCGTGTCGATGTCCTGCCCTAGGGGAATGCTAAAGTCGACCACCGCGGACCTGACTTTTGTGTGGGAGAAGGCCGTGTTGATCATGTCGGCCTTGCCGTCCATCAACATCCGCACCATCCCGTTCCAGCTGTCGGTGGCCTTGTCATAGCCGCCGTACTTCCCGTCGGCTGAGCAGACCATTTCCAACGTGAAGTTCAGCTTTGTCTGGAGCGTCTTGACTATGTCGCCGAACTCGCCGCTGAAGGAGGTAACGGGGCCCGTCTCGCCATCAGACTGCGTGGTCATGAACACCGGCGGGAAGTCGACAACAGTCGACACCAACTTTGCCAACTTCATGTTACTCCGTCTCTCCCATATGTTCTTGATCTACACATGTGTAGTACATTAGACGTTGGTTGAATTAGAGTCTTACTGCATGGGTGTTTTAGAAGTTACCTTGATCTGGAAGCCATCTTCCTTGGTCCATGTACCCACGTTTTGAGATATTCTCGGGCCGGACTTGATCGCGTAGAATTCGTCCAGCTTTATCTTGCCGTCAGCCTGGATCTCGTAACCGTACAGCCTGGAGTTGAGGCGAAGACTTAATCCCGACAGACTTAACGGGTGACTGCTGTCCATGAGTACGGACACTTGAGAGGAAACGAGGCTGAAAGCCTATGAAAAGATAGTCATTATAATAACTGTGCTTAAGATAAGCGGTCTTATTCACGTACTTTGTCAAGCGACAGCAAGAGTTGCTCGTGGCGGCCTTCGAGAAAAACTAGCATTTCCAGGTCACTGTTGCGAAACATGTCCTCTATGAGCGCTGTCTGCGCCGCCACCTCGGAGTCGGAGTAGTAGAGGAAGCTCCAGGGAAAGGAAGACTGGGCTACACGGCAAAAGTTGTCACAACTTGAAAGTTTCGGTTAGTTGTTCTCAAATCTACCATTGATTTCTGATGGAAGCTCAGGGTTCAAGTTTCCGTCGGCGGTATTGATCACCAGCGTGGGACTGGACACTTCGAAGGAGGCGGCCACCTCGTCGAAGAATGCGAAGAGGTTCGCAGCCGCAGAGGATGATAAGAGAAACGTAAAGGCAAGTGCGGTTTGCACGTTCATCCTTCCTGCCGTTCTTTCCGTAGTCCGTTTGGCGAATCAGGCAGTCTCGTCTTGCGGCTCATTCTCAATTCATGCGACCTGCCGGTGCAAAATTTAAGCTCCAGATCTTCACTAATGCGTTCGACGAACGCGATCTAGTACGTACCACTGAAAGCTAGCTTTCCAGCGGCGTACTCACAACTCGATTCGATCGAGCACTTATGGCCTGACGTACGAGTTTACGAACATATTACGGCCGTAGCTAGGTAGCAATACCTGAATTATATATATAGAGCAGACAATTGAATGGTATCGCAGTTCCCGCATACATAAATATGATATAGTTCTAGAGGCATAACTACCACCCTGAATCGCAGCTTTACAGAAGTACGTATGTATACAGAAATAACCTAATTGGCGCTTGCTTAGTCTGCCATTACTACTTTCGCGCGTACCTATTTCGTATTGTCCCTCAACAATGGTTTACTAGTTTGTAATTATGGCTTACGGTCGAACAATCCGTCAGTCAACCATGCATGGTGGGCCCAATTAGTCCGAAGCACTTTCGGCTAGGCGTTTTCCAGGGAAAGAGTACGTACGCGTACGTGTCCTGTGTTTATTATTTCCTTTTTACATCCGGGTAATTCATCATCATCAGACTACTTGTATATTTAATGCGTCTCCCAGACACTTTTTCCTTGAAGTGTTTTTCTACCGCATAATTTACTCGTTCGCGTTCGACCTATCCTTCCACAACTGTCCGTCCGTTGAGCGGCTGCGTGGGACGAAAGTTGTCCTCGAGCGCGGGAACGCACTCGCCGTCCTCGGGCGACTCGCCCTTCCCATACACGAGCATTTGGCGCAAGGACACGAGCTAAAGGAAATTACATACGGCCTAAGAACCTCGACCCACTTCCACATGTTGTTACCACACACCTGCTCGTTGCTGAACGCGATCGGCTGCTGGAAGACGATCCAGGTGACGGACTCGGTCAGCGGCGGGGTGGTCAGCGAGCCCTCGTAGGTCCAGAACTGGCGGTAGATGGACGGGAGGAAGGCGCCGGGATCGATCGGGCGGGTGAAGCATGCGCGCTGACCCTTGAAGCGCAGGTCAGGGATGTGCTTGGCGATCTTTTGGAACTCGGGGTGCTGGCTGGTGGTTGGAGAGTCGCAAGAGGTCTGGTAGGATGGTCGGGAAAAGGCAGGTTGGGTCTAAAAATGCTAGAAGTTTATTTGAGCAATCTCGGTCAATTCTTAAAACCCCTTACGTACATCAACGTCAATAAGGACGGCCAACACTGCGAGTCCCTTTGGAGCTTTGGCTGCCTCTTCGGGCGATTTATACTTTGTTCTGTTCCAATGGACAAGATGCATCTGTAAAGGCAGTGTGTTATATGCTTCGCGCCAAATTAAGGTGTTGAAGACGTACTTCGGCGGGATACTGGTGCCCGTTGACGGTGTGCTCCGAGCCCTGGCCGTTGTTGCTTCCCCAGTGGAAGTGGAACTGCAGCAGTTCGTACTTGTCCGAACCGAGTGGGCCGCCGGCTAATGCTGCAAAAGTCCTGACATGTTCATATTTCGTGTTTTAATGGGTTTAAGAGTGCTTACATGAGCCCTCCCCGACGACGCCGACCTTGATCGAGTGCCCGGTGTTCTCCACCGTCTTCGAGTTCTTGGGCACGTACTTGCAGAGAAGCGGGAACATGGAGTCGGCCTCTTGTCTCGCCGAGCATGTATTGATGTCGATGGGCGACTGGCGGGTGCCGTTGGCGGCCAGTGGGAAGCCAAGCTCGGCCCACTTGTCGGGCCCGTTGTGAGGGCAGTAACCCCAAGATTCCGACATATCGTAGCAGTGCGAGTCCTCCGGTGTGTTGAGCGCAAATGAAGGACGGACAACTAGAACGATGCCCTCGAACTTCCGGAGATACCCTGTCCACTCGCGTCCAAGTTACAAGGTTTTACCATCGTCAGTGAGATAAAACGAAACGTCGTTTGCTATGACGCATATTGTACGCGCCCGAAAGCAAATGAATGCAAGGAGATGGGGGAATTTTATTTTCCTTGGATCGTCGACCACTCTTTGCGCCTCCTATGCCCCGCAGAATTCTGTGTCCCCTGGTAGAACAGGCACTTGTTGAACAATAAAATCGTCGTTTGTGTGCCTTAAGAAGTTGATATGCCGTAGAAGTATGCAAGCTAGAGACTTGTATAGTTTATGGTGTATCTGCATCAACTTCGTTCCCGTGGAGAGATCCCGCTCAATCAATACGGGTCGATGCTGACGCTAGCCGGCCAGCAACATTCCTGTCGTCGAGAATCGATCTAATCCTAGGACTTAACCAGGCATTTGAGAATGTTGGTTCATTGAAGTAAAAAGCCCATTTTTGGAAATGCGGCATCGATTACATAACCACCATACCTGATCTCATGCATTACTCCGCTTCCAGGGCCCAATTGCAGTGCTTCGAAGGAGAGTTCAAAGGAGTCAAATTTTGCGTGACATTAGCTGTAGTCACGCAGAAGGAGCCTGCCGCAGGCGACCAGGCAGATAAAGAGAGCGGAAACCACAGCAAAGAACATTAAGCAATTTGTGTATGCTAAAAGAAGGAGCTACGAAAAGCAGCAACTATGCCCGACCTTGAGGCCGGCAACTACAAAACCTCTGGTGGGTCGTCGAAGTGCGCGGCCGTTGGCTGCTGCAGCTTCACTGTTGCTGTGGTGACCGTGGTCACCGCGATCCTGATCGACTCCGGCCACATTGTTGAAGAGGGGAGGATCGGCATCTACTTCGTGCAGGGGGCCTTGATCAATGAGACGTCGCACCCGGGCGTTCACTGGGCAACACCGTTTGTCACCACCATTAAGACAATCAACATCCAGCCACAGACTGACACACTGGGCCCGGTGTCGGCGGTAACCAGAGACGGCATTCAGACCACATTCAACAACATTGAGGTGCTGACGTTGTTCAACATATCACAGCTGGTGGCACTGGTACGGCAGTATGGGCTCGAGTTTCATGACACTCTGGTCTTTGACCGCATTAAAGAGGAGCTAAGAATGTTCTGTGCCAATAATACCATTGATGAGGTCTACAACACTAAGTTCCTGGACATTGTCGAGACTGTCCAACAAAATGTAGAGAATAGCATCGAGACTCTTAGCACCCAGGATTCGATCAAGATCCTTAACTTAGTCATCCCCAAGCCCGACATCCCAACAGCCATCGCAGCCAACTACAGAATGGTATGAGCCAGGCATTTTCCATGACACAAACGACAGCATTGCGTATATACTGTAATATTTTGCTGTAATATGCCAGGTCAAAGTGCAGTGGACCGAGCAGCTCGTAGCCACCCAGCGGCAGAAGACAGAGCAGATTAAGAGGGAGTTGGAAAGCATGAAGGCCGCGCACGATGCTGAGATGGAGAAGAAGGCCTTGGAGATCAGCATTGAAAAGCAGGTCCTAAAGAAGGAAGGGGAGAAAAAGCTGTCAGCACTTCAGGTGATGAGTATATAAAGTCAAAGCTCATTTGACTAATCAGTGCTTTTAATTTGTCAAGAACTCAATTGAGAAGGACAGAGAGCGATCACTCGCTGATATGGAGAACTACAAGAGGACCAAGCAGGCTGAGGCGAACAAGATCCTCTACACAGATCAGTTCCTCAAACTGGAGATGGCCAGGTTTCTGTCTTCTTCTTCTCCGGGGAGGATAGCGTACTCGGCGGATTGCTGAACAACATCATGGGCAAGGAGTAGATGGATATAATCATGTCGATACAACTGTGCTGATATACGCACAGACACATGTACACGATGCCTTTCGAAACATGCGTCATGTCGAGTGAGATTAAACAGATTACGCATGAGCAAACGACATTTTTCTGCGATCATTTATTTCTCTGATGGTATACTAATCGTCCGATATGTAACTGTCGACTTCAGCGTCGTCCTCTCGACTCCCGTACGATATGTCCTCCTCAGCTTCTTTGGCCACGGATAGCTCTCTGCGCCTCCTCTGTCCTGCCGAGATCTCCCTCCACATGCGGAGCGCCCGCTGTCGACACTTGTTGGCCAGGAACTCGTCTGCAGACTTCCGCTTCAGCTCGGATAATCGCCACTCCTGAGTTACGGGATTTCGTTACACATTATTGCGGCAGACACATTGTCCGTACCTTGACCCACGCTCCGAATGACTTTTCCAGCAACCTTCTCCTGAACTGTCGCAACGCGGTTTCCTCCCTCGCGTAGATCTCCTTCCGACATGCGTTCGCAAAAGCGACAAAGGCCCTCTCGAGAAGGCAGCGCTCGTAGTGCTTCTCCGCGACGAACTCGTTCAGGCGCCGGTCGGCCATCATCTTCAGCCAGGGGCGGAGCCCGTAGGAGCGCAGGCTCAGCTGCCGGTTGTAGAGCTCGGCCGTTTCGTAGTTCCGAACCAAGCTGGGGAAAGAACGTGTACATTGATAATCGGCTAATCGGAGAACATTTTAACGTACCGTTGCCGCTCTGCTTCCCTCTGCTTCTCCCTCTTCTTCATCTCCCTCCTGTCGTCCCTGTGTCTCGCCGCCTCCTCCGCAGCCTCCCGCCGCCTCGCCATCTCGACCGCCACCGCCTCCTGCCTCCTCTGCTCCGCCTTCAGCTTGTGGTATCGCACCGCCTCCTCTCGTCGACGCTCCTGATTCCTCAAGAACTTCATATGCCGGCTCTAAACAGGTGCCAAAGTCGCAAAAATCTCAATAACTACATCAATTTTTAACCTCATCGTCATCGAACGACGCCGACTTCCAGTTGGCAGCGTCGGGTTGCTTCCTCCTGGTTCTGGGCGATGTTGCCGGCGCCGTCTCCACCACGATGTTTCTCAGTTGGCCAGTAGAGCGTCGAGTCGTCCCCAACGGATCGACATCGGCCAGGGAAGCCTTGTTTGAGTTATTATCATAATACCGATCCAATGAGGACGACGGGCGCCGTTGCAAATCCAGAACGTCTCTACAGGGAGATGCAATCTTAGCGTCGATACGATAAAGTCCTTGTCCTTACCTAGCTCTGATCTGCTCGTTTCTGGCCCTGAGCGGCTGCGCGATCGCCCTGTACAGCTCCAAGTTAGTCACCGCGCGCCCCGTCTCCAGCTGCTTCTTGAGCAGCCGCAGCTCCTCGATCTCCCTCTGTTGCTCGCGGAGGCGATCCCGCTGCTCCCAGATCACGAACTTTTGCAGCTCTATCTTCTTGTCCCGCAGGTGCTCCGGCAGCAGGCGACTCTTGGTGTCCGACGGCAGCGTCGGCTTCTGGTCGTGCGCGGGGCTGCTGCCGGATCCCGTGGGGTAGATGCCCCAGTGGCGGTAGAAGGCGTCGTCGCTGAACACTAGAGGGGGCTGGAACTAACGTAGAGATATTATAAAATCTCAATATAGGCGTTGGGTGTGATTTATAGGTTCTGTACCTTGGTCGTCCTTGCAGGTGTCCTCGATCTCGAGGCTGCTGAAGGCCTCGGCCGTTTAGGGACCGCTGTAGACTCAGATTGAAGCGAATCCGTGCTTGTCGAAGACGAGGAAGAGGTCTTCGCGACTGGCGGCTTAGCTGCTAGACGCGACCTAGATACGGCATATCTGCCAATGCAATGCGTCAAAAATTGAATAGATAATTTCAATCTTTCAAGCTAACCTATGCCTGCTTTTCGCCTGCGAGGACCCCGCGTGGTTGTCCATCTCATAGTGCAGGTTCTTCCGCATCATCTTGAGGCTCTCGATGAACTCGTCCACTTTGGCCCTGGCGTCGTTGCGCTGCCGCTCTAAGTCGGAGAGGCGCCGTTCCTGGGCAGACACCACCGTCTGTCTGCGCCACGCCCTAATAATGGCGCGCTTCGTCGCCCTCGCGTTGAACGCGTCCGCGGCGGTTTCTTTCAATTCCATGATTTTCTGAGGGCACGGAAATGCTCGATCGCGCAACATGCGAAATATGTCAGGAATATTTACCCGTTCTCTTTCCAAGATCCTCTGCCTCCTCTCGTCGCTGGCCATCCTGGCAGCCCACTTCCACGCCTTGAACACCCTCTGCAGGAGGTGAAACTCGAAGAAGAAGTCGGCCTTGCGGTCGCGGCTTCGAGAGTGCTCCACGAAGTCGCGCCAGTCGGAGAAGCGGCGCTGAAGCAGGAGACGGTTCTCGATGCCGGCGTACACCTCCCTTGAATCAACTGCAAAAAAATCATCCTTATTTAAAACGTCACGTTTGTCTTAGCTGTACCTCTATGAGAGACTCTCTTCTGAGTGCCGTTGGCTTCCTCTGGCGAGGCCCTTTTCCGTTCCGACTCGGCGTCTCCGTCGTCCGCCGCGTACTCCTCGAGCGCCCTTCGGAACTGCCTGGCCACCCTCCATTCGTCCTCCAACCTCTTGTTGTCGGCCTGCTGCTGCTGTTGCTGTTCGGCCTCCGCCATCCTCCGCGCACTGAGTTCGTCCAGCTTCCTGATGTAGTGCTCCGACAACCGCAGCGCCTCGAAATGCCCGCCGTTGCCGTTGCCGCCGCCGCCCTTGGAGAAGGCCATGCCTGCTGCTGCAGCGCGACCGCAACGCAACCTACACGTACGCGTTTCCAATCGCTCCCGACGGAACGGAGTGGAGTATGTGCGGGGACTGCTAGCTTGTAACCGCACGGGGGGTAATTCGCGTGCCGGACGTTATACATGCACGGGTTCACGACATTTCCTGCTCAGACACTATTAAGATTTGGTTCCTTTCTCGAGAGTAATTGTACGGATACGGACAAAGGCTGGCCTCGTTGTGCGTGCGCGTAGCTCAAGGGGGATCGAGCTAGGAAGCGAGGGGAGCGAGGGAGGGCTAGCTTCGAAGCCGGCCGCGCGGTTTTCTTCTCCCGCGGTACCTTTCTTCCCCCTCCGTCCGCTCGCCTTTCACCAGGAAGTGGGTGGCTGGAGACAGTGTTGACGTACATGCATGGAGAATTAATAATTTTACGTGTCAAAGTCCGCCATTTTGCGACTGCACATTCCATTTAGCCTCAAGCTACAACAAGACTACATATCAAATTGACAACCCTAGGAAGCGTTGCATGAATGGCGTGAGCGAATGTCGAGGGGTTTATTATCCCTCTCTTGGTAGACTGACTAGATGCGACTTTACCTCATACTTGCCATAACAGGAATTTATTTGAACAGTGAGCGTTTATTAGGATTAAAGAGGAAAAAAATTATTCCGCCCATGATCTAAGCCCCTAGTTCGACCCCCAACCGCGATATGCTACGCTATTCAGGGTTGATCGAGCCAGCCAACATTACGGTACAGATAATTCTGTTTCAACTTTTGAACTAAGACCGCATTCCTTAATCATTTAGTTACTTTTATGCTTACACATTCTTTAATGTGCGTAAAAGGGGTGCAACAATTAAACTGACTGCAATTGATCAAACTGACGTATTTGAAAAGAAAAGCGAGCGCAGAAACTTTTTGCCGCCGCCTACTAGTTGGGCGAGGCTGGTTGCTCGGAATCGCCTCGTTGTGTCCAATTAACACAGTTTCTTACTCGATGCAAGGTCCGCACGCGAGGCAAGGCAATGATTACCGTAACTTTTCAACAGAAGTCTGAGTTTGTTTTAGAACACAAACGTACGCGATCGATCACTCGCGCTTATGACAGGTATCCGAACACCGCTTGGAGGATGAAACCTTTTCTTGATGCTTTTATTTCGGAAGACATGGTATGTACAACTCACTCTGAACCGGACAGGAAGAATATAAAGAGTTCCCGAAAATAATCTGCTACACACTAGCAAGAAATTTGCACATCGTTACTGTTGACGAGGTATTTGCTCTGCGTTGGAGATAAAACTTGGGGCGTTGCACTTCGCACATACGAACACGGAGTTACTCCTGGTGGCCTGCGGCGGCGGTGGCAGCGGCGGCGGGGTAGTAGGCGTAGGGGAAGCCGCCGTGGTGGTACGGGTAGCCGAGGCCGAAGGCGCCGTTGTAGTAGGGCAGGGCCGCGGTGGAGGCGGGCAGGTAGCCGTTGTGGTGGTAGTACGGGTTGTAGTTGTAGAAGTAGGGGTTGTGGTGGCGGTACGGCAGGTAGACGGGCGCGCGGGGCACGGCCGGGTAGGACACGATCTGGGGCTGCTCGGCCGACGCCGCCGCCGGGAGCCGGAGGGGCTCGATCGGATGCTGCACCTGCTGCTGCTGCTGCCTCGGCTCCGCGGTGTCGTAGGTCTGCACGTGGTAGTAGAAGCCGGTGGGGACGCGGTTCTCGACGCGGCGCTGCTGGCCGGGGTGCACCTGGATGTCGCCGAAGCCCTGAAGGGGGCCCACCTGGGACTCCTGCTGGGGCTCGGCGATGGCCTCGGGCCGGGCGGAGGCCACGGCGATCACGGCAAGGATGGCGAACTGAAAGGGAGGACTAAAGTATGTTCCATCAATGATTGAACAAGTTCAACTTACGAAGGTCTTCATTTTCAGGAGGTTTTCGGTCCGTGTATGCGACTACAACGCTGGTTCAGAGTGAACTGTGCCCACTCCGGCATCTTCGGTCGGCTTTTATAGCAACGCGATATGTCAACGATTCGCGCTTTTTTTCGCTGGCGGCTGGCTAGCCGCTACAGGTCGTTGCAGCAGCCAGACGACGCCAGACGCGAGCCGATCAGTGAGGTCAGAAAAAGGGCGTACGTCGTGTATATGAGTATAACCAAATCTCAACCTCTAGAAGTATAAATGCGAATAGGGAGATGTGTCCTATGCACTTTTTGGACAATATGGTTTATTCGTCACTGCTTATACGTGCATGACGGCACCACAATTTAGCACATCTACGTACTACACCGAATTTCACAATTACTGTCCTATGCACTTATTGGATTGCGAGCACATTTGACAAATCACAGGTCAGAGTGATAATACGTACATGGACTGACGTTCGCGCTAGAAAAATATGATATTTTGGAGGAGTTCAGTCGCTTTGCTCGCTCATGTGACTAGATAGACGACAGATTTACTCGTCTTAAATTTAATCCAATAAACGAAAGAAATTGTTGGTTTGTATGCGCACATATAAATATTAAAGGAAATTCGTTTTGGCGGTTCTATTTAGTGCAAAATCTCCACGCGTGTTTGCGTTCGTCCGGTCGATAATGCGCCACCAGCCGCTCCAGGAATGCCGCCATCCAGCCAAACTTATTTGTCCAGCAATGTGATCTTGAAAAGTCGCCCGATCTGTCCGGCCGGCCGCGGCCGTCTGGTTGCGCATAGCTTGATAAATCAGAGACCGCGTCTCCTAGCCACTGATGCCCGATACATATTTCGCGACGTGGCAGCGCGCAGCCAGACCGGGATGCTCCAGATATCCCGGCGAAACAACTGAGATCTAGACAAATTCAATTTATGGTAGTTGTTGGAATTGAGATGCCGAGCAAGAGACGGCCACATCATGACGAAACACATTCTATGATTCTAGCTGTTTGGGGGACAAAATGAATAAATATGCTACACATTCGGTTCTTCGCTTTAGTTTTAGCGGAATTTTGCCAAAAGATGGCGCATGCGCTTAGTGCGGCACTCGAGCGCCAGTGATGTATGCGACTATGCGTACACATTGCCCCCGTTTGGATCGTTCAATGACAATGTCTTAAGTGGCTATAGCGGCCCGGCGACAGACAGAGTCATATGGCAACTGATGGGGAGATTTCATACTAGACCGTAGCCCGTGTAAGCTACACCTCCGGCAACATGGACCTGATCTCCCTCCTGTTCTGGCTGGCTGTCCTCGCCGCTATTTTCGTTCTGGTGGCCATCGTCGTCTCGGACTGTGACCTCACCCTTCTCTACGCCGACAAATATGGCAGAGAAGTGGGTATGTACACTTCGTATCCCTTAATGCATTGTCATACTATGTGCAGTTATCGTGTATGTGTTATGTTGCAGAGAAGCTTCGCGGCAAGGTGATCTGGATCACTGGGGCATCTAGCGGGATAGGCGCCGCGACGGCGGTCGAGGCGTGCAAGTACGGCGCAAAGGTGGCACTCTCGGCGAGAAGGGAGGACAAGCTCGCAGACGTGAAGAAACGATGCCTGCGTAAGTTCTGTTGCTAACACACGTAACCGCGATTCACTACGCCTTAATTCCTCAATATTTTTTCAGTGGCTGGAGCATCGCAGGGGCTCAAAGACGACGACGTACTCATCCTCCCCCTCGATGTAACAGACTTTGCCTCGCACAAGGGACGATTCGACAAGCTGCTGGAGCATTTTGGAAAGGTGCGTGTTCCACTAATTTCTCTACACCATTCCAAAAGTTTCCAATCTCCCAAGCTTGACATCATGTTCCACAACGCCGGCCAGAGCCAGCGCGCCGTCTGGGAGAAGGTCGAGCTGGCCGTGGACAAGAACATGTTTGAGCTCAACGTGTTCTCCATGGTCAACCTGACAAGGGTGGTGCTTCCGCACTTCCTCGAGAAGAAGGCCGGCAAGCTGGCGGTCATGTCGAG
>JAAUYK010052912.1_pt1 | contig 14968 bp, 12 predicted proteins | sample 7278021 | NCBI WGS metagenome assembly JAAUYK01 (sample SAMN14350223, study PRJNA611818) | marine sediment metagenome | isolation source: surface marine sediment (1.8m) | place: French Polynesia: Moorea | collected 2018-08
CCCGCTCGGCGAAGCGGTAGCCCACTCCCCGAACCGTCTCGATGCAGCCGCGCGCGCTGCCCAGCTTGCGCCGGATGCTCTTCACGTGGGCGTCGACGACGCGATCGCTGCCCGGCTCCGCGCCGCGCCAGACCCGCCGGAGCAGCTCGGCCCGCCGCACGACCCGGCCGGCACGGGACACCAGGGTCTGGAGCAGCTCGAACTCGCGCGGCGTGAGGTCGATGCGCCGGCCCGCCACCACGGCTCGCCGCGCCGACACGTCCACCCGCAGCGACCCCGAGTCGCGGGGGCCTTCCCGCTGGTCGCCGCTGCCGAAGCCGCGCAGCACCGCGTAGGTGCGCGCCGCAAGCTCGGCAGAGGAGAAGGGCTTCGGGAGGAAGTCGTCCACTCCCGCCTCGAACGCCAGGATCCGGTCCATCTCCGCGGCGTTGCGTCCGATCGCGATGATCGGCAGGCGGGGCAGCCCGAGCTCCTCCCGGACCACCCGGCACAGGGCCGGCCCCGACAGGTCCGGCAGCACCATCTCGGTGACCATCAAGTCGGGGCAGCGTCGCCGAAGGATCTCCAGGGCCTCGGCCGCCGTGGCCGCCTCGACACACTCCACGGGTCGCCCCGCGAGGCTGTCGACCACTCGCGCGCGCGCTTCCGTCTCACCGTCGACGACGAGAACCCTCGTGCTCGCAGACATCTGGGGGGCGCTCGCAGCAATCCTCGTGGGACGCAGAGGGAACCACGACGATGTGCCAAGAACGTGAACGCCCGGCGAGGATTCTGCGAAGGTCGTGCGACCGGTCAGGATCTCGTGCCAGAAATGTGCGCGTTTCGTAACGACAGGCTCTCGATTCGGCGCGATCATCCGCTTGCCACGAGGGAGGTGAGGAGCAGGGATCTGGCGTCCGGCCTCACCGGCCCCAAGCCAAGGATCCCTCGATGCAGCGTGACGCTCCCAAGTCGCCTTCCGCGCTCCGCCTGCGCCCGCTCGGCCTCGCGGTCGTCCTGACCCTGCTCGTCGTTGGCGTCTCCCAGGCCGCGCCACCTGGCGCCGGCGTGAGCGACTTCCGCGCCAAGATGGAGAAGTGGGTCGAGACGCGTCAGCTGATCTCCAAGGAGAGATCGGACTGGGCGGAGGATCGGGAGATGCTGCGCTCCACCCGCGACCTGCTGAAGCGCGAGAAGGAGGCCCTCGAGGCGGAGGTCGCCGAGTTCGAGGAGACGGCCACCGTCGCAGACGAGGAGCGCCGCCAGCTGCTGCTGCAGCGGGGCGAGAACCAGCGGGCCAGCCTGGCCCTCGAGGAGGAGATCCGGCACATGGAGGAGCAGGTGCTGGCCCTGGCGCCTCGACTCCCCGAGCCGCTCCAGGCCAAGCTCGAGCCCCTGCTGGTCCAGATCCCCGAGGACCCCGAGAAGACCTCGCAGCGTCTCGGCCAGCGTCTGATGAACGTGCTCGGCATCCTGCTGCAGGCCGAGAAGTTCAACACCACGGCCACCTTCGTCGGCGAGACCCGCGCCACCGACGGCGAGCAGCAGGTGCAGGTCCGCACCCTCTACTGGGGCCTCGGACAGGCCATCTACGTGGATGCCCAGGGCCGTTCGGCCGGCGTCGGGCGCCCCGGCCCCGACGGCTGGGAGTTCACGAACGACCCGGATCTGGCTGGCGACGCTCAGCTGCTGCTCGACATCTACGAGGGCAACGTCGACACGATCGAGTTCGTCGACCTGCCGGTGCAGATCCAGTGATCCCCCGCTCCGCCGCGAGGCGACGCCAGCGAGCCATCGAGCCGTCTCGCGCCCTTCTTTCCCGACTCCCGATCGCCGTGCTCGGGCTCCTGCTCGCCGGTGTCGCGGCTCCGGTGTGGGGCCAGTCCTTCCAGAACGCCCAGGAGGACATCGACCGCCGACTCGACGAGTCGCTGCGCGAGCTGGCCACCACCCGCGCCCGAATCGCCAAGGAGAAGCTGCCGCTGTCCCGCGCGGGGGCCGGACTCGAGCGCGAGGTGCTCGCGCTGCGCCAGGACCGGGCGCGGCAGCTCAAGCTCCGCGACAGCCGGAGCGTCGACCTGGGCTCCCTGCGGCGGCAGGTGGAGTCGCTCCAGGAGCAGGAGGACTTCGTCAACAGCCGGCTCGACGAGTTCGTGCGGGATTTCGAGGGGCGTCTCGACATCTCCGAGCTGCCTCGCTTCGAGCGCATCACGGCCGCGGCGAAGCTCGCCGAGCAGAACGTCAACCTCGACGCCGAGGGCAAGCGCGAGGCGCAGCTCGCGGTCGTCCACGCTGCGCTCCGCCGGCTCGGCGACCAGCTCGGCGGACAGGTCTACGCCGGCGCGGCCTTGAGCCCCGACGGGGTGCTGACCGACGGCAAGTTCGTCGCCCTGGGGCCGACGACCTTCTACACCAGCGACGACGGCAGCGTGAGCGGCCTGGTGGAGAACCGCCTGAACGCCGCGGACCCGGTCGTCGTGAGCCTGCCTGGGGCGCTGAACGGAAACCTCAGCGCCATCGCCAGCGGCCAGGCGGCGCTGCTTCCCTTCGACGCCACGCTGGGCAAGGCGCTCAAGAGCGAGAAGGCGCGCAAGAGCCTGATGCAGCACGTGGACGATGGCGGCGCGGTCGGGTACGTGATCCTCGGTCTCGGGGGCGTGGCGCTGCTCCTGACGCTCTTCAAGGGTCGGGAGATCACGAGCTTCCCGGTGGCGGCGCCCGCCGAGGTGGACCGCGTGCTGGACGAGCTCTCGGCCGGCAGCCCCGAGGCCGCGCTGCGCCGCGCCCGGTCCGTCCAGGGCGTCGCGGGAGAGATGCTGACCGTCGGCGTGGAGCACGCCGGCGAGAAGCGGGGCCTGCTCGAGGAGATGCTGTTCGAGAAGATCCTGCGCGTGCGCCCCGCGCTGGAGCGCTTCCTGCCCTTCCTGGCCATCACGGCCGCGGCGGCTCCGCTGCTGGGTCTGCTCGGCACCGTGATCGGCATGATCAAGACCTTCCAGCTGATCACCATCTTCGGGACCGGCGACGCCAAGAGTCTCTCATCGGGCATCTCCGAGGCGTTGGTCACCACGGCGCTGGGGCTGATCGTCGCGATTCCGACGCTGATCCTCCACGGCGCGCTCTCGCGCATGGCCAAGCACAAGCTCGGTCAGCTCGAACAGCTCTCGGTGGCCTTCGTGAACGGCGTCGCGTCCATACGCGGCGGGAAGGATCGCTAGCGCGGCGCGGCCCGCGAGACGGCGAGGGCGGAATCCCCATGTACGAGATCCTGCAGATCTGGAAGAGCGGCGGCTGGGTGATGATCCCGCTCTTCGTCGTAGCCGTGCTCCTCTACGCCCAGGCCTTCCAGCTCGTGCTCTACGTGCGTCGCTCCCGGCTGGCCGGTCGGCAGGAGCTGCTGTGGTGGGACTGGGTGCGTCAGCCCGAGAAGGCGAAGGGCCAGGTCGCCGAGATCATCCGCTACACCCAGGAGGACGTCCACAGCGCCCGCCAGATCCGGAACCGATTCGACGAGGTCCGGCTGGCCCTGGTGGCGCTCATCGACCGGCGGACCCGCTTCATCGGGACGCTGGTCGCCGCGGCGCCGCTGCTCGGGCTGCTGGGCACCGTGATGGGGATGCTCCAGACCTTCCTCGGCATCTCGACCAGCGGCGGCGGCGAGACGGCCGGCGTGGTGGCGGCGGGCATCTCCGAGGCGCTGGTCACCACCCAGACCGGGCTCACCATCGCGCTGCCGGGGCTGTTCATCGTGATGGTGATCCAGCGCCAGCGGCACAAGCTCCAGGCGCGCATCGCGCGCCTGGAGAGCCTCACCATCAGTCACTTCCGATACGAGTAGGCCATGGCACGACGCAGCATCCTTTCAGAAGACGAAGACACTCCGATCAATCTCTCCCCGATGATCGACTGCATCTTCATCCTGCTGATCTTCTTCATCGTCACTACGGTGTTCGTGGAGGAGCAGGGGGTGCAGGTCGCCAAGCCCGACGCCGCCGCGGTGTCGAATAGCGAGGACAAGGAGAGCCTGGTCCTCGTGATCACGGGCGAGAACAAGATCCTGATCGACGAGAAGGAAGTCCCATTGGCCGAGGTCACGGCCCGGGTCAAGCAGACCGTCGTCGACGCCGAGACCCCGGTGGTGATCCGCGCCGACGAGAAGAGCGACCACGGCCTCTTCGTCAGCGTCTGGGACGCGGCCCGCCTCGGGGGCGCCGACACCCTGAGCTTCAACACCATCAACTAGGAATCCCATGCCCCCCCGATCGCTCGTCGACGAAGCCGAAGAGGCGACCGAGATCAACCTGTCGCCGATGATCGACTGCATCTTCATACTGCTGATCTTCTTCATCGTCACCACCGTCTTCGTCGAGGAGCCGGGGGTCGACATCGTGAAGCCCGATGCCGTCGTCGACGTGGAGCTGGAGAAGAACAGCATCATCATCGCGATCTCGGCCGACAACAGGGTCGTGTACGGTGGCAAGGAGGTGGGCGTCTCGGGCGTCGGGGCCCGCGTCAAGCAGCTCCTCAACCGGGACGAGCTCCCGGTGGTGATCCAGGCCGACATCCGGGCGGACCACGGGGTCTTCTCGGACGTGTGGAGCGCGGTCAAGCACGCCGGCGCCAAGAAGATCAGCGTCTCCACGCGCAACGAATGAGAAGCCCCCCCTGCGCGATGGACAGACGGACCTTCAGGCTTCCCGAGGCCCAGGGCGAGCTGACGCTCAGCGTGCTGCTGGGCGTGGCCTTCGCGCTGGCGCTCTTCGTCGTGATGGCCCTCGCGCAGATGATGGGAGATGTCGAGCCCCCCAAGAGCGAGCTCGACGAGACGCTCGTCGCCTACGTCCCGCCCGAGATCGAGGAGATCGAGGAGGAGGAGGTGATCGAGGAGGAGGAGCCGGAGGAGGAGCCCATCGAGCTCGAAGAGGAGCCGCCGCAGCTCACCCTGGACCAGCTCGAGATCGCCCTCAATCCCGGGACCGGGGGTGACCTGAAGGGCGACTTCGCGATGCCCAACATCGGCACTTCCCAGGAGGCACTCGGTACCGATGAATTCGTGGACTTCGCGGACCTCGACCGGGTGCCGAGGCCCATCGGCGTGACGGGCCTGAACTTCCCGCGTCGGCTGAAGCGCAAGAAGGTGAACGGGCGCATCGTCCTGCTCCTCAAGCTGAACGAGAACGGCGAGGTGCTGGACGTGCAGATCGACTCGTCGAACCTGCCCGAGTTCAACGATCACGTGCTCGGCGAGGTCGGGCGCTGGCGCTTCACCCCGCCCACGCAGCAGGGTCGTCCCGTGAGGGCGCAGGCCCGGCTTCCCATTCCCATCCAGATCAACTGAGAGAGATCAACCGAGAGCGATCGATGCGATGGATCCACCGCTCAGCCAACGGTACCGACTCATGAAGAAGTCCCTGGCACTCGTCCTGCTCGTCCTGCTCGGAACGGTCTCCACGGCGTCGGCCCAGTACAAGCCGTGGCAGGGCGCCAACGTGCTCGAGGATCCCGCGTGGCGAGCCAGCTTCGTCGGCAGCTACGGGTTCCTCTCCGGGGCGGAGCCCGAAATCCGGCAGGACGAACTGCTGATGCTGCGCGAGATCCTGGAGCTGATCTCCACGAACCCGCGCGCCGCCATCGTGCGACTCGAGGCCCAGGCCGGCGAGGACAGCAGCGCCGCGCTCGACTTCATTCTCGCGAACCTGAAGTTCCAGAACGGGGATCTGGAGCAGGCGCAGGAGTACTACGAGAGCGCCCTCTCCAAGTTCCCGGACTTCCGACGGGCCCACAAGAACCTGGGACTGCTGCGGATCCAGAACAAGGATTTCGCCGGCGCCCTCGAGCACCTGCCCCGGGCTCTCGAGCTCGGCGACCGCGACGGCAAGACCTACGGGCTGATGGGCTACTGCCACATCAATCTGGAGAACCACTTCGAGGCGGAGGTGGCCTACCGCAACGCGATCCTGCAGGAGCCCGAGGTCAGGGACTGGAAGCTCGGGCTGGCGCGGGCGCTGCAAGCGATGAAGCGGGACCGGGACGCGATCTCGCTGTTCGAGACGCTGATCGACGAGAACCCGGATGATCCGAGCCTGTGGCTCCTCCAGTCGAACTCCTACGTGGGCGTCGACGAGCCGATGAACGCCGCCGTCAACCTGGAGGCGGTGAGGCTGATGGGGAGCGCCCAGGTGAGCAGCCTGGTGCTGCTGGGCGACATCTACATGAACGAGGGGATGTACGACCTCGCGAAGGACGCCTACCTGGACGTGATCGAGGGCGACGTCGGTGGAGGCCGCTTCGAGACCGCGTATCGGGCCGCCGACCTGTTGCTGCGCGCGCGTTCCTACGACGAGGCCGGACAGATCCTCGCCTCCATCGACAAGCGCTACGGGAACAAGCTCCCTCAGGACGAGGAGCTCCAGGTCCTGACCCTCAAGGCCAAGCTGGCGCGGGCCCGGGGACGCGACCAGGAGGCTGCGGAGCTCCTCGAGTCCATCGTGGAGCGGGACGGAACGCGCGGCGACGCGCTGCTCGAGCTGGCCGCCTACCACCACGATCGGGGCGACTCCGCCAGGGCACTGATGCTCGTGGAGCGCGCGCAGAACCTCAAGGCCTTCGAGTACACGGCGCTGATCGCCCACGCCCAGTATCGGGTCGCGGACCGCGAGTATCGCAAGGCGGCGGAGCTCCTGCGCCGCGCCCTGGTGCTCAAGCGCGAGCCGCGCGTGGAGCGCTTCCTGGCGCGCATCGAGGAGGCGGCGCGCTCCAGCTGAGGCCGTCGCCGCCCGGAGCCGCTCGCGGGCGGAGCTTCATGGAATCGCCTCCTTTTTCACACGCGTTCGTCGAACCCGGGTGAAGCCCGGCAGAGTAGCCTCCGGCCTCCGATGACTCCCCGTACGGGCGCCGAGCGGGGCTCGACGTCAGGGCCACGCTCTCCAGCATGTTCGCGATCGATCCGAGCCATCTCCGCTCCGCGCTAGCGCGGGTCGTGGCGCACGCGGCGCTCGTCTGCGCGCTGGCCGCCCTGGGTCTCGCCGGCTCCGCGGCCGCACAGGACGAGCTGGAGGACGTGCTCGGGGGGCTGGGGACCGACACCTCCGTCACGGAACAGCCCTCTGCGAAGCCCGGCGAGGGGACGGTCGCGGGCCAGGTCTTCGACGGCGAGACCGGGCTGCCGCTCGAGGGGGCGACCGTGATCCTGGCCGGAGGCGCGGCGGCCGAGCAGGAGGTCGCGGTCACCGGCGCCGACGGAAGCTTCGAGTTCCCGTCCGTGCCCCCCGGCCGCTACGACCTCCAGTTCGTGAAGGCCGGCTATCGCGCCTCCACGATGACCGGCTTCGAGGTGGTGGCCGATCAGAGCAACCGCGCGGACTTCCCCTTGCCACCACTCTCCACGGAGGCCGCGGGAGGCGTGCTCGACCTCGAACCCTTCGAGGTCGAGGCCTCCGCGGTGGGCGAGATGATGACGGATATCGAGCTGCGCCTCGAATCCGACGCTCAGCTGAACATCATGAGCGCCGAGGATCTCTCGAAGTTCGCCGCCGGCGACGTGGCGGAAGCGCTCAAGCGCGTGGCCGGGATCAACATCCGGGAAGGCCAGTTCGCGATCATCCGCGGCCTGGAGGAGCGCTACAGCAGCACGCTCTACAACGGGGCGCCCGCACCGAGTCCCGACCCGAACCGGCAGTCCGTGCAGCTCGACCTCTTCGCCTCGGACATCGTGTCCAACCTGCAGGTGGCGAAGACCTTCGAGGCGTCGCAGCCCGGCAACTCCTCGGGCGGCTCCATCGACATCATCACCCACGACTACCCGGACGAGCCCTTCTTCAGCATCAGCCTGGGCGCCGGCTTCAACGACAACGCGACCGACCGCTTCATCGAGTACAAGAACAACGACCCGCTCGGAACGGAATCGAGCTCCGTCCTGGAGCAGGAGTACGCAGCGGCCTTCGGGGGCCGGACCGAGCTCTTCCAGCGCGAGTTCCGCTTCAAGGGGGTGGTGAATTACGAGCTCGACTACGACACGGCGGAGGGGTTCCAGGAGGAGCGACAGCCGAGAACCAAGCGCACCCGGGGTCGGCCGCCGCGCGAGAGAGTGGTCCAGTCCGGCGACCTCTCGCTCGGCGAGCTGAACCTCTCCGGCGGACGCTACGACTACATCCTGAGCGAGGAGTCGAAGCAGTACACCGGCTTCCTGGCAGGAGGGATCGACCTCGACGAGGCGGGAGATCACAAGCTCGATGCATCGATCTTCTACACCAAGAAGGACAACGACATCGTCGAGCGCAGGGAGAACGGCTTCTTCCCGAACTTCGACTACGCACCGTTCCTCGACGAGGCGCGGCTCAACGGCCCGGAGGACGTGATCGTCACCGACAGTGAGCAGAACGAGGATCTCGTGCGGTTCGTGGTGCCGAGCGCCGCCCTCGCCCCGACCCGGAGCGACCCCAACCCCTTCCGAGGCCACGTCTTCTACGCTCCCTTTCAGATCAGCGAGAGCTTCAAGCGGGAGCGGGATCTCCAGCTCTAACAGCTGAACGGCGATCACACCTTCGGTTTCCTCGACGATCTCTCCCTCACCTGGGCTGCGAACCACGCTCGTACGGAACAGGATCAGGAGTCCATCGAGTCCGAGCTCTTCTTCGAGAACGATCTCGCCGACAGTCGAGAGGGGGTGCCCGACCAGGCGCCGATCTTCGACAGCAATCTCCTCGAGCCGGGAGCCTGGACGGTCCGCCCGGCGGGCGTCGGCTTCAACGAGGTCGAGATCGACGAGAAGCAGTGGTTCGGGCGCCTCGACCTCGAGTACGAGGCGCCGCAGATCGCGTTCGTCGAGGCCACGCTCAGGGGGGGGCTCTGGTACGAGAAGTCGGAGCGGGACGTCGATTCGCTGTTCTTCCTGAACTCCTCGCTGGATTCCCAGACCTGCTGTCCGGAGGGCGAGACGCCGAGGGGCGTGGCGGGGCAGGTCTACGAAGCCTACGGGCTCGGAGACAAGTCGAGCGGGTTCGAGGACGCCGAGAACGATTCGGAGCGCACCATCCAGGCCTGGCACGCGGGCGGCAAGCTCACCTTCTGGGAGATGCTGGATCTCGTGGGAGGCGTCCGGCGCGAGGACATCGACATCGAGTCGAACAACGACGCTTTCCTCGAGGATGATTCCGCCTTGAGAGTCGTCGTGGATCCCGACACGGGTGAGCCCGTGACCATCAATGGTGAGCAGGCCTTCGACAGCCAATTGATCTTTCCGTCCCGCTACACGCTCTTCGACGCCGTCGACAACTCCGATCTGTTCACGATTCTGGAGACCAATCAAGAAGGCTCGAATGCCGAGATCCTCGGCATCCAGGTCCCGCAGGGGCTCGTGACGCCCGGGAAGGTCGACCTGCCGACGCGGGGCGTCCTCAAGTCGCTGCTGAACGGGGAGATCGACGAGGAGAAATGGCTGCCGTCTGCCGGCCTCACCTTCCGGCCGCCCTTCGGCGGACCCCTGGCCTTCCTCGACGGCCTGACGCTACGCGCCGCCTACTCGCAGACCGTCGCGCGGCCCTCGTTTCGCGAGATGGGCTACTACGTGACGGCGGAGCCGGGAATCGACGAGCTCGTGATCGGCAACCCGCAGCTCCAGCTCTCCGACGTGACGAGCTACGACGCCCGGCTGGAGTACTTCTACGGCGAGTCCGGCGACCTCTTCGCCGTCAGCGTCTTCCGCAAGCGGATCCAGGACCCGATCGAGGCGATCATCGTCAGCGACCTCGCCACGACGACAGAGGAGATCCGTCGCTTCCTGACCTTCTTCAACAACCAGAACACGGCGCAGCTCCGGGGCATCGAGGTCGAGGCGCGGCTGCACCTGGGCCTGTTCGGACTCCTGGGTTCCGCGTCCGGGTTCCTCGACTACTTCTCCATCGGCGGGAACTACACCTACATCGACGCCGAGGTCGATCGGAGCAAGGTGGAGATCGAGCGCACCGAGCGCTTCTTCGGTGTGATGGAGGGCGAGAAGGCGCGCTTCGGGAGGTACAAGAGGAAGCGGCGCCTCTTCGACCAGCCGGAGTGGATCGCCAACGCGGACATCAGCTTCGACAACCCGGACTGGGGCACGAAGATCACCCTGGCCCTGTTCGGCATCTCCGACGTCCTGACGGCACCGGGCTCCGCCGATCCCGACGGGGGCGTCGACTTCACGCTGGACCGCTATCGCGACAAGTACTGGCAGCTCGACCTGGTGGCCAGCCAGAGCTTCGAGCTCCCGAGTGAATTGGGCACGCTGATCTTCAAGACGAGCGCGAAGAACCTGACGGACAGCGAGCGCGGGATCTTCTACGACCGGGACCAGACCTCGTCGACGATCAAAGAGCGCGAGTTCAAGATCGGGCGGGACTACTCCTTCTCCGTCAGCTTCAAGCACAGCTTCTGAGCGGGCAGCCGCTTCCGTCTCCCCGACGCCAGCCCCACGGGGGCCAGGATCACGGCTCGCGTGGCCCGCGGCCGGCCTCGGCGGCGCCTCGAAACGCTGTTCCCGTTCTCGGAAGGAGCTCCCTCCACATCGTTCCTCCACACATAGTTGGCCGAATCGTCACCATCGCTGGGCCGCTTCGTCACCGCCCGTCGCGTATTCTCCGCGCGCTCCAGCCGGGCCCCGGAAGGCCCCGAACCCGGGAACCAAGAGAAGCGAAACCACCTCATAGGAGATTGATGATGAAGCTTCGAATCTTCTCGACCCTCGCCTCGGCAGCGTTCGTCGTCGTGTTAGCGTCGGTCGCGAACGCGGGTGCGCCGACCTACACGTCGGTGGCCTGCCTCGACGAGAGCGGCGCCGCGGCCACGTGCACGCTCGTCAGCAGCGCGACCGCCGGCACCGACGGCATCGACATCACGACGGACGACACCTGGTGCGACGGCACGGCTCTGCGCGGCGGCAGCCTCAACACGATGATCCTGGACAACGTGACCTTCGTGCAGGCCAACCTGACCATCCTGCCCGGCTGCATCGTGCGCGGCCAGCCCCGCAGCGCGTCCTTCAGTGCGTCGACTCCCTTCGCGGGCGCCCCGGGCGTGCTGTTCGTGACGCGCCAGAACGGCTACCTGGACGCCCAGGGCGGTGCGGTCAACCCGATCATCATGACGACGGCGGCGCCGGACGTGAACGGCGACGGCGTCGCGGACGACGGCGACGGCAACCCGAGCAACGGCACCAATGCCTGGGTGGCCGGCAATCCCTTCCTCGACGACACGCCGACCAGCAATCCCCTGTCCCCGCTCGACGCGCTCGGCCAGCAGAACGTGCAGCTCTGGGGCGGCCTCGCGATCGCCGGCAACGCGCCGACGAACCTGGGTGACGCCTCGGGCGCCGGCCACCCGCCCTGTCCGACCGGCGCCTCCGGTGACGGCCCGCTCGGCGCCTCCGACCCGGACTTCGAGGAGAACTACGGCGAGGCGGTGCTCGAGGGCTCCTTCGGATCGCGGGCGTGCTTCGGCGGCGAGCTGCCCCACGACAGCTCCGGGATCTACCGGTACATCTCCGTGCGGCACGCGGGCGACGTCGTCGGCCCCTCGAACGAGCTGAACGGCGTGACCCTGGGTGGCGTCGGCGATGCCACCATCTTCGAGAACATCGAGGTCTACACCAACCAGGACGACGGCATCGAGTACTTCGGTGGCACGCTCAACTCGAAGAACCTCGTGATCAGCTACGTGGGCGACGACGGCCTCGACCTGGACCAGGGCTACAACGGCTCGATCCAGAACGTGCTCATCATCTCGACCTTCTTCAACCAGGACAGCGGCGCCGACTACGGCAACGGCGGCTCGGGCGACGCGCTGGGCGAGTGGGACGGCGACGACTGCACGGGCGACTGCAACATCCAGCAGGACTTCGCGGGCGGCTTCGACGACGTCTCCTGGCCCATCGGCGCCCCGGCGATCTACAACCTCACGGGCATGGGCAACGTCGTGAACGGCGCCACGAACCCGGCCAGCTCGCCGAACGGCGCCAACCGCGGCATCCGGATGCGGAACAACTGGCAGGGCCTGCTGGCCAACTCGATCATCGTGAACACCGGCGCGCAGGAGTGCATCACGGACGCGGCGCCGAGCCTGGACGTTCCGCAGCAGACCCAGATCGTCGCGACGAGCTGCTCGGACACGGCCGCCTACTCGGGAACCGGGGGTGACGTCCGCGGTGACCGGGGCGTGAACCTCACGCAGTTCGACGGAGCCGACGGTACGCAGGACAACTACACGGGTGGCGCTGGCACGGATCAGGCCTCTCTCGCCGCTTCGGACATCCTCACGCAGGAGGACACGTACTTCGAGCCCAAGTGCGGCGTGACCACCAGCGCCGTGGTGAACGGCAAGCTCGACGGCTGCAAGGCCACGCCGATCGATCCCCGGCCCGACTCCGGGGCTGCGGCCGCCGAGGTGGCCAACGGCATCGCGCCGACCGGCACGGGCCTGGATCGCTCCGCGACCTACCGCGGTGCGTTCCCGGAGAACACCCCGCTGTGGACCGACGGCTGGACGGCACTCGACGCCGGCGATCTGCTCTAGGCCGGGCCAGAAGGACCATCACCAACATTCGAAAGTGAGAAAAGCGATGAAGAAGGAACTGCTTCTGATCGCCTCGATGGTCATGACGGCTCCGGCCGCCAACGCGATCCACGTCGCGGGCTGGGATTTCTCCCAGTTCTACGTGGCCGGTCGCTTGAGCATCGACGGCACGACTCCCGTCACCTCGTTGGATGCGAACTACTCGTCGTTCGACCCCACCGGAAATGCCGGTGCGGAGTCGGCGGCCTACGGCGAGCTGGATCTGACCGGGGCGTCCGTGGTCCCGATGGCTCAGAACGTCGCCGACTACCTCGGGAATGGGGACGCCGAGGACATTCCGAGCGGGGAGGGCGCCATCGAGGCGAACCTGGACGGTCCGGGCACGGCCCCGGGCACGAACTGGTTCAACTCCTTCAGCGTGCTGGAAGCCGAGGGACAGGCGAACACCGAGCTGCTCGCGCTCCGCGCCACGGCTGCCACGACGCTCACCTTCGAGGTGGATCCGTTCCAGGGCGGCGGTGCTGGCACGCAAGGGGTGGGCCAGGACTACTCGGTGAGCTTCGGCGCCAGGGCGCGGTCCGGCGGGTCGGGCACGGTGGGCGTCTCGTTCGCGACCGACTGCTCGAGCTACGGGGGCGTGACCAACGTCGCGATCGACGAGACCGACACGGAGTACAGCGTGTCGTTCCCGAACTCGTACGCGACGACGGGCTGCGTGCGCATGGACCTCAGCGAGGACGCCATCCTCGACAACGTGTCGGTGGATGTGATCTCGCTGCCCGAGCCGGGGGCCCTGATGGGCTTCCTGGCGGGTGCGCTGGCACTGGTGGGCCTTCGCCGCATCAAGGCCTAGCCGCCCGAGATCCAAGCCGGTAAGACCGGGGGCCGCCACCTCGTGCCAGGGGTGGCGGCCCCGACTTCTTCTGGATTCTGGAAGCTGGATCCCCCCTCCTCTCATGAAGCGCGCGCTGATCCCCGTCCTGATCGTCGGCCACGCCGGCCTGCTCGCCTGTGCCTCCCCGGCGGGCGAGGATGAGCCGACCGGCACGGTGGAGCCCACGGCAGAGGGCACGCGGGTCCCCGAGGTGGTCCAAGCGTACGAGGTCGCCGACCCGTCGGCCCCGCCGATCACCGCCGAGAACCTGCTCGAGAACGACGCATTCTGGCCCTTCCACGCGGCTCTCGTCCGCGACTGGACGCCCCCCGGATCCAGCCAGCCGCTGCCTCGGGTCCTGGGCGCGCTGATCCGCGTGAGCTCGCGCGAGACGCTGCGGGTCGACTTCGGGCGCTTCGGGCTGCACGAGATGCCGATCGCCGCCACCGACGTGGTGGAGCAGGCGAACCGCGTGCGCCGGGGCGAGCTCACGAAGATGGCGCCGAACCTGGTGCTGACGATCGGCAACAAGCTGCTCGACACGCGGTCCGAGGTGGCGAGCAACTACTACATCATGCGAGATACCCGGATCGAAGCCATTCTGTGCGTGTTCGCAGATCCCTCGGACGAGGACTTTCCCTCCGTCGCAGAGGCGCTGCGCGGCTTCGAGAGGCGGGGGGACGTGATCACGGTCGTGTTCCCCCAGAGCCGTTGGAAGGACAGCGGCGTGTGGCGCCGATTGCGCGAGCTCGACTGGAAGGTGCCGTTCGTGATCCGCCGCTTCTCGAGGCCCTACCGGCGCTCGATCGCCGGAGAGGAGACGCCGCTCCCCCACGTGATGCTGCTCACCCGCGATGGGCGGGTCCTCCATCGTGGGCCGGTCGCGCCGGATGTCGCGGCGAGCATCGAGAAGGCGCTGCCGATCGAGGTCCGGGAGTAGGGAGTCCGGGGGCGCGGGCAGGGGAAGCGGGGCTTCTCGCCGCTACGGGAGCGAGGCGGTCTCCCTGTCGTGACGCGGGCTACGGGCTCTCGGCTTCCGGCTCGGGCGGAAAGTCCTCGAGGACCGCCCGGACCGCCTTGCGCGCGGCCTGGGGGATGGCGGGCTCGCTCACGACGTCGATCTCTCCGATGCCGCGCCACAGTATGGCGCCCGTCTCGGGATGGAAGACGTCGACCTCCAGGGTGCCCTCGATGTACCGCTCCCGGACGTGGTAGGTGGCGTCGATGTCCGAGACGGTGCGCCTCCGGACCCGATCGACGCTCCTCCCCCGGTAGCTCACGACGAAGTCCGCCTCTTCGACCGGGACGGAGCGGAACCCCTTCTTCTCCAGCACCTTGTCGATCTCCGACTCGATCGCAGTGCCCGCCCGGGGGTGATCCCAGGGCGGCGGGATGCGGGCGAAGGTCTGCGCGTCGAGCAGGCCGGCGTCGTCGACGGTCAGCACGGTGACGCGCACCTGGGCCTGGATGCACGCGGTGGCGGCGAGCAAGGGAATCGCGCTGGTGCTGATTCCCTTGCTCGCCGCCACCGCGTGCATCCAGGCCCCGGTGCGCGTCACCGTGCTGACCGTC
>JAAUYK010156102.1_pt1 | contig 14968 bp, 15 predicted proteins | sample 7278021 | NCBI WGS metagenome assembly JAAUYK01 (sample SAMN14350223, study PRJNA611818) | marine sediment metagenome | isolation source: surface marine sediment (1.8m) | place: French Polynesia: Moorea | collected 2018-08
CACCGCCGACGCCGCCGACCGCATCGCGGAAGAGCGCTTCAAGAAGGTCCACGGCGCGCATTCGGCGGCGGCCTGACCGCCAACCGGCCGGCTCAGCCCATGGGCGGGTTCCCGCCGTCTCAATCCGGGCAGCGGCCCTTCTTGCTTTCGGTTTGGAAGACCGTGGTCGTCCTGCTTCCGGTGGCCGTCCTCGCCTTGGCCATGCTCTCGATCCCGGCGCTCGCTCTCGCCGAGGCCCTGCGGGACGGCGACGCTACCGCTGCGACCTCGAGTCTTGGCGCGCCGATCCTGATGACTGTTCTTGGCCTCTACACGGCTTATGCCGCCTTGCTCCTGGGCCGAGCCTTGATTGCCGGCCGTCCGCTCGTCGAGATCGGTCCGGCGGGGATCGCGGGACCGGGCCTTTTCGGCTGGAAGAGTTTCAAATGGAGCGAGATCGAAGAGGTGGAGATTGACGGCGGTCTGCTGCACAAGTCGATGATCCTGATCCGTGGATTCGATCGCGGTCCCTGGGAGCGCGTGCTCCGCATTGCCACCCTTGGATTGGCCGGCAACCGGATCGGCGCGGTCTTCTTCTTTCTGCGGGATCCGGCCTCCGATGTCGTATCGGCCTTCAACCGCTATTGCCCAGGCCATCTCAGGCTCTGAGCCCCAGGAGAACGTAGCGCCGGGCGGCGCAGATTTTGTGTGAAGCTCGTCGCCAAATCGGTCACAGTGAACATCTGAAGACAGCGGAGAAACGCCGCCGATGGCGCTGATCGACCTCGACCACGTGAACATCCGGACCGCCAATCTGGCGGCGATGACGATGTTCTATCAAGAGGTGCTCGGCCTCGAGATCGGGCCACGGCCCGATTTCCGCTTCGACGGTGCCTGGCTCTATTGCGGCGAGAAGGCGGCCGTCCATCTCGTCGAGGTGCCGGAGACGCCCCAGGGCCGGGCTCCGCGGATCGAGCACTTCGCGTTCAAGGCCAACGGCCTGGAAGATTTTCTTTCGCACCTGAAGAAGCAGGGGATCGGCTACCGCATCTCGATCGTGCCCGGCCCGGAGATCCGCCAGGTCAACATCCACGACCCGGACGGCAACCACATCGAGGTCGCCTTCCCCGCCAGCGAGGAAGCCGACCTCTCCGACTATGCGAGCACGTAGAACAAGCGCTCAGCGTTCAACACTGACCCGTTGTCATCGCCGGACGTGATCCGGCAATCCAGACGTGGGTCGGGTTCATGCATGCTCGGGTCGAGCCCGAGCATGACACATCAGAGACGTTGCGGATCTACTGGTAGCCGAAGCGTTAGCGGCTGTAGAACTCGACCACGAGGTTCGGTTCCATCTGAACCGGATAGGGCACGTCGGCCAGCTTGGGGCCACGCACGTAACGTGCCTTCATGTCCTTGTAGTCGATCTCCAAGTAATCGGGCACCTCCCGCTCGGAGGATTCCAGCGCGTCGAGCACCAGCGGCAGCTCGCGGCTCTTCGCCTTGATCTGCACCTCGTCCTCGTCCTTGACCATGTAGGACGGGATGTTGACCCGCTTGCCGTTCACCAGGATGTGGCCGTGGTTGACGAACTGCCGCGCGGCGAAGACCGTCGGCACGAACTTGGCCCGATAGATCACGGCGTCGAGGCGCCGCTCCAGGATCTCGATAAGGTTCTCGCCGGTGTCGCCGCGGCGGCGCACGGCCTCCTGGTAGTAGCGGCGGAACTGCTTCTCGCCGATGTTGCCGTAATAACCCTTGAGCTTCTGCTTGGCGGCCAGCTGGACGCCGAAGTCGGACGGCTTGCGCCGGCGCTGGCCGTGCTGGCCGGGGCCGTACTCTCGCTTGTTGAAGGGGCTCTTGGGCCGGCCCCAGAGGTTGACCCCGAGGCGGCGGTTGATCTTGTACTTCGAACGAACGCGGTTAGACATGGCGTTCCAGGCTCCTTGTCTTAAGCTTGTTGTCCCGGTAGTCCCTGGCCTTCTAGCCGGGCGGGGCCGAACACCAGTTCCGACCCGCATTCCCAGGAATTCGCAGGCCGGGACTATAGGGCCACCTATGGGGATGTCAAACGCCGAAAGACCGGCGGGCCCTGGATTTCTTGGGGGTGAGATGGAGGATCGCGGTACACGGGCCAAAGGGCTCGCCATCGTCAGCCTGGGCGTCCTGTTGATCACCCCGGACACCCTGCTGGTCCGCCTGGCGGCCATGGAGCCCTGGAGTCTCCTGGTCTGGCGCAGCTTCCTGGTGGCGCTCGGCCTGTTTCTCCTGATCGCCCTGATATGGCGCCGCCGGGCGCCGGCGGCCATCCTGTCGATCGGCCGCACCGGCGGGGTGATCACGCTGTTCTACGCGGCGGTGAACGTACTCTTCGTCCTGGCCCTCGCCAACACCACTGTCGCCAACGTCCTGATCATCGTCTCCGCCGCCCCCTTCTTCGCCGCACTGACCAGCCGGATCTTCCTCGGCGAGGCGATCGCCGGCCATACCTGGATCGCCATCCTGGCTGCCTTGGGCGGCATCGCCATCCTGACCTCGGACAACCTCGGCAGCGGCGCGCTGCTGGGCGACCTTCTGGCTCTGGCCTGCGCCATCATGTTTGGCTGCAAGTTTACCCTGGTGCGCCATGCCCGTGAGATCAACATGATCCCCGCGGCGGCCTTGAGCGGTCTCGTCTCAGGCGGCATCGCCCTTGCGGCCGGGCCCGTCGTCGTTCTGCCCTCGCAGGATCAGCTCGCCGTCCTCGTGATCATGGCCCTGGTGCTGCTGCCGGTCGGCATCGCGCTCATGACCATTGGGCCACGCTACCTGCCGGCCCCCGAGGTCAGCCTGTTGATTCTCCTGGAAGCCGTGCTGGGTCCGATCTGGGTCTGGCTGGTGATCGGCGAGGAACCGAGCCGGGCCGCGCTGCTGGGCGGCGCCATCGTCGTATCAACCCTGGCCGTGCATTCCCTGCTGGTCCTGAAACGGGAGTCCGGGACCCTGACGCAAACGGCAAAGGAAAAGGCATGATCGGCGCGCCTCTCCCTGGCTCCTGTTATGGCGTCCCCTCGTCGAGGCTGCGGGCGATTTCACGAGCCCGGTCGATCGCCAGATCCGCCTTCTTGAGCTTGCGCGTCAGCACGACATGGCCGAGCACAAGGGCGGCGAGCGAGACCGCCGCCAGAGCGGCCCCTGCCCACCAGAGCCAATGCCAGGCGGGTTCGTAGCTGACCACGGCCCAGATCACGGCGAAGCCGAGCGACCAGCGGAGCCCCCAGAAGGTAACCCGCCGGTTCAGGAATCCCTGGGTCTCGGCCCGCAGCGCTTCGACCTGCCCGCGTTCGGTCTCGAGGAGTTCCTCGGTCTCGGCCCGCAGCGCGTCGAGCTGCCCGCGTCCAATCTCGAGGATGTCTTCGCCCTTCGAACCGTCGCTCATGTCGCGCCATCCTCGGCTGTTTCCCTGCGGACCAGGATGAAGAGGCGTGGCTAACGCGAGGTAAAGAAGGCGCGCCGCCCAGCGCTCAGCCTTTGCCGCGCGGACCCGCCCTGAGCGCCGAGACGATGCCGTGGAGGGTTCTCAGGTCCTGGTCCGTGGCGGCCAGGCGCTGGAAGAGGTTGCGCAGGTTACGCACCATGACCGGCCGCTTTTCGGGCGGGGTCAGGAAGCCCGCCGCGTCCAGCTCCGTCTCCAGGCGCTCGAAGAAGGTGATCAGGTCGGCCTTCTCCGCCGGCAGGCCGCGGCCTGTCTCCAGGCGGCTCTCCGGCGTGGCGTCGCCCAGCTTGAACCACTCGTAGCCGACCAGCAGCACGGCCTGGGCGAGGTTCAGCGAAGCGAAGGCGGGGTTGAGCGGCACCACGATCAGGCTGTCGGCCAGAGCCAGATCGTCGTTGACCAGGCCGGACCGCTCGGGACCGAACAGGACGCCCGTCTTGAGAGCCCCGTCGGAGCGCCGCATCTCCTCGGCCGCCCGGGCCGGGGTCACGACGGTCTTGACCATGTCGCGCGGCCGGGCCGTGGTTGCGTAGACCCGGCGCAGATCGGCCACCGCCTCGGCCGTAGTGTCGAACAGCCGGGCGCTCTCCAGAACGTTGTCGGCGCCGGAGGCAGCGGCCTGGGCCTGCTCGCTCGGCCAACCGTCCCGCGGCCTGACCAGCCGGAGCTCTTCGAGGCCGCAGTTCAGCATGGCCCGCGCCACCATGCCGATATTCTCGCCGAGCTGCGGGGCGACCAGGACGATGGCCGGCCCACCGGCGACCGGCGCCCGGCTTCGGTCGGTTCCGGCCATAGTGGTTCAGCGTCTCTCGGCGGTCTTCACTGGACCGACTGTTCGGCGCTCTGCCGGGTGCTCTCCTCGACCAGACGGCCGGCGCGCTCGAGCGTCTCCGGGATGGCCAGGCCGGCCTCCAGGTCGGGGTGATACATCAGAGAGAAGACCGAGCGGCCCAAGGGTGTCAGACGGGGAGCGATCGCGAAGGGATCGACCAGGCCCTGCATCTCGTCACCGAGGGTGACGCCGCCCAGTGCCCAGACCAGGGCGAGGACCAGTGTCGCCTCGATGGCTTCGCTGGGCTCGTCGCGGGCGACGAAGACCCGGCCGATCCACTTCTCCCGGCGCGGCAGGACGAAAGCGAAGGGCCAGCGGCCTTCCTGGAAGCGCGTGAGTACGGTCGGGTTCATGCCCACGCTGCCGGCGAACTGGGCCATCAGCGCCCGCTGCCCGAACAGGATCTCGAAGTTGGCGCCGACCGACTCGCGCGCCGCGTCCGCGCCCGCGACCGCAGCCAGGCGGCGGGTCGTGACGACCTCGATCGGGGAGCCCGTCGCTTCGGCGAACTCCTGGGCGGCGGCCTGGAGGAAGGAGGCGATCTCCTGGCGCTGGTCGCTGTAGACCGCGATACGGATCCCCTGCCCGGCCCGCCAGTTCGCGTCTCCCGGCAGGCCGAAGAAGACCCGATTGGCGCCCAGGTTCAAGAGCCGCGTCAGCGAGGCCATGACGGCCTCGGGCTCGACGCCTTCGCTGAGGCGATAGATCGGCGGCGGCTCTGGCTCCGGCTCCGGCAGCACGCCGAAGGGCAGCGGTGTGTCACCGGGCGTGAGCTGTCCCGGCTCCGCGTCCTCAGGCGCCACATCCAGCGGAGTCCCGACCCCGGCCTCCGGCGTCACCGGCAACGGCTGGGGGGCTTGCTGCGCGGCGGCGCCCTGCGCCAGCGCCGCAGCCAGCAGGGCGATGGGGACCAGCAGCCGGATCTTCATGTCGCGTCCTCCGGAGCCTCTGCGTTCTCCTGCAACAGCTTCCACGTGATGCCGTCGTTCAACGCATTGAAGGAAGCGTCGATGATATTCGCCGACACGCCGACCGTGGTCCAGCGCCGCCCATTGCCGTCGGCGCTCTCGATCATCACGCGGGTGACCGCGCCGGTCCCTGCCTGCGGGGTCAGGATACGGACCTTGTAGTCGACCAGCCTCATATCCTCGAGCTGCGGGTAGGTCGGCATCAGAGCCTTGCGCAGCGCGGTGTCCAGGGCGTTGACCGGGCCGTTGCCGTTGGCCACCTCGAAGCGCGACTCCTGCCCGACCCGGACGTTCACCGTGGCCTCGGATTCGGTCACCAGCTCGCCGCGTGCATTCCAGCGGCGGTCGTCCATGACCCGGAAACGCTCCAGCGCGAAGTAGGCCGGCACGGTGCCCAGGGCGCGGCGGGCCAGAAGCTCGAAGCTGGCTTCCGCGCCGTCGTAGGCGAAACCCTCGAACTCGCGTGCCTTGACCTGCTCGACCAGGCTGGCGACCTTGGGATTCCCCGCCTCGACCGCCAAGCCGATATCGCGAAAGCGCGCCAGGATGTTCGAGCGCCCGGACTGGTCCGACACCACGATATGCCGCCGGTTGCCGACCAGGTCCGGATCGACGTGCTCGTAGGTGCGCGGATCCTTCTCGACCGCCGAGACGTGCAGGCCGCCCTTGTGTGCGAAGGCGCTGTCGCCCACGTAGGGCGCGTTCTTGGCCGGCGCGCGATTCAGGCGTTCGTCCAGCATACGAGAAACCTTAGTCAACTCCCTGAGGGATTCCTGGTCGATTCCCGTGACGAAGTCCGTCTTCAACGCCAGGCTTGGAATCAGGGATATCAGATTCGCGTTACCGCAGCGTTCACCCAATCCGTTTATCGTGCCCTGAACCTGACGCGCCCCCGCCTTGACCGCGGCGAGTGAATTCGCCACCGCATTCTCGGTATCATTGTGGGCGTGGATTCCGACGCGGTCCCCGGGAATCAGGTCCACCACCGCGCCGACGATCCGCTCGACCTCGTCCGGCAGCGTCCCGCCGTTGGTGTCGCAGAGGACGATCCAACGCGCGCCGGCTTCATGCGCCGCCTTCACGCAGTCCAGCGCGTAGCCCGGATTGGCCTTGTAGCCGTCGAAGAAATGCTCCGCGTCGAACATGACCTCGGACTTGCGCCCGCGCGCGTGCTCGACCGACTCGGCGATCATGGCGATGTTCTCCGACCGCTCGATCCCCAGCGCCACGTCGACGTGAAAGTCCCAGGCCTTCCCGACCATGCACACGGCCTCCGCCTTGGCCTGCAACAACGCCGTCAGGCCGGGATCGTTGGCCAGGCTCCGTCCCGGCCGGCGGGTCATGCCGAAGGCGACAAAGCGGGCCTGCCGGAAGCTCGGCGGGGACGTGAAGAAGCTGTCGTCGACCGGGTTGGCGCCGGGCCAACCGCCCTCGATGTAATCGATCCCGACTCCGTCGAGCGCGGTTGCAATGGCGACCTTGTCGGCCACCGAGAAGTCCACGCCTTGGGTCTGAGCTCCGTCGCGCAGGGTCGAGTCGAATAGGTATATCCGCCGGTCGTCGGCCATGGATCTCTTCTGGGCCTGACCGCCCCTCGCCTCGGATCACACCACCGTTCCGAGTTCGGGCGATTCCAGGCGCTTGCTCCTCTGTCCTCAGGCTTATTCTTGGTTCGAACGGACAGACGCGCGCGCCCCGCGCGGCCTGTCCGGGCGGCCGATACTCTCACCACAGGAGCCCTGCCGCGTCAATCTCCGGGGGGTTCCGGCTTCCCGGACCGCTCTCCCAACCAAGGGATTTCTCTCAAATGCACCTATTAGAAATGAGTTAGGTCATTATTGTTATTATCTCGCCTGGCCGTCCGGCGCGCGCCGTTCGTATCACTTGGGTTGAGGGAAATAGATGGCTCAAGCTCAGGAGGTCCCGACGGACGCGTCCGCGGGGCGGCTCAGCCAGGCCGATGTCACGCGCCTGACCGAGGACCCGTCAACCGAGGCGAGGGCCGAGATGGCCGCCAAGCTCGCCGCCGAGTTCGACGGGCAGCAGCTGGGAGCCACCGAGCGCCAGATCGCCGAGGACATCTTCCGCTCCCTGGTCAAGGACGCGGAGGTCCGCGTGCGCCAGGCGCTCTCCGAGCACCTGAAAGCCTCGCCTCAGATCCCGGAAGACGTCGCCCTCGCCCTGGCCAGCGACGTCGACAGCGTCGCCTTGCCGGTCCTGCAGTATTGCGAGGTTCTTACCGACGAGGACTTGATCGGCATCATCCAGGCCGGCAGCCCGGAAAAGCAAACCGCCGTCGCCCAGCGAAGCGCGGTCTCGGCGGGCGTCGCCGACGCTCTGATCGAAACCGGCAACGATGGCGCTGTCGCCGAACTGGTCGGCAACGACGGCGCCAACCTCGATCAAGGGCAGCTCCAAAGGGTCGTCAAGCAGTACACCGAGAGCGCGGCGGTCTCGCAGAACCTGGCAACGCGCGACAACCTTCCGCCGGTCGTCTCCGAACAGCTGGTCAGCGTTATCACACAGCAGATCCAGAGCTTTCTGATGAAGCGGCAGATCGCGCCCACGCCACTGGTCAAGAAGCTGGTCGATGACGCGCGCGGTCAGGCGACCCTCAGCCTGCTGCGCGACGGCTGCGCGACCAACAAGGAACTGGAAGCCCTGATCGACCAGCTCTACGCCAAGGGCCGCCTGACCCCGGAGGTCGCGATCGACGCCCTGTCGGAAGGCGACCTCGCCTTCTTCGAGTTCGCCATGGCGCGGCTCGCCGACATCGGGGTCGAGAATGCCCGCACCCTGATCAATGACCAGGGCCGGCTCGGCATCGAGAACCTGTTCAGAACGGTGCTCCACAAGCCCGAGGCGGCAGCCGAACGGGCGGAGCCCGAGGCCCCGCTCTCGGACCCGCTGTTCGACCTCTCCGCCGTCAAGGAGTCCTGAGGCACCCTCAGGTCCTGCGCCGCCAGGTGGTCCCCTCGGGGCCGTCCTCCAGGAGGATACCCTCGGCCGCCAGGGCGTCGCGGATGCGGTCGGCCTCGGCGAAATCCCGAGCCTTGCGGGCTTGGTTGCGCGCCTCGATCCGCGCCTCGATCGCGCCCGCGTCGGCCTCGGCCCCGCCCTGGAACCAGCGCTCCGGATCTTCCTGCAGCAGCCCGAGTAGGGCCCCGGCGGCGAGCAAGCGCCCCTTGAGGCGGATCCGCTCGTCCGCTTCGCCCGCCCGGTTCAGGGCCGCCGCGGTGTCGTGAAGGCCGGCCAGAGCGGCGGGCGTGTTGAGATCGTCCAGCAGGGCAGCGAGCACGGCCGGCGGCGGTTCCGCGGCCGGCGCCCCTTCGTCCTCCGCCGCGCGCAGGGCCCCGTAGAGCCGGTCGAGTTGCGCGTGGCACTCCTTCAACTTTTCGCGGGTGATGTCGAGCGGCTGGCGATAGTGCGCCGACAAGAGCGCCAGGCGAATCACCTCGCCGCGGAAGCCCTCCTCGAGCAGCTGGCGCACCGTGAAGAAGTTCCCCAGGGACTTCGACATCTTCTCGCCCTCGACCACGACATAGCCGTTGTGCAGCCAGTAGCGCACGAAGCCCTTGCCGTGGGCGCAGACCGATTGCGCCAGCTCGTTCTCATGGTGCGGAAAGATCAGGTCCTGGCCGCCGCCGTGAATGTCGAAGGTCTCGCCCAGGTGCTTGGCGCTCATGGCCGAGCACTCGATGTGCCAGCCGGGCCGGCCGCGGCCCCAGGGGCTGTCCCAGCCCGGCTGCTCCGGCGTCGAAGGCTTCCAAAGCACGAAATCGACCGGATCCCTCTTGTAGGGCGCGACCTCGACACGGGCCCCGGCGATCAGGGACTCCCGGTCGTGCCGCGACAGGCCGCCGTATCCCGGGAAGGAAGGGACGTTGAACAGAACGTGACCGTCGGCCGCGTAGGCGTGCCCCTTTTCGATCAGGGTTTCGATCATCGAGACCATGAGGTCGATCGACTGGGTCGCGCGCGGCTCCACGGTCGGTTCGAGGGCGCCGAGGGCCGCCATGTCCTCGTGGAAGGCCCGGGTGGTCCGCGCCGTGACCTCGGCGATGGTCTCGCCGTTTTCCTTCGCGGCGGTGATGATCTTGTCGTCCACGTCCGTGATGTTCCGGACGTAAGTGACATGCGCCGCGCCGTAGAGATGGCGGAGCAGCCGATAGAGAACGTCGAAGACGACAACGGGCCGCGCGTTGCCGACGTGCGGCAGGTCGTAGACCGTGGGCCCGCAAACGTACATGCGCACGCGCTCGGGATCGATCGGGGCGAAGGCTTCCTTGCGCCGGGTCAGCGTGTTGGTGAGTTCGAGGGTCATTGGCTCGGTCCTGGCAGACGCGGTGGATCGGAGGGCCTCGCGAAGCGGGGCCCGCTCAGGTCGTTGTTCCCCTTAGCCGGGACATCGTTCGCGGTGCCAGGACATGGCTTCCTTCTAGGCCGCTTCGACGCAGGTCGTCAACCGCGGGCACGGCGGGAGGGCCGAAGAAGATCTTAAATAAATAATATATTCAGTGATTTAGACTGGGTCACGGCCTGATTAAGATTGAACGCGCCCCGCTTCAGGACGCCCCCGTGAAGGCGTTGGTGATCGGATAGCGCCGATCGCGGCCGAAGGCGCGCGCAGTGATCTTGACGCCGGGCGGGGCCTGGCGGCGCTTGTACTCGGCACGATCCAGCATGCGCCAGACCCGGTTGACCGTGGCGCGGTCATGTCCCCGGGCGACGATCTGCTCGACCGGCATCTCCCCCTCGATCAGGCATGTCAGCATGTCGTCCAGGTCCTCGTAGGGCGGCAGGGAGTCCTGGTCGGTCTGATCCGGCTTGAGCTCGGCCGACGGCGCCTTCGTGATGATCCGCTCCGGGATGACCCGGCCCGCGGGGCCGAGACCGCCGCGCGGAAAGGCCTGGTTGCGCCAGGCGGCAAGGCGATAGACCGTGGTCTTGTAAAGATCCTTGAGCACGTTGTATCCGCCGCACATGTCGCCGTAGAGCGTCGCGTAGCCGACCGACATCTCGGACTTGTTGCCGGTCGAGAGCACCATGTGGCCGAGCTTGTTGGAGATCGCCATGAGCGTCAGGCCGCGCGCCCGGGATTGGATGTTCTCTTCGGTCACGTCGGCTTCACGGCCCTCGAACTGGGGCGCCAGCATGTCGTCGAAGGCTTCCATCGCCGGTCCGATCGCGATCTCGTCCAGGCGCACGTCGAGCAGCCGGGCGGCCTCGGCGGCATCCTCAAGGCTCTCCTGGCTGGTATAGGGCGACGGCATCATTACGCAGCGCACGCGCGCCGGGCCCAGAGCGTCGACCGCGATCGCCGCCGAGATGGCGGAATCGATGCCACCGGAAAGACCAATGATCACACCGGGAAAGCCGTTCTTCTCGACATAGTCTCTGAGTCCCAGCGTCACCGCCCGGTAGATCGGCTCCATAGCGTTCTCCGGCGGCGTCAGCAGGGAATCGGCGCAGGCCCAGATGTCGTCGTCGCCGCGCCGCCATTCGGTCACCGTCAGGGACGGCTCGAAGGAGGGCAGCTGGGCGCGCAGGTTGCATCCGGCGTCGAGCACGAAGGAGGCACCGTCGAACACCAGCTCGTCCTGGCCGCCAACCTGGTTGACGAAAATCATCGGCAGGCCGGTCTCGGTCACCCGCTCGACCGCCAGGTTCATGCGGACTTCGGTCTTGTCGAGCTCGTATGGGCTGCCGTTGATCGAGATCAGGAGCTCCGCGCCGGACTCCTCCAGGCACTCGCAAACGTCGGGCGTCCAGATATCCTCGCAGATCGGCAGGCCCAGGCGGACGCCCCGGAAGTTCACCGGGCCCGGCATGGACCCCGGCTTGAACAGCCGCTTCTCGTCGAACACGCTGTAGTTCGGCAGATCGACCTTGGCGCGAAGCGCCTGGATCTTGCCCCCGTCCAGAACCGCGGCGGCGTTGTAGAGGTGCTTGCGCAGCGCCATGCCCGGCCGCCACCCCTCCTCGCGCCAGGGCACGCCGAGCAGAAGGCCCGGGCCGCCGTCGGCGGTTTCCGCCGCAAGGTCTTCCAGGGTGCGCCACGCGGCGTCCAGAAACTCGGGCTTGAGGACGAGGTCCTCCGGCGGATAGCCGATCAGGGACAACTCCGGCGTGATGACCAGATCGGCGCCGCGCCCGGCCGCCTCGGACCGCGCCGCGCGGATCAGGTCGGCGTTGGCCTCGATCGCTCCCATGGTCGGGTTGATCTGGGCCAGGGCGAGGGTCAGCCGGTCGGTCATAAGGCTTACTTAGCTTCCGGTGTGACCTCCGACAAGGCTGCAATCCCGGGCGCCAAGGGCTGGGTCTCCCCTTCGCTCGGCCAACCGCGCTGCCGCGCCAGGGCGGCCAGCGCCTCGATCCGCTCCCGGCTGAGCGGGTGGGTGCTCAGCAGCTCCGGCGGCTCGCCGCCGCTGCGCCGCGCCTCTTCCTGGAAGACCTTGAAGATCCGCGCGGACTCGCCGACGTGACCGTAGACCGCCGCCATGGCCTCGAGCGCCGCGCTGTCGGCACGGCGCTCCGCCTCACGGCTGAAGCCCATCATCATCAGGGCGTTGGGGCCGGTCACCAGCGATGCCAGGGTATCCGGTGCGGCGCTGAAGAAGACCGCCGACAGCAGCTGGACCACGACCGCCCCGGTCAGCGAGGCGGCCGCGTCGCGGTGGACAACGTGTCCGATCTCGTGCGCCATCACCATGGTCAGGGCGTTCTCGTTGGGCATGCGCTCCAAGAGGCCCCGGAACATGAAAACATGCCCGCCCAGGGAGGCGAAGGCGTTGACCATCTCGTCGTCGACATAGTGGACCTTGACCGTCAGGCCCTCCGGCAGATCCATGTGCCGGCCGACTCGGTCCGCGATCGCCTGAAGCTCGGCGCGCACCGCTGCAGCCTCCGGATCGGCGTCCGCCGCCTCGGCCGAACCGCCGGACACGTCGGCGAAGATCGCGTTGCCGATCGCGACCTCCCAGCTGACCGGGGCGTGGCGGGCGATCACCCCGGCGAACAGAAAGAGCGCCAGACCGAGGCCCGCGACGACGGTGACCAGACCGCCGCTAAGGATCAGAAGATCGGCCAGCGGGCTGTGCCGGCTGACGTTGATCCCCTCGGGGACCGGGACGTTCCTGATCCTCATGGGAGGCTGGGCCTAGGGAACCAGTGCCGTGCCGTAAGCCAGGACCTCGACCGCGCCGATCGACTGCTTCTGGCCCTTGGAGATCGAGCTGGTCTCGAAACGGGTGTTGAAGATGACCCGGCCGCCGATCTCCCGGGCCTGGGCCTGCATGCGCAGCAGCGCTTCGCGGCGGGCGCGGTCGAGCAGGCTCTCGTAGGTGTGGACGCGGCCCCCGAAGATCATGCGCAGGTTGGCGACGAAACGCTTGAAGTAGTCGACCGAAATCACCGCGCTGCCCATCACGAGCTGGGACTTAGAGATCCTGACGTCGTCGGGCACCGTCTTGCCGGCGATGATCACGAGATCACCCATCTCCCGCTCCCGCGCGATGATCGAGCGGTAGTGTCGCCGCTCGGCCCAGCGGCCGGCACCGTAGCCGAGCACCAGCAGCGTCAGGAAGATGACGATTTCAATGTAATTGGCGAGGAACTGCATGGCTCAGGCAACGACGACGGCGCTGCCGTAGGCCAGAATCTCCGAGGCGCCCTGAGCCACGGAGGACGTCGTGAAGCGGACGTTGAGCACGGCGTTGGCGCCCTTGGCCTCGGCTTGCTCGCACATCCGCTCGAAGGCCTCCTTGCGCGCCTCGCTCAGAAGGTCGCTGTAGCCCTTCAGCTCGCCGCCCACGATGTTCTTGAACCCAGCCATCAGGTCCCTGCCGATATGCTTGGCGCGGACCGTGCTGCCCTGGACGATCCCCAGGTGGTCGGTGACCTCCCGGCCGGGGACGCATTCCAAAGTCGAGGTAATCATGACCTGTTCTCCCTGGTGCCGACGCGATGCCGGAATCGATCCGGACGGATCTTGACCCAGGGAGGGAAAAGACTGGTTAACCGGGCTGGCCGGTCTCGAACCTGAGCAGGCTGCAGGCCAGACCGTCGTAGAGCCCGCTCATGGCGTTCAGCCAGGGGTGCAGGCTGTCGTCCGGCGCCAGGAGCGGCGTCGGGCTGCTGCAGCGGGCCCACTGGAAGGCGCTGAACACGATGTAGTCGCCGTAGGCCGGCGCCGCGCCGCTGACGAAGGCCTGGTCCTCCAGGTGCTGGCGCAGCGGCATCAGGACCTTGGCGAGGTTGGCTTCGAAGCTCGGCCGCTCGGCGTCGAACTGCTCGATCGTTCGGCCCAGCCGCTTCTCCCGGGTCTGCTGGAAATAGTCCTGATCCCGCGGGTCGATGTTTGCGTGCAGGTCCTTGATCACCAGGGGAAAGACCGCGGCATTGAGCACGCCGTCGGCCCAGCGGTTGACGAAGCCGGCCAGGGCCCGGCCCTGGGGGCCGCCGAACAGGCTCGGCCGGTCCGGATAGGCGTCCTCGAGGTAACGGGCGATCGTCCAGGAATCCGACACCACCTGGTCCCCGTCGACCAGCACCGGAACGAAGCCCTGGCCGCTGAACGCGATGATATCCTTGTCGGTGAAGAGCACCGGCACGTTCTCGTCGGGTTTCAGACCCTTGTGCGCCAGGGCGAACTTGATGCGCCAGGAAAACGGACTGGGCCGGTGGTCGTCCTGCTTGCCGACCCGTTCGTAAAGCTTGAGCGCCATGGTCACCCCTTCCTGTGCTGCACGAGCCACAGGCAAACAGAGGCCGCGGTCTTTCTCAAGACCCAGATGGCCCGCATTCAATGGCTCACGAGAATTTCAGGGGCTCGACTACTTCCGGAGCAGGAACTCGCGGCCGACCTTCACCCGCGCCTCGCCGTTGTACTCGATAATGTCGGCCGTGGCATAGGTCTCCGACCAGCGATCCGGCAGGTAGGAGCCGGTGCCGACAACGTCGATCGGCGCGTTGGCCTCGGCCATGAGCTTGCATTTGGCGGGATTAAAGCCCGAGGAGGCGACGATCTTGACCTGATCGAAGCCCTCCCGGTCGAGCGCTTCGCGCATATGCCAGATCGCCGCGGCCGATACGCCCGGCCCGACCAGATAGCGCAGTTCTGATTCGTTTCGGTAGCCGCGGACGGCGTGCGGCACGTGGCGCTCCAGCACCGCATAGGAAGCTGCGGGGTCGAGGCCCTCGAGGAAGCGGCCGCCCGGCGTGTCGATGCGCACCGAGAGCTGGCCGCGGGTCGCGCGCCCGGGAAAGCGGCGGCAGACCGTGAGCGCGTCGGTCACTTCGCGGGCGAAGTAGTCGACCAGCACCGTCATGGGCTCGTCGGGAAAGCTCTGGTCGAACATCTCGGCGGCCCGCAGGGTAGAGCCAGCATAGCCGACGAAGGCGTGCGGCATGGTCCCCTTGCCGCCCTCGGCGCCGAAGAAATGCGCCGTGGCGTCGGTCGCGTTGCCGACGAAACCGACCGCGCCCACCTTGCGGCGGGCCCGGGCCGAGCCGACCGAGGCGGCGTAGGCCATGAGCTCGGCCATTTCGGTGCCGGCGCAGTGGCGGCCGTCCATGGCGAGGAATCCCACCTTGGGCAGGTCGGCGCACATGGTGTAGGCGTTGTAGGCCGCGACGCAGGCCGGCCCCAGTTTCTGCAGCAGCAGGGTCTCCAGGTCGACCAGGTGGTAGAGCGGCCCCGACACGTAGAGCAGC
>JAAUYK010054147.1_pt1 | contig 14964 bp, 11 predicted proteins | sample 7278021 | NCBI WGS metagenome assembly JAAUYK01 (sample SAMN14350223, study PRJNA611818) | marine sediment metagenome | isolation source: surface marine sediment (1.8m) | place: French Polynesia: Moorea | collected 2018-08
GAGATGGGTGAGCAATGTTGCAAAGAACTGCGGCTCGATCGCGCCAATGGAGACGAAGCCCCCATCTTTGGTTTCATAACACTGATACCAGGCCGACCCACCGTTCAGGATGTCGGCCCCGCGCGCGCCTTCATGGCCGATGCCCGCCGCCTTCAACCCGTATTGCATCACCATCATAAGCGCCGCGCCATCAGACATGCAGGTATCCACGACCTGACCGTCCCCGGTTGCCCGCGCATGCGTCAAGGCGGCCAGCACACCCGTCACCAGCATCATGCCGCCTCCGGCCAGATCAGCCACGATGTTCTGCGGTGGCGGTGGCGGTGCATCAGCCGGTCCGATGGCCCAAAGCGCGCCGGAAATGGCCATGTAATTGATGTCATGCCCCGCGCGGTCCTTGAGCGGGCCGTCCTGGCCCCACCCGGTCATGCGCCCAAAAACAAGGCGCGGGTTGCGCGCCAGCACCTGCTCCGGACCTAGGCCCAACCGTTCCATCACGCCGGGGCGATAGCCTTCAATCACGATGTCCGCGCGATCACAGAGCTCAAGCGCGTTGGCATGATCTTCCTTGTCCCGCAGATCCAAGGTCACCGCAGGCCGCGACCGGTCATAGAGGTTGTATTTCTGATCAATTCCAAACAGCGGTTTCTGACCGGGCCGCGCAATGCGGACAACCTCCGCCCCCATATCCGCCAGCATCATGCAGGCAAACGGTGCGGGTCCCAGCCCGGCAAACTCCACTACGCGCACGCTTTTGAGCGGTCCATTTCGGTTCAGCATCGTCCCTCCTCCCAATCACTCGACCGTGAAAGTCGCCCGCAGCAAGGTCAAGTGCGCTTTGTCTTGGAGCTGTCGTAAAACCGCGTAAAAAGAGCGGGATGGAGCATTCGGATCTTTTCATTATTGGCGGCGGGATCAACGGCTGCGGCATTGCACGGGACGCGGCGGGGCGCGGCCTGTCGGTTGTGCTGGCCGAACAGGGGGATCTGGCGCAGGCGACCTCCTCGGCCTCGACAAAGCTGTTTCATGGCGGCTTGCGTTACCTTGAATATTTCGAAATCCGCCTTGTTCGTGAAGCGCTGAGAGAGCGGGAGATCCTTCTTAAAGCGATGCCGCATATCAGCTGGCCCATGCGCTTTGTGCTGCCCATTCATCCCGACATGCGGTTTGATACCGACACACCGGCCTCGCGCGTTTTGAATACGCTGATGCCGTGGATGCGCGGCAAACGTCCGACATGGCTGATCCGCCTTGGCCTTTTGGCGTATGATCGGCTGGGCGGGCGCGAGATTTTGCCAGCTTCAACCCACTATACGCTGGACCGGGACAACACAGGGCGCCCTTTGAAACCCGAGTTGCGGGAGGCGTTTGAATATTCCGACTGCTGGGTCGACGACTCTCGTCTTGTGGCCCTCAACGCGCGCGACGCAGCGGAGCGTGGCGCACGGATATTGACCTACACCAAGGTCATCAAAGCCGAACAGATCGACCGGTTTTGGCACATTACCACGCGCGACCAAGATGGCATCGAACAGGGGCACAAAGCGCGTATGCTTGTGAATGCGGCCGGTCCCTGGGTGGGCGATATCCTGCGTGGCGTTGTGCGGTCGAACAGTACAGAATCGGTGCGTCTTGTGCGCGGAAGCCACATCGTGGTGAACAAGCTCTACAAAGGGGACCACGCCTATTTCCTGCAAGGTTCTGACGGGCGGATCATCTTCGCGATCCCGTATGAGCAAGGCTACACCCTGATCGGCACCACAGACCAAGATCATCCAGACGCCGACACCCCCGCGGAATGCACAGACGAAGAGGCGGAGTATCTATGCGATTTCGCCTCGCAGTATTTTGAGGATGACATCCGCCTCGACGATATCATCTGGCGGTATTCCGGGGTGCGCCCGCTCTATGACGACGGCGCGCGGTCGGCGACGGCTGCGACGCGTGACTATGTGTTGTCTGTCGAAAGCCTGGGCGCACCGGTGCTGCATGTCTTTGGCGGCAAGATCACAACCTATCGCAAACTGGCCCAGGCAGCGGTTGGCAAGGTCAGTGACGCTTTGGGCAAATCTACCCAACCGTGGACGGCAGGCGTGCCCTTGCCCGGGGGCGATTTTCCGTATGACACCGTGCGGGATCAGATCGATGCGCTGATCAAGGCCCACCCGTTTCTGCATTTCGGCTGGGCGCAGCGTCTGATCCGTGCCTACGGCACCGACGCTTTCACCATGCTCGATGAGGCGAAAGACCAAAGCGATATGGGCAAGATGCTGGCCTACACCCTGTCGGAACGAGAGGCGCGCTGGCTTATGACCCATGAATTCGCCCGCCGGGCAGAAGACATCATGTGGCGGCGGAGCAAACTGGGGCTTGAGGTGATCCCGGAACAGATCGCAGAACTGCAGGACTGGATGACCGCAGAACAATCGCGCTAACCTGTCAACGGGAGGCGTCGCATGACACATATTCTGGCCATCGATCAGGGCACCACATCTAGCCGCGCGATCATCTTTGATCGAGACATGCAGGTGGTTGCCGTGGCGCAACAGGAATTCACGCAGCATTTCCCCGCTTCTGGTTGGGTTGAGCATGATCCGGAAGACATCTGGCAGTCGGTCCTGACCACTTGTCGTAACGCGATGACCGAAGCCAAGCTGACAGCCGCGGATATCGCCGGTATCGGCATCACAAATCAGCGTGAAACAACGGTAGTCTGGGATCGGGCTACGGGTGCGCCGATCCACAAGGCGATTGTCTGGCAGGATCGCAGGACAGCCGATCTTTGCGCGGATTTGAAATCGCAAGGGCATGAGGCCAATGTGACGGCGACGACAGGTCTCCTCCTTGATCCCTACTTCTCTGGCACGAAGGTCAAATGGATCCTCGATACAATCTCAGATGCGCGGACGCGCGATCTGGCCTTTGGCACCATCGACAGCTTTTTGATCTGGCGATTGACCGGAGGGGAGGTCCACGCAACCGACGCAACGAACGCTGCGCGCACGCTTCTGTTTGATATCCACGACGGCACCTGGTCCGAAGATATGTGCACGCTGCTGGATGTTCCCCTCTCAATCTTGCCCGAGGTCAAAGATTGCGCCGCTGATTTCGGCACCACGGTGCCGGATCTTTTTGGTGGATCCATTCCCATCCTCGGTGTCGCAGGCGATCAGCAAGCCGCCACCATCGGGCAGGCCTGTTTCAAGCCAGGCATGATGAAGTCGACCTATGGCACCGGGTGTTTTGCCTTGTTGAACACAGGATCCCAGGCGGTTACGTCGCAAAACCAATTGCTCACCACGATCGCTTACCAACTGGACGGGCACCGCACCTATGCGCTTGAGGGGTCGATCTTCATTGCAGGCGCGGTTGTTCAATGGCTTCGCGATGGGTTGGGCATCATCAAAACTGCCGCCCAATCGGGAGAGCTGGCAGAGCAAGCCGACCCCGAACAACAGGTGATCCTCGTGCCGGCCTTCACAGGGTTGGGCGCGCCCTATTGGAACCCCGACTGCCGTGGAGCCATCTATGGCCTCACCCGCAACACGGGTCCTGCCGAACTATCTCTGGCTGCCTTGGAAAGTGTCGCATTTCAAACCCGCGATCTGCTGGAAGCAATGCATGCGGATTGGGCGGCCTCCGCAGATACGGTCCTCCGCGTAGATGGCGGCATGGCCGCGAGTGATCAGGCGATGCAGGGGCTCTCAAACATCCTGGGTGCCCCGGTTGACCGCCCATCGATGGTGGAAACCACGGCCCTGGGCGCTGCGTGGCTCGCTGGGATGCGCGCAGGCCTCTATCCGGATATGGCAGGGTTCGCCCAACGTTGGCATCTGGACCGGCGGTTTGAACCCGAAACAGACGGCCCTACCCGCGACGCGGCTTACAAACGTTGGACCAAGGCAGTGAACGCCACTTTGTCTGTCTAACTTAGTCGACCCGCGCACCTGCTTTGATCAATGGGGGGCTCGCGTTCAACGCATCAATCGAAAACCCGGCGATAGACTTGTACTTCGCGGCATGCGCCGCCAGGTCCTCACGCGGGATGACATCGTCGATGACGTCAAACGCTCCGCCGCACAAATCCTCAACCTTCTGCAAAACTGCATCCGGCCCACTCCCCCGATTTGCCAAGCCTACGCCAGTGGTCACGGGCCGCACGTCAGCCTCATAGGCCTCCAATGCCGCAGCAGTGACCCCATGTTCAACCAGCTTCGCCCCAATTACACGTGCATCAATGATCGCCTGGCTGGCCCCGTTTGAGCCCACAGGATAGGTCGGATGGGCCGCGTCGCCCATCAATGTCACATGGCCCTCCGTCCAACGATCCAAAGGATCACGATCCACCATCGGATACTCAAACACCTCCTCCGCGCTGTCGATCAGCTGCGGCACGTCAATCCAGTCAAACTGCCAATCCGAAAAAGCAGGCGCAAAATCCGTCTTATCCGCGGCGCGGTTCCAATCCTCTTTTTTCCAGCCTTGATCGGGGTTAATCCGCAGCTCGGCGATCCAGTTCATCACGACTTGGCCTGTCTCGGGATCAGGATTGGAGATTGGATAGGCCACCAACCGCTGCGTATCATGACCGATCAACGCCATGGCCCCGCCGCCAAAAAACGGCTCCGCAACCGAGGTTGCGCGCCACAAGATTGCGCCGCCCCAAATCGGCGGTCCTTCCCGAGGATACATCTGCGATCGCAGGGCCGAATGGATGCCGTCTGCGGCGACAATCAATCCGCCCTCAACCCGGCCGCTTTCCAAATGCAACACAGCGCCAGCACCGGTGTTCTCAAAGGCCACCGCGCGGGCATTAGTCTGCACGCAATCGGGCCCAGCCCGCTCTAACAAGGTTTCATATAGTAGCATCTGTAACTTGCCGCGATGGATGGAATACTGTGGCCAGGCATAGCCGGCCCAGGTGCCCCGCGGCTCTTCCCAAATGGTTTTGCCGAGCTTGGAATAGAACCCGTATTGCCGCGTCCGGACGCCGATTTCATCCAGCGCGCGCTCAAGGCCCATATCGAACAGCTCACGCACTGCATTGGGCTGGATATTGATGCCCACACCCATCGGCTTGATCTGCCGCGTCGCCTCAAAAATGCGGAAGGGCACACCCAGTTGATGCAGTGTCAACCCCAAGGACAATCCAGCGATACCGCCCCCTGCGATCAAAACTGTCATAGCGAACCCTCCCCTCCATCAGCACGCGTACTGAAGCAGGAGCCACTGGCCAGTTCAAGGGCGCATCCCACCCCTTCTTCTTGCCAAAAATACGCAAAATATCTGACCGCTACGCCTGGACTGCCTTCAACAGATCAGCGCCAAAAATCGTGTCGGCATAATCCGTCATATAGATCTTCAGCCAAGGCGTGAATCGGTCTGGATGGTCTTCGATCTGCACGATCACATCGCGGTAAGACATCCACGCCGTGTCCATCACCTCATCCGGGTTCGGGTCTAGCGGCATATCAGGTCGAGCATGGGCCACGTAGACATCCACAACCTCATGTTCGATCAACCCGTTGCCCACATCCGCGCGGTATTCCAGATGATGACGATGCTCTGGCCGCTGCCCTGTAATCCCCAGCTCTTCCCGCAAGCGTCGGATCGCGCAATCCAGGGGTGTTTCGTCCCAATCGGGATGCGTGCAACAGGTATTCGCCCACAGACCGGGTGTATGGTACTTCCCCATGGCCCGACGTTGCATCAGGATCTGCCCGTCCCGGATCACAAAGACCGACACCGCTTTGTGCCTGAGACCGCGTTGATGCGCCTCAAGCTTGTCTACTGGTGTCAAATCGCCGTTCACCCAGGCCGGGATCATGATACTCATACGCGTTCTGGGGCCACCAACCCGGTCAGATGCGCCAGGTTCTTGATGCCGATCTTGATATGCGCCATGGGGCGCGCTTTGACCAGCTTCTTGTTCATATAGGCCTCAAAGGTCAGGCGCTGCACATCGATATCATGACAAAGCGACACGAATCGTTCACGCCTGTTGTCGGACCGGTAATAGGCGTTTTGCATCGATTGCAGGACACGGAAGACGGTCTTGTGCTCCTTCATAAAGAGCTTTCGCGCGAGTTGCAGGTCTTTCACCCGGCCCGAGGCCAAAGTTGCCGCGCAGGCGGTCGCGGCAACACGACCGGCCACCATGGCATAGTAAATCCCTTCGCCCGAGGAGGGGGCCACAACACCCGCCGCATCGCCAGCGAGCACCACGTCCTTGCCGTTGTCCCATTTGTCGAGCGGGTGCAGCGGAATGGGCGCGCCTTCTTTGCGCAGGGTCTCACAGTCACTCAAGCCTGAGGCTGCGCGCAGATCGGCTGTCGCTTGCTTGAGGTCCACGTCTTGCAGCCCGGTCCCCATACCGACGCTGGCGCTTTTGCCATGAGGAAAAACCCAGCCGTAGAAATCCGGGGAGATCGCCCCGTCATAAATCACATCGCAGCGTACGGGATCGTAGACGTCGTTTTTTTCCGGCGCTTCGATGATCTCGTGGTAAGCCAGAACATAGGGGATCTTGTCCCAGCCCTTGACCTCGGCCTTGCCCACGCGGCTGCGCGCGCCATCCGCGCCGATGACCAGTTTGCAGGGCAGAGCTTTTTCCTCGCCCGAAGCTTTCTCACGATAGATCACCTTTGTCTGACCGCCGTCACGATCAATGCGCAGGAACGTGCCCACCAGATAATCGGCCCCGGCTTCCGCCGCGCGGTTGCGCAGGAAGGGGTCAAAATCCTTTCGGTCGACCATGCCGACAAACCCGTTCTCAATCGGAATATCCACCATCCGCCCGGTGGGTGAGATCATGCGCGCCGTATTTACTTTGGCCACAAGCTGGTCATCCGTGATGTGGAAATCCTGCATCAGGCGTGGGGGGATCGCGCCACCGCAGGGTTTGATCCGGCCTTCCCGATCCAGAAGGGCCACGGAATGGCCCGACCGGACCAGATCTTCGGCGGCTGTGGCACCGGATGGGCCACCGCCCACGACAACGACATCATACATCTTCATTCTCCTGGAACCATCTCGGGGGACGGGCGCGGGCGCCTGTCCATGACTTGCACTGCCATGAGGGCAGCCAAAATAAAGAGGGCAGCTTCAGCCACGAACACCACGCCGAACGCATCGGCGTCGCTTGTCATTCCGCGCCGCATGAGATCCACCGCCGCCGCCCCGGCCAAACCGCCAAAGCCTGCGGCGAGCGCCTGGGCCGCGCCCCATAATCCCATCCGCGTGCCCTCACGGCTCTCTCGGCCTTGACCTGCCAACGCCATCATCGAACCGATGGCGGCCACCGCGAACATCCCGTTAAAGATGCCCAGCCCCACAACAGCCGGTAAAAGGGGCGCGGTTGGACCCATCTGCCCCAGCCCCGCGATCAGCGTCAGCATCGCGGCGGAGCCCAAACAGCCTGCAATCACCCAGGCGCGCAAGGACCCAAGGCGCAACCCCGTGGCGGCTATGCCCACCATCACCATGCCCAGAAACACGCCCCCATTCTGTGCGCCAGAGAGGGAGGTGGATTGACCGGGTGTGAAATTGAACACGAGGCCCGAATAGGGCTCAAGGATCAGCTCTTGCATGAAATAGGCGGTCATCGACAGGAAGACGAAGGCCGTGAAATTGCGCGCCTTGCGCTCGGCCCAGATCTCTTTGATGCCGTGGGAAAACGGCATGTCCTGGGGTTGAGGCGAGGCGTCCACGCGCCGCTCAATGCCCCAAACCGCGATTGTGGTCAGAACCACGGCACCGCCTGTGACGACTGAGACGATCTTGATCAGAAGGGCCGGAGAATAGGGGTCAAGGAAGGCACCGACGGTTGCTGCAGTAATCGCAATCCCGGCGATCATCATCAGCCAGGTGATCGTCGCGGCGGCGGCTCGTCGCACAGGCGCGGTCGCCGTTGCGAGTAATGCGAGCAAAGAGGTGCCGGACGCCCCAACACCCACGCCGATCATGGCATAGGCCAGGATCGACAGGGCAAGGCCCCAACCACATTGCGCCTCCATCACCTGCACACCGACCGCGGCGAGCAAGCCGCCCAAGGCCAGCGTCGCCATCCCGCCAATGATGAACGTGGTGCGATTGCCTTTGGTGTCTGAGCGGAAGCCCCAATTGGGTCGCGTGATCTGGATGCCGTAATGCAAGGCGACCAGCAGGCCGGGCAAGACTGCTGGTAACGCCAGCTCAACCACCATCAAGCGGTTCAATGTGGACGTTGTCAGCACGACAACCGCGCCCAGGCACATCTGCACCAGACCCATGCGGACGATATCAAACCAGCTAAGGGTTCTCATGGGCTTACCCCCAATGTGCGGATCGCAAAGGCGGTGATCATCATGCCGGAGACATACAGCAGGACGCCTGTGCCGTTGTACCAAGGCGCTTTGCCTTTGGGGTCTTTGAACATAACCGTCATCGCCCAGAACTGCAGGCCGATCACCGCCAAAACGCCTGCTGCATGTGCGGGGCGATCCCAATACGCAAGCAATCCAAAGACGATCACCTGTGGCATGGTCATGACGAGGCAGGCGACCTTGGCCGCCTTTTCAGGGCCAAGCGTCACGGGCAGGGAGTTCACACCCATCTGGCGATCCCCCTCTAGTGCCTTGAAATCATTGAGCGTCATAATGCCGTGCGCGCCGATGCCATACAGGACGGCGACGATGATCACAGGCATCGAAGGTGCGCCTGCGCTGAGGACCGCAGCGCCAGTAAACCACGGCAGGGTTTCATAGCTGAGACCCACCAAACCGGGTCCCCACCAGCCAGATTTTTTCATGCGAACGGGTTCTGCAGAATAGGCCCACGCAGCCAACACGCCCAAAACGGTCGCGCCAAAACCCCATGGACCCAGCAAATAGCCTACAAACAGAGACAGACCTGACATGGCCAGTGCAATCCACAATCCCCAGCGACCGGGTATCCGACCGGATGGGATGGGCCGGTCGGGTTCATTGATCGCATCCACATGACGGTCGCACCAATCATTGGCAGCCTGGCTCATCCCGCAGACGATGGGACCGGCCAGGATCACGCCCAGAACAACCAAAGCCCAGTTCTCGGACGGGGATACCCCGGACGAAATCACCCCGCACAAATAGGCCCACATCGGTGGGAACCAGGTGATCGGCTTGATCAACCGCAACATCGCTGCTGGTTCAGGGAATCGGCGGCTTCGTATCGTGTGGCTGACACTCATGTGTCAACTATTGCTGACACTTTGAGTCGACGCAAGTAAAAGACGCAGGTCAAACCCGCACAACATCTCAGTTTCAGAGGTAAACTTGGACTAGTGGTCCTTGCCTTTGCTCAAAAGCCCGTATTTGCGCAGTTTCACATACAGGCTTTGACGCGACAGGCCCAACATCTCGGCCGCGGCCACACGATTGTTGCGGGTTAGGGTCACAGCCGTCTCGATACACATCTTTTCGACCACATCGGTGGTTTCCGACACGATTTCTTTAAGTGTCGCAGAGCCCACCAGCTCCATCACGTTCCTGCTGGATTCCTCGGCAGCTGTCGCACCGCTTGTCTGGCGCACGGCCTCGATCCGGCTTATATCGCGGATCACAAACGCAATGATCGGCTGTGCCCCATTGCTGAGATAGGTCGCCGAAATCTCGGTCGACAGTTTGGAGCCATAATCATTCACCAGCTTGGTGGAATAGACCCGCATCTGCCCCGTACGTTTGGAGTTTTCGATCAGCATCGACAGATCGATCTGCCCCCGGTGCAGGAAGTCCCCGAGTGACCGCCCTTTGACATCTGACAAATGGGCTGCGTCCACCAACTCCAGGAAACTGTCATTGGCAGAGGTCACAACGCCTTTGTTGTCGGTAAAGACAAACGCATCACTACCATCCCGGAATAACGCCGCCATGGACACCGTTGTCTGGTCTTCCGCCAGCGCGCTGTCCTCTTCGGCCTCGAGCCGACACAGGATGACCCGTTCGCCCGCGGCCCGGAACACCGTGGGCAAAACCCTGACGCCGCGGCGCCCGGATTGCGTCTCCAACACAACGGATCCATCGCCATCCGCAATCGATGTGTTCAGCAACGTTTCGATCAACTCGCCATTTGCGCGATCTTTGAACGCCTGCACAAAGGGGCTGCCGGCCAATGTTTCCCGGCCGATGCCCAAAAGCGCGGCGGCCGGTTCGTTCATGTCTTTGACCCGGCCATCGCGGACAGCGACAAAAACAATGGCGTCGCGTGTGTTATTGAGCAACACGCGATAGCGGGCGTCAAATTCACGCCGCGCTTCATATCCTTTTTCCAGCGCGATCTGCGCCTGTACCAGCTGTTGCTGCGTTTCCGCGATCGGACGGAGATCTCGGCCCAGCATCAAGGTCAAATCGCTCTCACCAAAGGCATGCAGCGTATACCGAATAGGGAATTCCCATGATGCATTGTCGCGGTGGTTCAGCTCAATCTGCCGCCGCGGGTCACCCCCATCTAGAAACGCAGAATGCGCATCAGAGAACTTCGGGATGCTCTCGTCAGTCAGGAATTCCGTCACCGGACGCCCGAGCCAATGATCCAGGTTTCCGAAAGAGTCTTCAGTGGCACCTTTCATGATGGAGACGATTTTGCCATCGCTATCGATCATCAATGCAATATCGGCAGCAGCGGCAACAATACCCTGCACGTCATCCGCAGACAGAGTCCCCGTTGCGTCGGCATTCCAACCGTTGGCGCTTGGAGAGCTCATCTGTTTGCCTGTATCAGAGGGTGCGTCGACCTTTGCCCGCAATATGACACCACCATATCAACGTCACTGGTGACCAGATCCACACCGGTCAGACGTTTTAAATTTCCATACCGTCCAAGAACAATGCCACCCAGCGCAAATAGCGGCGGAGCGGCCATATTCTGCTTCGCATAACTAACGATGTTGGCAATCTTTTCAAGATCCTGCCCGCGGGAACTGGAAAACATCACAGCATCGTATGTGTTTTCTGCAATACGATTATGGATCACCGCATCTGGCTCTCCGCACAGGCGGTCTATTATGGCTCCCTGCCTGCGGAACTGTGCTGCAGCAACGAAGCTTCCCAATGTGTGCTGCTCTCCCTCGCAGGTGACCATCAGCACATCAAACTGTGTGTCACTCATCATGTGGCCTTCCGGGCCCATAAACTCGATCTCAGCCAGCAGGCTTTGCAGCCGCACCGAGGCAATTGTGACATCCGCAAACCCCAACTCATTTTTTACCCACTTTTCACCAATCGACTGGGCGGCTTCGGGGATGTAGCTGTTGAGAATGACCTCATCACTCAGGCGAAAGGCCCGTAGCTCTTCCAGCGTGTCTGTCGGGTTGAAATGGGCGCGGGTGGTGAGGCGCTTGTCCAATATGCTCCGGATGTAAGGCCGCGCCTGACTGCTGTGTTGGCCAGATTGACGTGTGCTCAGAACCGAGACGACCTGCAACGCAAGCGAACCAAAGGCGCTCACGCCGCTGGCCTCAGGAAAATTCTGATCGTCATGGGCCATTCGCAGTGTCTCGCGCTTGGAGTTCCATCACCGGGAGTGCACGTGAATCATGCACGTGACACTTAGCATTGAGATCAATTGTCCAGATGTCAAAGAAAATTGACAGTTTCTCCAAATTTGACACAAATGGGCGAGAATCCCAGATAGGCTCAGTAAAATAGGGGTTTGATGAAATGGTGCTTCTCACCAGTATTCATGATGTTAAACAACATTTACGCCGCTGCTTCCAAAGTGTAAGTTTTAATTGACACTTTGCCTTCCCGGGCGGTACGCTCGGTTTGCAAAGGGAATCTTGAAGGGGGAGTCGGCCTTGTCTCATGCCCACAAAGCAAAGGGACTATACACGCCTGAAGAGCGTGTGCGCCGGGATGAGACTGTCTGGACATTGATTCAGGGCATTCTGGCGCCGCTGCAGTTCCTTGTTTTTCTGGTCTCTCTGGGGTTGGTCATCCGCTATTTGTGGACCGGCGACGGCTACATGGCTGCAACCTGGTCGATCCTCATCAAAACCGGCTTCCTATACCTGATCATGGTGACGGGCGCGATCTGGGAAAAGGTCGTTTTCGGTCAATACCTGTTTGCGTCGGCCTTCTTCTGGGAAGACGTTTTCAGCTTCCTCGTGATCGGGCTTCATACCGCATACTTGTGGGCGCTGTTCACGGGCGCGCTCTCCCCCACCGAACAGATGTGGCTCGCCCTTGCAGCCTATGCCGCATACGTCATCAACGCAGGCCAGTTTCTTTTGAAACTCCGCGCCGCGCGCCTTCAAGCCGAAGCCAATGAAGTCAGTGAGGTGCTCGCGTGACGGAACTTCCGCGCTTGCCGCAATCAGGCGGCTGCCGAAACACACCCATTCTGAAAGAACGCGGTCAACGGGAGGTCTTCTGCGGGTTAACCGGTATCATTTGGCTGCATCGCAAGATGCAAGACGCGTTCTTTCTTGTCGTGGGCTCGCGTACCTGTGCGCACCTGTTGCAATCTGCAGCTGGGGTCATGATTTTTGCGGAACCTCGCTTTGGCACCGCGATCCTCGAGGAAACCGATCTCGCCGGGCTGGCCGATGCCCAGCAGGAACTGGACCGTGTTGTCGCAGAACTTCTGGCCCGCCGTCCCGATATAAAGCAGCTCTTCCTCGTGGGCTCTTGCCCGTCCGAGGTGATCAAACTCGACCTGCAGCGCGCCTCAGAACGGCTGAGCGAACAGCATGCGCCTCATGTCCGCGTGCTCAATTTCTCGGGCTCCGGCATCGAGACGACCTTTACCCAAGGCGAGGACGCGTGTCTCGCATCCATGGTGCCGGTCCTGCCCCACTCCGATGCGCGCGAGCTGCTGCTGGTCGGCGCCTTGCCCGACGTGGTTGAAGAACAAGCCGTCTCTTTACTCGAACAAATGGGCATTGGCCCCATCCGCGTTCTGCCCGCACCGCGTGCGGATAGCGATATGGGCGTCGGTGAAAACACTGTCTTTGCTCTGACCCAGCCGTTCTTGGGCGACACACATGCCGCGTTGGAACGCCGTGGCGCCCGCCACATCGCAGCACCCTTCCCCTTTGGCGAAGAGGGTACAACCGCGTGGCTGCGCGCGATTGCCGATGAATTCGGCGTTGATGAGGTGACCTTTGCCCGCGTCACAGATGCCCCGCGCGCGCGTGCCCGCAAAGCCGTAGCGCAAGCTTCCGAGGCGCTCCGCGGCAAGTCGGTCTTCTTCTTCCCTGACAGTCAGTTGGAACTCCCGCTTGCCCGCTTCTTGACCCGCGAATGCGGGATGGACGCCATCGAAGTGGGCGCTCCCTTCATCCACAAAGGGCTGGTGGGTCCCGATATGGATCTCATGGCCGAAGGCCCTATGATCTCCGAAGGTCAGGATGTTGACCTGCAGCTCGATCGTTGCCGTGCCGCGCGCCCCGATCTTACCGTCTGCGGTTTGGGCCTTGCCAACCCGTTAGAGGCCGAAGGGCTCGCCACGAAATGGGCCATCGAATTGGTCTTCACCCCTGTCCATTTTTATGAACAGGCGGGCGATCTCGCGGGTCTCTTCTCCCGCCCGATCCGCCGCGCGGGCCTTCTGAAGGTGGAGGCTGCCGAGTGATCCTTCTTCCCTTTCCAAATACCGCATTGCGAGGCCAGCCATGAAACTCACGGTCTGGACATATGAAGGACCGCCCCATGTAGGTGCCATGCGCGTCGCCACAGGTATGAAGGGCCTGCACTATGTGCTGCACGCGCCGCAAGGCGACACCTACGCGGATCTGCTCTTCACTATGATCGAACGCCGCGACCACCGCCCCCCGGTATCGTTCACCACCTTCCAGGCCCGTGACTTGGGATCAGACACCGCGCATCTGTTCAAATCCGCCTGCCAGGACGCCTATGACCGCTTCCAGCCCGAGGCAATCATCGTGGGCGCCTCCTGCACCGCCGAGCTGATCCAGGATGATCCCGGCGGCATGGCAGAGACGATGGGTCTGCCGGTGCCCACCATCCCGCTGGAGCTGCCCAGCTATCAGAGGAAAGAAAACTTCGGCGCCGATGAGACGTTCTTCCAAATCGTTCGCACCCTGGCGCGCCCGATGAAGCGGACAAAACAGATTACCGCAAACCTCATCGGACCAACGGGTCTTGGGTTCCGGCACCGCGACGACATTCAAGAGGTGACGACTCTTTTGTCTGATATGGGCATCAGCGTAAATGTGGTCGCGCCTATGACCTCATCACCCTCAGACATCGCGCGTTTGGGGCAGGCACATATCAACGTGTTGATGTACCCTGAAACGGCGGAAACCGCCGCGCGCTGGATGGAGCGGGAACTGGACCTGCCTTACACAAAAGTGGTTCCCATCGGCGTTGGCGCGACCCGCGATTTCGTTCAGGAAATCGCCCAGCTCACAGGTGTTGAACCGTATCTGGACGACAGTCGCTTGCGCCTGCCGTGGTATTCGAAATCAGTCGATTCCACCTACCTCACCGGAAAACGCGTTTTCCTGTTTGGCGATGGCACCCATGTCAAAGCCGCGGCCCGGATCGCGCGCGACGAGATGGGATTCGAGGTGGTCGGACTGGGGTGCTACAACCGCGAAATGGCGCGTGAGATCCGCGCCGTGGCCAAAGAGTTCGGCGTCACGCCTTTGATCACCGATGACTACCTGGAAGTTGAACGGACCATCGAAGAGCTTGCGCCTGAGATGATCCTGGGCACCCAGATGGAGCGTCATATCGGCAAACGGTTGGGTATTCCCTGTGCCGTGATCTCGGCCCCCGTTCATGTGCAAGACTTTCCGGCGCGGTATTCGCCGCAGATGGGGATCGAGGGCGCAAATGTCATCTTCGATACTTGGGTGCATCCTTTGGTGATGGGTCTGGAAGAGCACCTTTTGACCATGTTCCGTGAGGATTTCGAGTTCCACGATGGGGCCGGCGCGTCGCATCATGGTGGTCAAGCCGTGGCGCGTGTGGCCGATGTTGA
>JAAUYK010006918.1_pt1 | contig 14928 bp, 12 predicted proteins | sample 7278021 | NCBI WGS metagenome assembly JAAUYK01 (sample SAMN14350223, study PRJNA611818) | marine sediment metagenome | isolation source: surface marine sediment (1.8m) | place: French Polynesia: Moorea | collected 2018-08
ATCAAAATGCTGTTTGACTAACTCCAGTAGAAGTTCCTCGTCTACCTTGCTAGTGCCAAAGGTTTCAACCATGATGCTAACTGGTCGAGCGACTCCAATGGCGTAACTGACCTGGACTTCGCACTTATCCGCCAGACCAGCCGCTACGATGTTCTTAGCAACATAGCGACAGGCATAGGAAGCACTGCGATCTACCTTAGTAGGGTCTTTACCAGAAAAAGCGCCGCCGCCATGGCGAGAGTAGCCACCATAGGTATCGATAATAATTTTTCGCCCAGTCAGACCCGAATCTCCTTGAGGACCGCCGATCACAAATTTACCTGTGGGGTTAACGAGGAAGCGAGTTTGTCGATCGGGTTTAACGTCAATATCAGCAAATACCGGTTCTACGACTGCTTTCCAGAGATCTGCCTTGATTTTTGCTTGGACAGCAGCGCCTTCTATAATCTCGCCAATTGTTTCCGTGTGCTGGGTAGAAATTAAGATGGTATCAATGCCAACTGGTCGTCCGTCTTCATAGATCACTGTCACCTGAGTTTTCCCATCTGGACGCAGGTAGGGCAGCTGACCCGTTTTTCGCACGGCTGCAAGTCTTCGGGAAATCCGATGCGCCAAACTAATTGGCAGGGGCATCAGTTCTGGGGTTTCGTTGCAGGCAAAGCCAAACATTAGACCTTGGTCGCCAGCGCCAATTTTATCCAGTTCGTCTTCGCTGAGTTTCTCTCGCTGTTCTTGAGCACTGTTGACGCCCGTGGCAATATCGGGGGATTGTTCATCTAACGCCACTAAGACAGAACAGCTATTGGCACAGAAGCCATTTTTGGCATTGGTGTAGCCAATATCAGCAATTTTTTTCCTTGCCAAATCCACGTAATTGACATGGGCTTTGGAGGTTATTTCCCCAGTTATTAGGACTAAGCCAGTGTTGACGACCACTTCTGCAGCAACGCGGCTGTGGTTGTCTTGGGATAGTAAGGCATCTAAAATTGCATCTGAAATCTGATCGCAGATTTTATCAGGATGACCTTCGGTGACTGATTCAGAGGTAAACAGATAGCGACGCGACAATTTTAATTACTCCTGGTTAAATGATTGCACTACAGATGAAGTACTTAAGCTAATTGTGAATTATTATACAGATTGCCAGCATAGGCTGCTCGATATTTAGTTTTTTACGCTAACCAAAGCAAATTCTAAGATTTAGTTTCTCAATTATGCAAGTTAAATGTCGATCAGCTTTAAAACTCCCCCTTTCTCCTTTAAAAGAACAGTATAGCCTGCCTTTTCCAGTAAAGAGAAATGTTTATACGGACACTTTGCGGAATCTTTCAAGAAGGAAGATACTCGCCTTAAGTCTTGAGGATTTGGATTTGGTCGAGTTGGGCGATCGCTACATCTGCTGTTTCTAGATGAGCCGCGATCGGATTTCCCCAGCAAATGCCGATCGCACCCGCTGCACCTGCCCCTCTAGCCATAGCAATGTCCCCCTGAGAATCTCCTACCATCAGGGTTGAGCTAGGTTCGACTCCCAAAGCTTGGCAAGCTTGGAGCAAAAGTGCTGGATCGGGTTTAGTCGGTCCTCGATCTACTCCGATCTTTACTCGGATGTAGGGGGAAAGCTGGTGGCGCTCGACAAAGGCTCCTACCGCTGCAGTGGAGTCAGCAGAGAGGATACCCAGTTTCAGACCCGCATCCCAGAGAAACTTTAGCACTTCTAGAGAGCCAGCAAACAGGGGTGAAGTCCCTGCGCTGTCTTGGAGATATCGGTCTGCTTCTTCAAAAGCACTGCGGGCGATCGCCAATGACTCAAACCAACTGCGACCCGTCTCGGCAATATAAGCCGCTGCCGCAATTTCATTTTCCCGGCGGCTTCCAACTGCCATCAACCCCGTGGGATCGAGGGTGTTATCCTGGATGCCAAAAGCCATCAGTAGAGGTTCGCCAATGCCAGGAACCTGGGCATCAATCATTCGGGCTCGCTTTTGTCCCAGTTCTCGCAAGAAAGTTTGGGAATCCTCTAAGGTACCGTCTTTATCAAAAATAACGGCTTGGATATTTGGGAATTCGATCTCCAAGCAGCGAATGGTTACCAACTCCTCCTCCTCTATTGATCTTGGATCAAAAAAGAGGGAATTTCCCTCTTGGTTTTACAGCTGTGTACTTTTGTTGGATCGGTCTTGGATCGCTTTTTTATTCTTCGATTGCTGCGACCATCTCCTCTTGTTCCAACGCAGGAGGTGTTCCAAATTCTTCAGGTTCAGGATTTTGCTCTTCAGCTTGAGCCTTGAGCTTCTGGCGATATTTTTCTGCCATTTCTTCAGCCTTCTCGAATACCAGCTCCCGATTCTTGAGCATATCACCAGGTTCTGGTTCGAGTTGCTTGGTGGAAAGAGAAATCCGACCCCGTTCTGCATCTAGGTCGATGATCATTACCTTCAATTCATCATTGACATCAAAGACGCTGTGAGGTGTGTCAATGTGGTCGTGGGAAATCTCAGAGATATGCAACAGTCCGCTGACGCCGCCAATGTCAATGAAAGCTCCATAGGGTTTGATTCCTCGCACCGTACCAGTAACGACTTGACCCACTTCCAAACCGTGCATCTTGCGCTCGACCAAAGCGCGGCGGTGACTCAGAACTAAGCGATTGCGGTCTTCATCGACTTCCAAGAACTTCAGGGGTAGGTCTTGACCGACTAAATCTTCCTTCGCTTCGCGGGCGCTGATGTGGGAACCAGGAATAAAGCCACGCAACCCTTCAATGCGCACTAATGCTCCGCCACGGTTAGTAGCAAAGACGTTGGAGCGCACGGTAGCATCTTCTGCTTGTAGCTGGCGCACTCTCTCCCAAGCCCGCATGTACTCAATGCGGCGAATGGAAAGGGTTAGCTGTCCATCTTCATTTTCGTCTGTGAGGATGAAAAATTCTCGCGTCTCATTTGGCTGTAGGACTTCAACTGCATCCTCAACCCGGTTAATCGACATCTCCTGAATGGGAATATACGCTGCTGTTTTCGCACCAATGTCAATCAGCGCCCCCCTTGGCTCCATACTAAATACAGTTCCAGCAACGATATCACCCGGACTAAAGTGATAATCGTATTTATCGAGCAGAGCGGCAAAATCTTCGTGGGTAAAGCCAATATCTTGAGTAGTGCTTGTTTTCTGACTGACCATGTGCGTTTCGTTTCCTAGTTTTTATCTCCGTAATTGCTGTGCCTCCTGTTGATGTACACTCACTTTGCAGTGTGCAGCCTACACCTACATTGCATTGCGCTCTTGGTTTCTCCCCTATCTTGACTCAGAAGAGATTTTTGAGGCTAACATCGCTCAATCACAAAGGGATTAATCGATATTTGCAAAGGTTTTCAGTTTATATTTTAGCATTTTCGAGCATAACCGACCCTCTACACCGAGGTTAGTGCAGTCAAAATAGCCAAAGTTATTTGAGGATACAGAGCTATTATTATAACTCAAGAAAAAATAGTAAATTTCCTTTGAGTGGGAGTTTTCAGGAGGTGGCGATCGCAGAGGGAGAATTATTTGGCTCTGTTGCTTCTGACAAGGAGCAATGCCAATCTTCAGGAATGTCAGTTTTACTGATTTTTTGTTGAAGGTGGCTTAAAGCCTCGACAAAATCTTTAATCCCTTGAAACTCTCCATAGACAGAAGCAAAGCGAACATAGGCAACTTCATTTTCCTGGCGTAGGTAATGAAGTACTAACTTCCCGATTTCCTGGCTGGTGACTTCCCGTTCAGAACGCTGCTGCAGTTGAGCTTCAATTTCATCGACTAAGTCTTCGAGGCGTCTGTGTGGGATTCCCGTTTTTTCGCAAGCACGAACCATCCCCCGCAATAGCTTAGAGCGATCGAAAGATTCCCGCTTGCCATCTTTTTTAATCACAGTGATGGGCACAAATTCAATGCGCTCGTAAGTTGTAAATCGATGTTTGCACTGCAAACATTCTCGGCGTCGGCGAATACTTTGTCCTCCTTCGGTAGAACGAGACTCCAGAACGCGGCTGTTGGTATGCTGGCAATAAGGACACTGCATGATCAAGTCCGTTTTAATGCTAGATGGACTTAGGCTAGGGGGAGAGGGGAGAGGTGGGGGAGTGTGGGGAGGGTGGGGGGAGGGGGAGATATCAGTCTAAATGTTCCTCCTTGTCTCCCTTGTCTCCCTTCCCCCCTTGTCCCCTTGTCCCTCACAAATTCAGCGGAGACGGCTGAGAATATCTCAGAAATAGTAAATTTCAGTATGCTGAAAACCTTATCTACTTCTGGATCCGAGGAGGCTCCCGAAAAGCGATCGCAAAAAAGAGCACAGCAATTGCCATTGTCAAAACCAAAATGTAAGCAACGCTTTCCATGTTAAAAATTCCTAACTGTTCCAATGAATAGTTTATCAAGAAAAGAGTTTAGGAACTGTAAATTCCTAAAAAGCGGAAGAGGAGAGGAATGTCCTCCCCCCTCCTGACCCGATTCCCTGACTAGATCCCAGAGAGTTTAGCCGGGGTCGTACACAATCTCGATCAGACTCTAAATCGTTTCCTGCTTGCGGCTTGTTACGTCACCCAACTTCTGGAAGACACCCCACTCGACTTGCTCCTCTTCGAGGTCTGGATCAATTCCAGCAAAGACATCCCGGAACAGAGTCCGAGAGCCATGCCAGATGTGACCAAAGAAGAACAGCAAGGCAAAAACGGCATGTCCAAAGGTGAACCAACCCCTAGTACTGGTGCGGAACACGCCATCAGAGTTGAGGGTTTCGCGGTCAAAGTCAAAAGCCTCGCCAAGTTGAGCTTTGCGGGCATACTTCTTCACCCTTGTTGGATCGCTGATGGTCTGTCCGTCAAGAGCACCGCCGTAGAAGGTGGCGGTGAGACCGGTTTGCTCGATACTCAATTTAGACTCCGCCCGTCGGAAAGGAATGTCTGCCCGAACGATGCCTTGAGAATCAGTCAAAACCACCGGGAAAGTTTCAAAAAAGTTCGGCATCCGACGCACTGTCAGTTCCCGACCTTCGCTGTCTTTAAACACTGCATGTCCCAGCCAGGCTTGAGCGATGCCATCGCCTTTATCCATCGGACCGGTTCGGAACAAACCTCCTTTAGCTGGGCTATTGCCAATATAGTCGTAGAAAGCCAGTTTTTCGGGAATTTTTGACCAAGCTTCAGCCAGGCTGTCACCTGCTGCTAAGTTAGCTTCAACTCGCCGCTGAATTTCTTTCTGATAGTAGCCTTGATCCCACTGATAGCGCGTAGGACCAAACAGCTCAACCGGGGTGGTGGCATTGCCGTACCACATCGTCCCGGCGACGACAAAGGCAGCAAAAAAGACAGCAGCAATACTGCTAGAAAGTACCGTTTCAATATTCCCCATTCTTAAGGCTCGATAAAGCCTCTCTGGAGGACGAACACTCAAGTGGAATAGACCAGCAATAATGCCGACAATGCCAGCGGCAATGTGGTGAGCGACAACCCCACCAGGGTTAAACGGGTTAAAGCCCGCTGGTCCCCACTCTGGTGCTACTGGTTGAACGTGACCCGTTAGAGCATAGGGGTCAGAAACCCACATACCAGGACCCCAAAGACCTGTTAGGTGGAAAGCACCAAAGCCAAAGCAGAGAAGACCGGACAAGAACAAGTGGATGCCAAACATCTTTGGCAGGTCTAGGGCTGGTTCGCCAGTCCGGGGATCGACGAACAGTTCTAAATCCCAATAAACCCAGTGCCATACTGCTGCCAAGAACAGCAAGCCAGAAAGGACAATGTGAGCGATGGCAACGCCTTCAAATGACCAAAAGCCTGGGTTGACGGCAGTTTCACCAGTAACGCTCCACCCTCCCCAAGAACCAGTCACGCCCAAACGGGCCATAAAGGGCAGGACAAACATGCCTTGACGCCACATGGGGTTCAAAACTGGATCGCTGGGATCGAAGACAGCTAGCTCATAGAGAGCCATTGAGCCTGCCCATCCTGCTACGAGGGCAGTGTGCATCAGGTGTACGGAAATCAGACGCCCTGGATCGTTCAGGACGACTGTATGGACTCGATACCAAGGTAGTCCCATTGACTACGCTCCTCCTGTTGAAAACTCGTGTCTGCTTAGACGCTTTTTCTTAATCTGAAATTGAAGATTATCTAAAGAAGTGTAACTATTGTTAGGGTCGATTGCAAGAGGACTGGAGGTTCTAGAGTAAACCTTAAAGTCATCTTACTGATTGAAGACAGCTTGAGCTTTGGTTAAGCGCTCAATCACTTGCTCTGCAGTAATCAGGCGTTTGAGGACTACTTGACCAATGGTTGGTACAGAGTCCGAAGCTTCGCTCGGTTTGACTTCGAGCATTAGAACAGCATCTTCAGCTTGATAAAGCCAAAAAACTTCACCTCGCTCTACGATTCCAACGTTAAGGCGCTGAATTAATGGTTTGCGCCGCCAGGCGTTTTCGTTCCAAAGCCCGCCGAACTCCCAAACCCGATCAAAGGTCCATCCATCGGATAAGAAAAAGTACTTCACCCTATTGCTATCTAAAGGTGACGGTTGATAGGTAATAGGTGATAGATTACTGGTTAACATGTCTGTTCCTAATTTCCTATCTTCTCTACGCGCAATTAATTTACCTTATCTTGATCAAAACTGCTATTAGCTCGTGTTTTACCATTTTGAGGTGCGATCGCCAAGTCTCAAAAGTTTTTGACAAACTCAGCAACAACACGGACAAATTCAGCCGTTGACTCATAAGGGAGAACATTGCGACCGGGAATTTGCCGACCTTGACCATTGGCAAGATGCTTGAGGTAGAATTCTAACCGTTGCTTTGGGGTTTCACAAAAGCCTTCACGACTGATGCTAGATGCTCGCTCTCCTACCACTACTAAGGTGGGTTGAGTAATCGAGGCGATCGCCTGGGAATAGTCCTGTCGCCAAAACCCAGCCAGGAAAGAAAACACCCCATAGCGACTGTTGGGATTAACAGCTCCTTTTTGGAGCGCATCCAACCATCGATCGTCTACCGCTTCAGCCTCAGCAAACAGTTGGCGTTCTGAAAAAGATTGTAAAAATTGACGGCGGCGAGCGTAGCGATAAAAAGCATTTCCGAAAGGAGAATCAAATAGGAGATTCCAGGCAAGTCTTTGTTGCCAAGGCTTTTGGGCTTCTGAGATCACAGACCAAGCGGGAGGACCAGACAAAACTAAGCCTTTAATCCAAGTCGGTTGAGGCGAATTTTGCAGCAGTGCGATCGCCACTGGCAATAGTGCGCCCTGTACAACTAAAATTACCTGGGTTTTTACGACTGTTTCAAGAAAGAATTGTAACTGATCGGCCCAATCGCTGGGATAGTAGGCTAAACGGGGCATATCACTGGCACCAGATCCGCATAAATCGGGATTGTAAATCCGATGGCGCTGACCGCTTTTAGACCATCTCTCGCAGAATCGATGCCAAAAAACGCCAGATAATCCAACTCCAACTGGATGGATTAATAAGAGTGCCAAGTCATTTTCTGAAGATTCCTGTGGGGTATAGACCTGATAAGCACAGCGAAAATTTTGCCAAGTGTAAAAGCTGGGAGAAGATACCATAATACCTTTAGTTAATCAGCGGTAAGGAGATTATATCGACATAGGAAGGCTTAAAATAACAACTGAAACTGAACAGTCAACAGTCAACAGTCAACAGTGACCAACTGATGACTGTTGACCGATGACTGATGACTGACTACTGATCAGCAAAGCGCCAATGAAAGCTATCGTCATGAGAGCACCGGGTAGTCCTGATGTCCTGGAACTTCAAGATTTACCAGATCCGAAGATCGAGAAACCGACTGAAATCCTAGTGCAACTAAAAGCAGCAGGGGTAAACCCCATTGATACTAAATTGCGTCGCCGAGGGACATTCTATCCCGACCAAATGCCAGGAATTTTAGGCTGTGATGGGGCTGGCGTAGTAAGGGCTGTCGGCGATCGCGTTGAGCGGTTTAAACCGGGAGATGAGGTCTATTTCTGCGCCGGGGGACTGGGCAAAAAAAGAACTGGTAATTATGCCCAATTAGCGGTGGTGGATGAGCGATGGGTTGCCCGCAAACCTGCCTCCCTCTCCTTTGCTGAAGCTGCTGCTGCACCTTTGGTACTGATCACTGCCTGGGAAGCCCTATATGACCGAGGAAGGCTCAAAGCTGGACAAAAAGTTCTGATTCATGCTGGCGCGGGAGGTGTAGGTCATGTCGCCATTCAACTAGCAAAGCTCGAAGGTGCCCAGGTTTGTACGACTGTCAGTTCTCAGGATAAAGCCAGATTAGTGCGCCAGTTTGGTGCCCAACTCCCTATTCTTTACAAACAAACTGATTTTGTCCAAGCTGCTCTAGACTGGACTGAAGGAGAGGGAATAGACCTAGCTTTCGATACGGTAGGGGGTCAAGTCTTTTTTGACAGTTGCAAAGCAGTGCGCGTGTATGGGGAAGTAGTGACCATCCTTGAACCTGATTTTGGCTTGGGGAATTTGAAAGTCGCCCGCCAGCGCAACCTCCGCATTAGCCTAGAATTAATGCTTACTCCTGCCCTTTTAGGACTGGCTAGCGCCCAACAACACCAAACAGAGATTCTGAAACAGTGTGCTAGTTGGATTGATGAAGGCAAGCTGAAAATTCACCTCAGTCAAACTTTTCCCCTAGAAGAGGCTGCTGCTGCTCATCAAGCGATAGAAACTGGTTCAATGACTGGCAAAATCGCTTTGCTGATTAATTGATCCTCTCACCGTTAATCGCGAAGCGCGATTTAACGGGAGATTCTTGCTTCTTTCTAACGTCGGTTTAACGGGAGTTCTTTCGCGAGATTACAGATAGCTGTTGTTCTAGACTTTACTAATGCCAGATATCAATACCTTAATTGCCCAAATCCAGCAAGAAGCCCAACGGGAACCTTTTCCAATTGACGCGCCAGTTTATCAAACAGCAAGTAAAGACCCCGTCCAACCGATTCTTTACGCTGGCAATTTGAAAAGCCACATCTGCTTTTTTGGACGCGATCTAGGTAGAGATGAAGTTCATGCCGGTCAACCTCTAATTGGGGCTGCTGGTACTCTGGTCCGCAAAGGATTTTACCGGGCGATGCATCACACAGAAGCCAAGGGGAAAAATGACCTGCAAACTGTCTGCGATCGCGTCCTCCTCACCAACACTGTCCCCTACAAACCGCCAGGGAACAAAGCCTACACCACTGGGGTCAAAGAGCGGTTTCGTCCCTTTATAGAGCGCTTGCTGGTCATTCACTGGCAAGGCAATCAAATTATCACTTTAGGAACTGAAGCGTTTAAATGGTTCATTCCCTATGGCGCCAAAGGGGAGTTGACCAAATTTTTTCAAAGGAGCGATCGCTACACTGCTAAGATGCAAATAATCCTGCGAGCCGAGGACGAGCAGGGGATGCAAAACCAGCGGCAAGTGACCCTCTTGCCTTTGCCCCATCCCTCTCCGCTCAATCAACAATACTATGCGAAATTTCCCCAGATGCTTCAGCAACGGCTGAACGAGTTTGAATTCTGAATTCTAAATTCTTTGCTCATTTTTTCGGAGAAAGCAGCATCATCATATTGCGCCCTTCTCTTTTCGGCATTTGTTGCACTTCTGCTACTTCCTCCAAATCCGCTGCCATCCGCTTGAGCAATGCCTCAGCTAAATTTGCATGTTGAATTTCTCGACCTCGGAAAGTGATAGTGGCTTTAACTTTATCCCCTGACTTGAGAAAACGTTTTGCATTCTTGACGCGCACCTCGTAATCGTGATCTTCAATTTTGTAGCGCATCTTCACTTCCTTAACGTCAGCAGTGTGCTGCTTCTTCTTGGCTTCCCTAGCTTTTTTCTCCTGTTCAAATTTATATTTGCCGTAGTCCATAATCCGGCAAACTGGAGGATCTGCACTGTCGCTGACCAAGACCAGATCCAGTCCTTTTTCCTCAGCTAGGCGCAAAGCTTCCTCCGGTGTCAGAATACCCAGTTGCGATCGGTCCGTATCGATGACGCGAATTTTGGGAAAGCGGATTCTTTCGTTAATTTGGGGTAGATTGCGCTGATGGCGTTTTCTATCTCTCACAGGCGTATGCTTGTTAATTGTGTTAATGACTTACTAGATTGACTAAAAGCTCAGATTGATTTACTTGCCATTTTACTGATTCTGATGGAGTTTATATCTATATTAATTATTAACTTAACTTTCCCTTGCCGTAACAGTTACCGAAGATGCCAATTCCCAATCTGTCAAGCTCAAGCATTACACCCCTAAGTCCCGATTACAATAGAGAGGGCGTAAACATTTTTAAAGTTGAGGCTTTTTGTGAATCAAGCTAGGCAGTGGCAGCAACGAATCGGCAGTCAGCGAGATTGGGTTTGGCGAGGCTGGCAAACTCGCTATACTTACGTGCGGACACCTCAGGAGGGTCAGCCCCTTACCCCGCCCCTGATCCTGCTTCACGGCTTTGGTGCTTCTATTGAACACTGGCGTCATAATCTTCCGGCACTGAGTCAAAAGCACGGGGTTTACGCCTTGGATTTATTGGGTTTTGGGGCATCCAGAAAAGCCGCTACAGACTACACAGTTGACCTCTGGGTGCAGCAGGTTTACGATTTTTGGCAAACTTTCATCTGCCAGCCAGTAGTGCTGGTAGGTAATTCTATTGGCTCTCTAGTTTGTTTGGCAGCAGCAGTAACTTACCCGGAAATGGTCAAAGGAATTGTCATGCTCAATTTGCCCGATGTGTCCTTGCGACAAGAGATGATCCCTAAGTTCCTACAGCCTATAGTAGCGACTATTGAAGGCATGGTGGCATCACCCCCATTGCTAAAGACTTTGTTCAAAGTGCTGCGACACCCGAGAGTAATTCGTCGCTGGGCGGGTATGGCTTATGCTAATCAAGCAGCGATTACCAATGAACTGGTGGAGATTCTCGCTGCTCCCGCACAAGACGAAGGGGCGGCAAGGACGTTTTCCGCTTTGTGTAAGACAGTCAACCGTCCCCAGTTTGCTCCTGCTGCCAAAGCAGTACTGCCAAATTTGAAAATGCCTATTCTCTTGATTTGGGGTCGTCAAGACCGCATGGTTCCCCCTAGTCTCGCTCAAACCTTTACCAAGCTTAATCCCCAAATCGAGTTGATTGAACTAGACAATGCTGGTCACTGTCCCCATGATGAATGTCCAGAGCAGTTTAACCCGATTCTTTTGAATTGGCTTGAGGTGCAATTCCAAAAAACAACTGACACTGAGCGTCAATCGTTTTTAGCTAGAACTTAAGAAAAAATTAATTTTGAATTTAGACTACGTCCCTGCTATCGCAGATGAATTTTGAATTTTGAATGACCCGTAATGCGTAGCAGCGTCGGAGACAAGCGGTATGAAGTTCGCTAATCCCATGACCACAGACTCAAACTTGTCAAATCCCTTACTCGCTAACCGCTATCAACTCCTAAAGTTAGTTGGCGAAGGGGCTATGGGTCGAGTTTATTGCGCTGAAGATAAGTTGCTTGGCGGTCTGATGGTAGCTGTCAAATTGCTCTCCCAGGCGCTGGTGAACCAGAAAATGCTCGAACGGTTTGGCACAGAAGCGGCAATCAGCACCCTATTAGGAGAAAAAAGCATTCACATTGTCAAAGTCAGAGACTACGGATTAGACGAAAATGGAATCCCTTTCTACGTCATGGAATTTCTCCAGGGAGAAAGTCTCAGAGAAATTATTAAGTTTCACCCCCTCTCCCTATCCAAATTTTTCACCCTGACTCGCCAAATCTGTTTGGCGCTCGAAAGCGCTCACAATGGCATTATTTTTCAAGGCGAACTGTGCCCGATTATTCATATGGCACTCAAACCCAGCAATATTTTCCTTACTGAAGACCCCACTTTGGGCGAGGTAGTCAAAGTGCTTGATTTTGGCATTGCCCAACTAATCCAATCTGAAAAGTCTGACAATCAACCCTTTATAGACACCCTCGAATACTGTTCGCCAGAACAAATACAAGGCAAGAAAGTTGATAATCGCTCTGATATTTACAGTTTAGGGGTGGTGATGTATGAGATGCTCGCCAAGGAAATGCCATTTTGCCCAGAGACTTCCTCTTTTGAAGGCTGGTATAAGGCTCACACTCAGCTCAAACCGAAAGCTTTTGCTCCGAACCTCAACGTGCCGGAGGAGCTAGAAAAGTTGATTGAGCGGTGTCTTGCTAAAGCGCCAAGGGCTCGCCCCCAAAGTGCTGGTGAAATTTTACAAATCTTAGAAGGGATAGAAGAAAGCTACTGCAAAAATCGCCCTGAGAATAGCACTTTAAAAGAATTACCTCAAGACACTGCGGGTACACCTGTATCCTCTCTCGAAGAAATTTACTTACAAAGTTCCTGGCCAGAGAATAGACCCCAACAGAAAATTGTCTTTCCTTGCTTAACTAGTAGACCAGAAGGAGTCTTTGTCAGCCTTTGGGTGATGTTAGAGGAGCGGGATATTCTCAATCGCATCTCCAGCATCCGCTACAATCAGTTTCTGTTTCAGAGCTATCCTCATCCAATAGTGCTCTGGATTACCGCTCTCTACAATCGCGAACACGGTCCCCGCTGGCTACCCTGCTATCTCGATCTCAAGACAGATATCGGTCAGCAAGTCGCTAGCACTTTGGAAGATTCAATATTTTACCACATCTTATTTTTTGCCCTGAATAAACCTGAGCAGTGTCAGCATATCATGACGGCAAAACTGTCTCTCAAACAGCGCACTATGCTAAGAAAATGGGTGGCTGTCAGTCAGGCTTTGAAAGTATCTAGTCAGCCGAGTAAAAAGAAATTAAAGGAGGATTTTGAAGCGCTCAAGCCCCAGATTCTCTTCAAACTTGAACAAGCTAGCGCAGATGAATTACACGGATAATAAGTTTATTGATTATTTTGCCACAGTCTTTTTCCCTCACCCCCATGTTAATTGCTGGTTTGGGGTTCAAGGGAAAATACCATATCCAGTTGACTGGTAGACTTATCTGGCATTGTCGCTGTGACAGCAATCCCCTGAATCGAATTGAGCATTGCGTTGGCTTCTGGTGGGATTGAGTTTGCTCGCGCTTGGGGCAGATTATTCGCCACAGACATAGCCTTTTCCACGTCCAGGTAAAAGTAACCTAGATTAGTCTTGGGTAAAGACTTCGTGATTGTTTGAAAATTGTTGCTTTGAGCCAGGGAAGTCCCCGATTTCGCTTTCATAACCTCAACAAAGGGAGCGCCCAAAGTAATTAAAAGGGATTTGTTATTGAGCCAGCCATATGTCAACATAACTCCCGGTCGGGGAGTTGTCCATTCCGTCACTTGCGTGCCTCGGACATTTTTCTGATTGACAAAGATAAAGGGGGCAAATTTTGCCATTTGGCTCAGTTTTTCCAGAGTTCTTTGACCAGTTTGGCGATCGCTGGTTTGCAAAATTATCGTCCCACCCAATCCTAGATCGGAGAAGCTTCCTTGCTCCAAAGCGATAACGCCCAGAGCAAATTCTCCGTCCAGCCAGCCAAAAACCTCCTTGTCTGCATCGAGATTCATCGACTGAAAAAATTGCCTCATCCGCCCTACTAAAACCTGTAAATCAGGATCTTTGCTACTTTGAGCAACGAACTGTGACCAAATATTGCCGATCCCTTGACCGCTAATCAAACCAATTGTGTCAGCGGGAAATTCTGATAGCACTTTACCTTTGACTGGTTTGAACCCTCGCTCAATTGACTCTGGATTCAGCTTGGCGATCGCCTGAAAGCGCACTTCTCGCTCCTCAACGCCAACTCCGATCGCCACTGACTTGACTTGTTCCAGGTTTTGCAAGGCTTCAGTGGGAATTTCACTTCCCTGTGGAGTACTCAAAGCAGCCTGCTGAATTACTCCAGCCAAGTCAGCCAGATAAATTTGGGCAATGGGATTTTGGATATTTAGCTTCTGGGATAAAATCTCCTTGGCTCTCTGTTTACTGGCAAAGGAAGGTTCGCCTTTAAAGGTATCTATTGCCAGTTCTATCGTTTTTCGTTCAGAGGCTAAGACCAACTGATTGCCCAAGATTGCCACACTCAAAACACCGGACTTCTCAGTTTTTGCCTCTGCGATCGTAATTCCTCTATATTGCCTCTGTTGGATTTGCTGACCTTCTTGATTGGTGAGTTGATTTTTCAGTCGGTCAGCAAAATGGAGTGCCTTGAGCTTGTTCTTAATGCCTGCCACCATCAGCATGTCATATTTTTCTTTTGTTGGTGCTGATTTGTCTGATGGTAAAAAAGCGAGCATGATGTTGCCCAGCCAAGGCTTTAGGTCTGTTTGATAATTAATCTCAGTGTCACCTGAGATTTCTGCTTGCCAATTCTCGATACTCTCGCCGAGCAACTGTTGAGTTTCAGGGGTTCCAAATTTCTCCAATTTTGACCAAGATTTAGATTCAGTGGAGATAAATGCTGCGATCAAAGCTTCCTGAGGCACTACTTTTGCCCCCTCCAAGGGGGTTAATTCCTTGGCGCTAAAAACCCGAAAGTAAAAATAAGCGCCTCCGGCTACTACAAGGACTGCAGCCCCCAAAAAGGTAAGGCAACCACAACCAGACTTTTTCCGATTTGTCTCAGACATTGAATTGATTCAGCATTTCGATCGCAAGTTAGCCTACAGATTAGCCTGCATTTTGAGGAATCAGTGCGATCGGTATCACCAATAGGGGAAGAGGAGGCAGAGGGAGCAGGGGAAGAGAGAATTAGCGCTTATCCGAACAGTATTGTTATCGCTTCTTTCTACTTTGTCTTGAAATTCACCTAAATGTTGCCGCATGTCGGTAGATGCGATCGCATTGTGCACTTCTCTAGAGAAAGAGCGATCGCCCTAATTTCCATCGTCAGGCTTTTCCCAAACTGATACGTAAACTACTCCCACCTATTAACTCACC
>JAAUYK010157374.1_pt1 | contig 14920 bp, 13 predicted proteins | sample 7278021 | NCBI WGS metagenome assembly JAAUYK01 (sample SAMN14350223, study PRJNA611818) | marine sediment metagenome | isolation source: surface marine sediment (1.8m) | place: French Polynesia: Moorea | collected 2018-08
ATTTACCCTTTGCCTTACGCCGCCGCGTTGGAGAGTCCTCCGGATTGTATAAACTTTGCTTACCCGGCCTCGCGTCGCGTCTTCGTCTTGCATGTCCGGCGTGGATGGGCGACGAGGGACTGGCCGGGTAGGGTACGTCAGGACATTTTTCGTAGATACGGAATATACTAGTCAGCCAAGGTGGTCGTCAGAAACCTGAGGCCTTTGCCTACCTGCCTACCCACCTTGTCGGTCGCGTGCGCGTGCGTGAGTTAGTTGGTTCGGCGCCGCGCCCGTTGCCGCGTGTGCGTGCGTGGGAGTAAGGTCTTTTCGCGAAACAATACAGCCGACTGGCTGAGTGACAGACGGAGCTAGCTGGCTGCATGGCTACTGGGAAAAGTAGGAGGAAGAAGAAAGAACGAAAGAAGCTGTGGAGCGATAGAGGGTAGCACGTTAGGCTCCTCTAACCTGAACGAAAAGCTCTCGCCACCGACGCCGCTGTCCGCTTCCTTCCTTCCTTCCTTCCTTTCCTAACTCTAGCCCTCTCTGAGTTGGGCTTCAAGGTCGGCGACTGGCGGCTTAAAGTTTGAGGCCTTAAAGTGATGATTTTTCTTCCTTTTCCCGCCGCTCAGCTCTCTCTCTCTCCCTCCCTCCATTTCCCCAGCCAGCTAGTCCCCCTCCCCTCCTCCCTTTCTCCCTTCCGTCCGACTCTAATGCTCTTGCCTGCCAGTGATTAAGTGCAGCAGCGACCGACCGACCGCACGGTCTCGAGTCTCGACCGACCGTCCGCGTCCGACCAGCGTGGTTTTTGTGAGAACGAGCGAAGGCCGACCGACCGGAGCGTGCCAACGACAGACAGCTAGAGAATAGCGAGATGGATGTGAATTGCAATGAACGAGACTCGATGGGAAGCAGCAAAGAAAATAACTAATATATCATGAGCGTATTCATTGAACCTAATATTCTAGTTCGTCGCAATTCGAACTGAGTCAAAGCCGTTAAGCTCTCAGCCGTAAACTAACTTGATCGAAATTTCAAACTCTACCTCGTTCAGAATATTTTATCTGTCTGCATGGCCAGCTTCTTAGACGCGGAAATACTGCGCCATATCTCAGTCAGAGCGCGTTATACCTCCGCCCCTCTTTTCTATCCCGTTTTCATCTCGATCGGTTAGTCAGCTCGAATCGAGCTACGGCGAAATCCAGTCGGTCGGTCGATCGGCCGCCAGCTCTATGGACACGATCGAAAGACGTAAGTTTCAATCCTGCCATTCCAGCAAAGTTTTACTCCGACTATCTTCGACGTCTAGTACGAAGCAAGGGCATGCCACCTCACATGTGGCTTTATCGGACGGGAACGAACGGTGGTAGTTGAGTATGAATTTATTCGATATAGCCCCTCCCAAAGTTATTACTCCATGCGACCGCGAAAAATGTACCTTTGGCCGGCCTACTAGTCAGCTTAATCCCAACCTTTATCCGCCCCCTCCATCTGGCTAACACGATTAGGCGCAATCTGATGAAATTAAGTACGCACTACATTGCGACGAAGGAGCGAGCGAATACGGTCATTTTGCCCGACTGGATCGCTCGAGCTCTCGCCTCGCTGGTTCGATCGCGGCCGACCCCGATTCGTTATTTGGTGGCCCGCTCGGCATAGGGCCCCTCTCCTTGGCATACATAAACGGGAATCATAATACCCCCATCCATTTCCTCTTAATTCGTCTGACTGCACCGTTGTGCAAAACGCCCAGGCAGGCCTAGCTACCGATCCTTTCAATCCTTCCCGGAGCGAGCCAAATAGCCGCTTTCTCTCTTGCTTGCTCACATTTTGGTCCAAGTCGAGGTCGTTTATACTTACCTGGCTGGCAGGCAGCGAAAATCTTAATCACTAGCCGGCATTGGCGGCATGCGACGCGACGGCAACGCGGCGACGATTTGGTCCGTTCCGACGCAGCTGGCTGAACCCTCTATACGATTTCCGAGAACGAACGAACGGAGCGGAGCGGAGCGGCAGACGCACTAAAGTACGCTGTAGCTGGATGTGCTCGACCCAGCCAGGGAAATGAACGTTCATGGAACTGTATACTGGGTGCATGTCATTATCAAGCCAGGAGATCGGACGTAGGTACATTTTGTAGGAAGAGCGTGGTATAAGTTTAATGTAGTAATATGCAACACGGCGCGGCGGTTCTACGTACATTTCCTGACCTGACTTTTTCTTTTTTTCTCCGAGCTCTCGGTCTACAGCTCATTTTCTTCCTTCCTCTCTCCGTCCGCGCCTACATAAGCTCATTATGAGCAGGAACTAGATATGAGGCCGGTCGGGCGCGGGCGCGGGCGGGCGGTCGAGGCCTGGTCGGTCGACGCATCCGTCTTAATTTTTCAATGACGGCCGGGCGAACGCTGTCGCTGCTTGCGGTCTTATATGGCACGGTCGCGTCGGTCGAGAGAGGGGAAGCGGGATCTGCATGAATGAACGACGCAGCTAGGCCGGGGTGAGGGACTGCATGGCTGGAGCAGATAGACAGAGAGAGGCCGGCCGGAACGGGCCAGACCGCTGTGCAGACTGAGTCATCTGGAAGGCCCAATGACGTCCGTTCGTCCGCCCGAAAAACGCTTTCCGAGAAGAAAAATATCCGGATCTGGAATGGGGTCGCCAAACTTAAAGTTCGTCATCAGAGAGCTAGCTGCGGGTATGGTTTGCCTTAACAATGTGCTAGGCGCCCTTAATTTTGTGCGCCCTTGCATCGATTCCATGCAGGCAGGTCTCTTCTCTTATTCGGCCTAGCTGCCTTTCTGCGCAGCTCCGTTCGCTCCACTCTCCTCTCCCTCTGGCCGGCTCTGCCTTATCTCGGGCGGGCGGATGAAATTTGCATTTTGATTTTCCCCGCCTTAAAGCAGCCATTCCGTTGGGAGAATCCAAGTTCTCATAGTGCCACGAGGAGCCGACTCGAGGGTTGCTATAAGGTAGAATGTCAAAAGCCCTCAAAAGTCTTCTTTGTAAGTTATGCAAGAAAAGATATAATATTAAAAATCGAAAGTGGGCCGTTTGCTCTCGAGACTGTTCGTCACCAATCTCATTTAGTATTCTCAACTGCCTTTTCATTCTCATGCTTCTTATTCCCCTCTTTGCATGCTTGGCGATTCGCCCTCCTTAAATCCTCGATCCAACTTCTCCAGTGTCATCTTTGCTTCAGGCCTGAATGAAGGCGCCTTCCTCGATCGAACGAACGACGACGTTGGAAAGCCACTTGTTTGCAGTTCAGTTATGCAAACGGCCGGCCGGGATCGGCCATTTCATGCCTCGGGGAACGCGAACCTCCTTTCTTCCCTTCCTTCCATTGTCAGCAAGGAACGTTGAAATTTCATTCGCGCCGGAATGGCGTCGAAAGTCGTTTGTGGAGGAAGAAATTCTTCTCATTTGGTTCGTGATGGAGGAGAGAAAGGACCATCGAGTCATCCTCTGCGCAACCCAGATTACATTAGATGTCAAAGTGTAGCAGACTGGATCGAGCTCAATCTTGCGCTTTGCATATTGCCGCGCCGGCCGGCCGTATTTGCTCATCGTAATAAGCCGACCCGACCCATTAATCTGGCTTAGCGATTTAGCCGCCGCCGTTCGTTCGCTCAGCCAGACACAATGTCGGGTCTGAAAAGAAAATTAAGCGCGAGAGGAAGCCAGTTGGCAGCCGCCGGACTAACGACGCGAAGCATTCAAGGCCAACAGAAGAGGACGGACGGGGGCGGACGGGCGGACGGGTTGGCGGTGGCTTGGTGAGCGCGCGTTCAGCCAGCCGCAAGCCGACCGCGATTGAGTCAGCTCAGGGCTGCTATAAGCAAGGAAACTGCGTGCATTAAAATATCTATCTAGATGACTGTCCCTAGACGTCCGCTGCGCTGGATGTACCGATGCGCAATCAACAGTGGCAAGTTTTTTTGCCGCATCGCTAACTTCTACGTATACATAACACCATTTTCTGCACCTAGTAGTAAACGATGGAGTTTATACAGTATGAATCGATCTTTGCCTTTGTGTAACGATCTTATGAAGAACACATTCAACTTATTTCAAGCTTGCAGAAGCCTTTGCGTTTGGCTACCATATCCGGCTTTGGCTAAATCTCTGAAAGGAAGATCGTGTTGCAACTCAACTCTTTGGTTCGCCGTAACGCGAGTTGCACGCGGCTCCCTAGCCCCTCGCTGGAGGTCGATCGCCCCCTCCCTCGGTTTCTCCGTCCGGCCGCCGCCGACCGACCGACCGATCGACCAACCAACGCTAGCTAGCTGTGAAAGCCAAGGCCACGGCCGAGCCGAGTGTTGAGCCATTGAAAGGAAGTAAGGGAGGGAGGGAGGGGGTCGCCTTACCAACAGCTGATTCAGTACCCGCGTCTAGCGCGATCGCGGCCGCTCGCTGCTTTCCAGTCCCTCCGTCGCGTCCGTCCGGTCGACACCGAGCGCTCGCTCTCTCGCTCGCTCGCTCACTGCATGTTCGTAACCGGATAGAAGGACGGAAGCCTCCCGTCTGTCTGAATAGCTACGTCTGCTGATCGGTTCCTCCGATGGGACTTTTTCAAGTCTGACTTTGAATTATGGAGTCTGATTGCTTTCTCGTATGACTGACGATGACGGGCCGCCGGCGGAAAGCCAAGCCGAAAGGGATTGGGAAGGAGATAGAAAAAGCTAGTGGGGAAGATTCGAGAAATCCGCCGGCCGTCTTGTCCTTGAATCTGAAAGCCACTCTTTTAGCCATGGTGCTTATTTAATATAAGAATAGCAAATAGAGTAGTAGGTTGTTGGATTTGTTGTCGCACTGAAAAAAACAGGTAATGCTGCACTTAACGATTTAATGGAATTTTCGAAGGCTTTGGTCACGTAAATTGCTTTCTAGTCGTGATGAACCCCCTGGTATGAGCTACGTTCGTACGAAAGGCGGGGAATAGTCGATATCGCTTTTTGTCACGTACCGTATATATCTTCGTGGGGCGTACGGCCGGACGAGCTTGCGGTGCCTGGCGTCGTCTTTCCAGCTCTTGGGATCGCGTTAGACGGGCAGGCCGCCAGGAAAGGCAGGCAGGCAGGCGGCCGGAATGGAATAGGAGATAACTTGGGCGATAGGGAAGCCAGCTTCCATCCATCCGCTCGCTCAATCAGGCGATGCATGCATGGCGGGCGCTGAGGTATGTATAGTGTGGGCGGATCGAGAAAGGAACCGATCGGAGCCAATCGTTCGATCGGTCGACGGCAGTATGTTTGGGAGGCCTCCACGAGCCAGAACTAGCTGGCGGAGAAAATTTGCTTGTCCTGCTTTTCCAAGTACGATTAAAGGCAAATTAGAATGGGTTACGTCGCCCACATCGTGACGGCCCTCCCCTCCCCTTCTCGTTTGCCGGCGGGCGACCTGTTTGCTTTACATTCAAGCTGCAAATTGTTGTTTCTCACATTATCTTTACTCTTCCTATGCTAATCTTATCCGTACATTTCTGTCCGTTCGGGAGTCCACGGTTCTCGAGGTAATGGAGCTTGTTGTCCACTTGGTAACAAACCGACCAACTTAATTCCTTCTGTCTTTCCTTTCTGATTGGTCTGATGAATCAATTATATACATATGAGTATTGGCAACCAATCGCACCGTTACTGTCCGCGTACGCGACGTGTCCCTTGTGTCGCTGCTGCTTAAAATAAGGCATTACTATACTGTACGCACGTGAATGTACACCACCTTCGCCTCCGTTCGACCGACCGACAGTGACTCGATCTCAATTGACTAGGAACGCCAATCACGACTCTTCATTTCGTACAACGTATTCAAACGCCTCCGATCGACTGGAAAGCTGATTGATGGATTGTACTACTACTACTACACTGTATCATTTGACCTCCTCGAGCGAGCGTCGAAGCGATCGATGGAGCCGTGCCTGAACTGCAATTTTGTTTGCGTTTATCCCGCCCACAGGAGAGAGACTGTTATGACACTCCGATGCACGCCGCCGCCGCCTCCGCCGAGACGGCGAACGGCCACGCGGGCAGCGGCGGCGGCGAGTGGGAGGTCCGCGCCGAGGGCGACAAGACGATCCACGTGATGGTCTACCGCGGCTCGCTGCGGGGCCGCCGCTCAGGTGGAGGCGCCAAGTGCGACGCGCTCTGTCAGGTGATGACCGAGGGAGGGAGGATCGAGGAGGCGGAGGGGAGGCCGGGCCGAGCCGGGCCGGCTGCTGATTTGCTTTGCACTTGATTGCAGCACGCGTCCTCTGCTCTGTCTGTCCACTCACAGCTAGCTAGCTAGCCAGTCCATGACAGTCGTAGTTGCAAATAACTAGATCTGTCCGTCCGCCCGACCGCGAGACTCCTGGCAAGACGGACACGTATACACTTTAAGAGAGTATTTTGCGGTTCGATCTATCTTCTTGCGCCGCTCGAGACTCGTGCTGAGAGGATTGGATTGACTTTCACCGTAGATCGGTCGAGTGATCGAAGCAAGCTGCAAATCGAAGCAAGCTAGTTGTTGGTTTCCGGAGTAATAATTTAAGGCATTACGTTAGCTTATAAGCAGCAGCGCAGCGTAGCCTTCCTGTTCCACCGTGGTGGAGTGATCCAGAGCGAATCGGGACTGCTGACTTAATTTCCATAGAGTCGCGTTTATATTCTGCACCACTATTTCGACCGCGTAACATCCACTACCATAGTGTAAAGCCAGCAGCGATAGATATCTAAGTTACTAGCGATCGCACCTGTTAGTAGCCGCATAACTATAAGTATACGTATTAGTCCACGCATTGCGTAATTGACTTTTGACTGAGCCAGCCCTAGCTGACAGCGATCGAGGGAAGGCCGACGTTTGATCGAGTCCATATGCACACGTACACTAGACGGCTCGCCTAGCTAGCTAGATGACCCAATACTTACTACTACGACGTACACCCACACACACCCATATAATACGTACACGCACCATGCTATACAAACACCAACTGCACCCTGACTTAATTCTGTGCTCACGGGAGCTTTACTAGTCGATATGTACACGTACTACAACAAGACTGATATCTACTTATCCGTAATTAAGCGCCGAACGCAGCAGCCACAAGACGTGCGATTGCGATTGGTAACTGTGGTTGATCAATTGGTTGGTCGGTTGTAACTCGATCTGTGCCGTTATCATTTTGGCGTTCCAATATATAGAGTTGGTTTTTAACCTACTTCCTTTGGCGTATCTTTTAAGTTATCAATCATACTTCATCCACGTACCCGAAATCATTGATGATGTTTAATTGGTCATCGTTTGTGCTGTGTCGGTAGCGATCGAGGTCTGGCGGGTAGGCGAAAGCATTGTCGATCAGTCGGAGAACTACATTGCTACGAGAAAGTCGCGCGGCTCTAAACGACGACCGACCGTCGACTGGGGCAGGGTTGATAATACGTATTATAGCCGTCGCCTGCGACTCGCGATCGAGATGGGTCGTATTTAGGACATCTAGCCAGTCGAAAGTTTTATAGTCGGCGAACCCACCGTACTCAACTGGCCAGCCAGCAGACTTAATGTTTCATTCCTATTTGTGCTCACTCGTTCAGCGCTATTTCTCGATACTTTGAGTTAATTCCTATACTCTCCCCACACGTACCAAAATGCCTACCTACCTGCCTCTGTGTATTAGAATTGATCGCATCATACTCTCACCCACCCCCTCTTTCCTCCCCCTGCCCAGCATCCACCCGCCTACCAAACCCACCTCGTTCGCCGTACGTGCGCCGTCAAAAGCCATTCATGCTTCTCCGGCGGCCGTCGTACCACGCTACGACCCCACTCTCTTAATTCGCCCGACTGATCGTTCGTTCGTTCGCTCGCTCGTTCGTTCGCTCGACCTCTTCTGCCTGACTCATATTACTTCCAGTCCTTATTAACAGCTCCTCACATGTTTCAGCCAGAAAAGTTAATATGTCTAGCCTAAGGATCTCCCTACTCAATATTAGAGTGGTCAGTGGAGGTGAGGTTCCAGGGCCAATGAGGAGGGAATTCATGGGCTAGAGGGATTGGGTTGGGAGAGTTGGGAGTTGATGGTACAGTGGAGTTTGGCAAAAACCCAATACCAAAAGCATGTGAATGCCCTCCTCAATGACCTGGAAGCTCACCTCCACTAATGTCTCCAATATTGAGTTTGGATGACCTTAAGCAGGAAATAATAAGACCTTAGGCTGCGGAACTATAGAAAAGTTGTGATGATAAGTGCTGGGAATAATATGAGCCCTTCTACCTAGCTAAGTATCATCGATCATCGCCATGCGAGCAGCGAGCGATTGCAGCATTTCTGATCTCTCTTGCAGCATCACTCGGCCGCCGCGGCCCTGGTAAGACACCCACCGGCGCATGAACGAACTCGAACTCCCGCCCGCCTCTCTCCATGCTCTGGAGAGAGGCGGGGAGCGGGGACCTGACGCGACGGCCGACCGCCGTCGTCGTCATCGTTTAGAAGTATTCGTAGTAGACACGACGCTCCCTTCGTCGTAGAGTCTCTTCTCTTCCTCCTTCCGTCCTTGTTTCCTCTGCCCATCAAGGCTTTCCTTCCCTATGTATGCATCTATCTCTCTGTCTATCTCCATGTAGCTGTCGATCGGCTTTGTGGACAGATTTAATTAAAGGGCGAGCTGCTGCGCCCCAGTTGCCAGCGATGCATGTTTATTATACTACCATAGCTAGCGAGATCGAACGAGCAGTGGAATTGGTTTGTTCCGTACGTGATGCATCCAGTCAGTGTTGTACACTACTTACATGCATTCGTTTGTACTACTTACTACGTTCGGCCGCGACCTCGTTTAGTCACAGTGCAGTGTGTACGTGTGTCACGTCTTAATTCCCGTGTCAGTAGGAGATAATGAGTTTCCAAAACCATATGCGCGTATCTACTCTTATGCCTTTCCCAATTAACTCGGTCATGTTCGGTGATCCCGCTGACCGGATCATGCAGAACAGATCGTGGACGTCCTCTACACGTTAGGAATCATAGATCATACGTAGAACCATCTATTTCTAGTCTTTTTACTGTATTTGTAGTACGTACTGTATAGTTTAATATTCGTTTTAATTGGCACTGATACTCCGCTACCTCCTGTTCCAACTTAATTGCCCCTCAGTTAATACTACACGTCCGTCTTCCATAATATATCCTCTTTCTTTTATTAGTCTAGTGAATCTCCATTTCTTCTGCATTTGCGATCTTTTGAAATGCGTTGCGAGTGAGAAAGGTGACTCGAATTTGAGCTGACAGCGTGGCGATCGAGCAGCTCGGTGCCGTGTTGTATTGACTTTTCAACTTTGATTCTAACTCATAATCCCTCTTAAGCATCCTAACGTAGCTATGTAGATCATACTATTGTTCTAGCACATATGAGAAATTAAGTAACTGCAGACGCTGCTGCTGCTGCATGAGTACAACATTCTTAACTGCGGTCCATGTATAATACGTAGAGTTGGCTGTTACTAGATCGAGACGCCGGCGCCGTTTCTCGCTGCAGTTCGGGACTCACGCACCACGTACAAGAAATATGCGACGCCTGTTCAGTCAGAACATTCGCCTAAAGTACGGCATACTGTACTGTACGTATAGTACGTACGCGTACGTAGGGTAACTAACTGACGACACCGACGTGTACGCGTAGTTTGATGCTGCTGCTGCATACGTATTTATTGCGATACTTAATTCCGTTCCCGTCCGAGCGACGACGCGACGCGACGCGACGCGACGCGACGGCGGGCGTGTACAGAGTCAGAGCGAGATTAGCAGCAGGGTGACATGCCCTAGCTATCTCTGACTATCCTCTGCAGTACGTAGACCTACTTACAGCTGCCAGCCAGGGATCGGGACGACAGTCACGCAGCTTGAGCACTTAATTATAGTACGATGACACTGATTTGACGCTCTTTGGCGGAAAGTGTATCATACATACGAGCACCGCGTGCTGCACAAACGATTGTACTATGTAGTCGGGCAATGCCTGCAGCATACTAAACAGTCAATTTAGAGAATATTTATTTTCGTAGACGTACGTAATATCATAGTCTGTATAGAACACAACATATTGCGTACGTAGTGGATATAGTGCTGTAGTTTCAGAGCGGGTGACGGCGCCAAAGGGGATCGAGATGGCAGCTGGCTGCATTGAGCAACGTCTAGAATGAAGTTTGTAGCCAAGCCAGCCAGCTCCGCCAGCTCGTCCCTTTTGGCCGGCACCGAACTCAAAACGAAAATATTTGCCCGGCCAACCGGCAGCGAGCGTTCAGGCGTTCGTACTTTCAACCACTGCCTCCAACGGCAGCTGGTTCGAGTTTCTCTTTCATATGCGCAAAAATATTTCAGAGAAAAAAAGAGAAGAGAGTGGAGGGGAGGACAGACACTTTCTCAACGCCCACTTTGGATGAATGTACGTTGAGCAGCTTGCATTACGGAAGCGGACCCCGGCCGGCCTTTGTGCCCCGGCGGCCGCGAGCGAAACTTTCTCAATCCAAGAGCTCTAGGGGGCCTAACCGACTGCTAGCTGGCTGGCTGGCTAGATGGAAGGCTGTTCTTGGAACCTTTACTTGCTTGCTTGCTCGGCGTCCGTCCGGAGAGACAGATAAGGAAGGCATCGACCAACCAACCAAGAAGCAAAGAAGAAAGAAACAGGAATTCGGAGTTGCCAGTTCGATTACTTCTTAACCTCGGTCTCAAGCCATCGAATAATGCATTTGCCGTGGTGCCCATGGGTCGATCATTTGTCTCTGAGCTGAGGACATCAAGGGACCCTAGCTGGATCCTCTCACGTACGTAACCCGCCTCGTCGCCAGAGGGGCAAAAACGAACGAACGAAGCAGCTACAACTAGAGCGTGGTCGGCAACGGCAAGCAACGGCACCACCATGTTTGCACCCACCGCAGGCAGCCATCGCAGCGTTTCTCCCTCATTCTCTCTCCCTCCTTTCTTGCCACTGGCGGTCGGATATCTCTTAGCACCGCAGCAGAGCGAGGCATGTCCGTCCGTCCGTCCGTCTGTCACCGCCGGGGACTGCTTCCATTTTTAAGCAATGATATCCCATCAATCTCTCCGGGGAGAAAGGAGAGAGCTGAGGAAGAAGAAAAAGTGTGGCCCGGGCAGGAACGAACAACAACTGTCTGCAGGATTTTCCAGCCACTCAGCCATGTATCTTGTCAGCCTTGAAATGGACGACCGAGAAGAGGAGAGAGAAGGCAGCGCGACAGAGATAAAGGAGAGATCCGGCAGGCCGAGCGCACGACATTTCGTCTCCGCGTACCTACCCTTCCTTCCTGAGCCCGAGAGGAGAGGAGAGGAGAGGAGAGGAGGTTGTCTCCATGCAAGATTGCGTCACCGCTAGCTGGATCCAGGCAGCTAGCCAACCATGGCAAGGACATTAAGAAGCGGACGGACAGCTCGACGCGAGACGCAATTTAATTTGCCTAGCTGTCTGCCAAGCTCGTTCGGAGGGAGCGGCTTTTCTTTCGGGTAAATCTCCCATGCATTGCAGCTTATTTTGGAGGCCGTGCAGCGCGATGGGCCCTAATGGAACGGCGCGACGACAGAAGGACAGCAAGCCGAACGCCAGCAATACGAGACCGCGGCGAAGGACAGCTAAGAAGCAAACAATGAATGGACGCGCCGCGGGCCTTAAGTGCCCACTTTTTCTCTCCCAGCTTCACGCTCGTGCGGCTAGGACTCCATGCACATCCTGCCTGCTAGATGTCGCCGAAGTAATATACGATTCATATAGCCGAAGAAATGACGCTGTCGCGCCTTGAAAGGAAGATGAGCGTAGCAGTCTGCGAAATCTCTCGCTCACCGGGGATCCGGCTCGATGAAAGCGGGCGGGGCGGGCGGCCTGCACGTCGAGTGCAATGGCGCGCGAATACGGCAATATCTCACGGGGGAGGCCGGCCGCCATTAGCTGCTCCTAGCAACCAGCCGAGAAAGAAGAGGGAGGGAGGGAGGCCTGGCTCGCGCTCCCAGACCATTTCCTTATCCATTTCCCCCCACTTAGCCGGACGGACGCAAGGATGGACGGACTCGCTCGCAAGAGGCGCTTGCTCGGGCGAATGGACTTTCCGAAGGCGAGGCAAAAACTGAATGGAGACCTTGAAGCCAAGGTTACGAGGTTTCGCACAGTGCGCGCAGAATGCCAGGCCCGACAAACTTTGAGGTTCAAAGCTTCTTATTAAACGTCACGCGACGACGGGCATTTAACGAGCTGAAGCTAAAGCAACATAAGAGTCTGTCCTCTTCCTCCTCCTCTCGATCTCCTACACGTACTCTGTTTTACAACACTTCGTATGAAATTTCAATTAAGCCTGAGCTAGTTCATTCCTTATAGAGTAGTAGAGCCTTAAATTTCTTCTCTATACATCGCATCCCTAACTAATTCTTTACGACTAACCTCCGTTCTCCTCTCTCGCAGGCCGGCGTTACGGGCGCGGCGATGTCGGGCGTGGTGGCCGGCGAGAACCCGCGGGCGCACACCAGCATCCCCGTGCTGCACTCGGGCAGCCACTTCAGGCACGGGCTGCTGCAGCTCATGATACACACCATTGACCCGCTGCACGACGGTGAGTGAGTGCATGTCGATCGATCGAAAAGGAAATCGTATATGTTTGGATGCCCGCGAGCGAGAGAGCGAGCGGATCCTATAGCTCGCTCGCTCCTCGGCTGAAAGGGGAAAATTTCTCGCCTGTCAGCCCAAAGGCCCGGAGGATGCCAATCAAACATCCGATTCAGCAGCAGGCCTAGCTAGATACGTCTGAGCTCGCTCGCTCGCTCTCTGTCTTTCTTCCCCTCCAACCGCCTTTCGCGCCATGTCAACATTTACACTTGGCAAAAAAAGGGAAAAGTGGAATGAAAGGAGGAGAGCGCGGGGCGGGAAGGAGAGAAAAAGTCCGCCGCCCGCTCTCTCATTCTCCTCTCCTACTCTCGGTTCTTGATCCCTGGCAGGTCTGACAGATGGTCCGACCGGTCGGCTCGAGAATGGGAAGGAAGGAGAGCTAGAAGACTTGGGCAGTTGGTTGGAGAAGCCAAGCTAGCTTGGCCTGGGAACGAGCGAGCGAGCGAGCGAGGGGCCCAATTTTAACTACGTACAATGAGCTGGGCTAGGTGCTCTTTGCTCTACTTCATACTAATAAGGTCGTTTAAATTTCAGGCAAAGTGGACGAGAAGGCGACTCAGTTGCACGCGATCGCCTCTCTGAAGGTGCTGCTTGACGCCACGAAACCCCAGGACGGGGCCAACGGGAACGCGGCCGGCACCGCGGACGGGGACCCGCACGACTCGGGCAGGGCGAGTCAAGGAACGGAGGTGGGTAAAGTTCAGACCGGTCTATCGATCGATCGATCTATGCAATGACCATTCAGAAGATGTGTGCTTATAGTGAGAGCAGAATGAATTCAATTCGGTAACGGTCTGCCTGGCCTGCCTCGAAACACATTCGTCCGTCGGTCGGCTCCGCAGCAGCGCAGCGCAGCGCAGCGCAGCGCAGCGGCCGCTTTAATGGAAACCATTATTGAAATTTCTCCCTCGCTCTCGTCCCTCCGTCAGTCCGTCTGCTTGCATTCGCCTAGGCCAACGGCCGGCCATTCATGGGGCCTTCCTTCCTTCCTTCCTTTTCGTGCAGCGAATCGAGCGAGCGAGGGAGGGAAGCCGGCCGGAGCTGGCGGGCATTGGGGCCGAGTGAACGAACGAACGAACGACGTACTGCGTCATTTTGCCAACCAACCATCCCGCTTGATTTTCCCTTCCCTAGCTAGCTCCCTCCATTCCTCCCTTGGTTCTTCTCTGGGACGCCGCCGGCCTTTTTCCCGTCGCCTTCAGTGCGAGCTAGTGCCAGCAGGCAGTCAGTCAGTCAGCCGGCAGGCCGATCCCAACATTTCTCTTCCTTAGATCCATTTCCTGCCGCCGGGTAAAAACTCGACTGCAGCTCGCTCGCTCCGCGCCCGAAGCTAGCTTCGTAGCAACGGGCTTGCTAGGTGACTAGTGGCGGCCGGCAGAGCATGGAACGAACGAAGGAGCCATAGGCCGGGCGAGAAACAAGTCGCTCGCTCGCTCGTTCATCGACCAAACGCCCGAAGAGAGAGGGAGAGAGAGAGAGAGAGAGAGAGAGAAGAAAGCAGGCCTGTCTTATTCGTTCCCTCGTTCAAACGGGGCCAATTTCTGAGCTGAAATTCTTTATTCGCGAACCCAGTATACTGTACTGCATTTGTCACGTGTACGTACTTTCGCCGCTCGACCGTGACAACCGCAAACTGGCCGCATCTGGCGTCGCGGCGCGACGGCCGGCCACCAGGCAATTAAGAGCAATGCAGTGGCGGATGAGGTCCATCCGTCGGGTCGCCCCTCCTCGGTCGACTTCAGTCACTTGATGGGAGATAATTCCGACCTAACGACATGAGTCGTCGCTGACCTACTGGCCTGGCCCCAAGTTAGTGGACATTCTCATGAAATAAACAGACAGCTAGGGCGGCGGCCTATTTTAAGGTGCAAGGGGGAGAAAGCCAGACAGGACGTAATGGAAGGGAGCAAGAGCTTTCTTTGACAATCCGTTTAGGGATCGCTCTACTGTATGTTAGGCCTTTCAGATGACCCACGTGGACGCATTCACGAACGCCGAGCAGCTTTCGCAGACGGGACAGAGAAACGGAATTCAGACCAAGGACGGACTGGGAGGCGGCGGAGAAGGATCTTTGTTCCAGCAGACAAATGTAGGATATGCCTAAGCTTCGGGCTCTAAAGAAAGACGGAGGGAGACCTCTTTACGCACGCGCAGTGATAGCCAACAATGAACCGGTTAATTGTATGAATGACGCTCGCTATCACTCACAAATCCGCCGGCACAGCATCGCACTGGCTAGATCGACGTACGGACGCGATTCCAGGCGTGAACGATTATGCTAATTATTCCCCATTTGGAGCGAG
>JAAUYK010052701.1_pt1 | contig 14919 bp, 12 predicted proteins | sample 7278021 | NCBI WGS metagenome assembly JAAUYK01 (sample SAMN14350223, study PRJNA611818) | marine sediment metagenome | isolation source: surface marine sediment (1.8m) | place: French Polynesia: Moorea | collected 2018-08
GAGGCGTCGCAATGGCATAGCCAGGAAGAAGTCGACAAAATGAATGAAAACCGGCAGGGCAGTTTGCTGGATTTTATCGAGTCATTTACTGACCGCTTCCCGGGCTGTGTTGATGAATACGAAACCTTGTTAACTGATAACAGGATTTGGAAACAGCGTACGGTCGGTATTGGTGAAGTTACACCTGAGCGTGCCTGGCAGCTGGGCTTTACCGGTCCGATGTTGCGCGGTTCAGGTGTCGAATGGGATTTGCGCAAGAAGCAACCTTACGACGTTTACGACCGTTTGGATTTTGATATACCCGTCGGCACCAATGGTGACAGTTACGACCGATATCTCGTGCGAGTTGAGGAGATGCGCCAGTCAAACCGCATTCTCAAACAGTGCATTGATTGGCTTAGGCAAAACCCGGGCCCGGTCATGATCGACGATCACAAACTCGTGCCACCCAAACGTGAAGAAATGAAGGACGATATGGAATCGCTGATTCATCACTTCAAACTATTTACCGAGGGCTACTGCGTACCTCCGGGTGAAGTCTACAGCGCAGTAGAACATCCCAAGGGTGAATTTGGCATCTACCTGGTAGCTGATGGGGCGAATAAACCGTATCGTGTGAAAATACGCGCACCGGGTTTTCCGCACCTGGCGTCGATGAATGAAATGGTCAAGGGCCACATGCTGTCTGATGTTGTTGCTGTAATAGGAACGCAAGACATCGTATTCGGAGAAATAGACAGATGAGCTGCGTAATTTTTGCCCAGACTGCGTTGCTCAAATTTTTTCGTTCCTCATGTACGTGTTTGTACACTGCGGACGTAAAAATTTTCGCGCCTTGTCTGAACAAGAAACTACTTGCTCAAGCGTTTGTTAAAGATTTATGAGTGAAGCTATAGAAAACGACCAAATATTAAGCCAGCACACTATCGAAGAGATAGACAAGTGGCTGGCAAAATATCCTGCAGATCACAGGCAGTCGGCTGTACTGGCTGCACTACGTGAGGCACAGCATCAGAATCACGGCTACCTGACGACAGAATTAATGGATGCGATTGCCGACTATATTGGCATGCCTAAGATCGCGGTTTACGAGGTCGCTTCTTTTTATTCGATGCTGGAAACCAAGCCATGCGGACGCCACAGTATTTCTGTGTGCACCAATATTTCCTGCATGCTGATGGGGTCGGATGAAATCGTTGAGCATATTGAAAACAAGCTGGGCATTAAAACCGGTGAATCAACGCCGGATGGAAAATTTTTTATTAAGCGCGAGGAAGAATGCCTCGCTGCCTGCTGTGGTGGACCAATGATGATGGTTGACCATATTTATTATGAAAACCTGACGCCTGAAAAGGTGGATGAAATACTGGATAAGCTGGACTGATTAAGATGGATAACATGGAAATCAACACTGTTTGCTATGCCACGTTGCAATACGATGAGCCATGGTCATTGGAAAGCTACATTAAGACCGGTGGCTACGAGGCATTGAAAAAAATCGTCAATGAAAAAATGACCCAGGAGCAGGTAATTGAAGAAGTAAAAGCCTCCAACCTGCGTGGCCGCGGTGGGGCCGGTTTCCCTACCGGCTTGAAGTGGAGCTTTATGCCTAGAACCGCACCGGGACAGAAATACATGGTTTGTAACTCGGATGAAAGTGAACCGGGTACTTGTAAAGACCGCGACATATTACGCTTTAACCCGCATTCGGTAATTGAGGGCATGACCATTGCCTGTTATGCCGCAGGTGCCAGCGTCGGTTACAACTACCTGCGTGGTGAGTTCATGGATGAGCCGTTCATTCGCTTCGAAAATGCTTTAAAGGAAGCCTACGAGAATGGTTTTCTCGGCAAAAATATCCTTGGCAGTGATATCAGTATTGATATCTACGGTTCACTCGGTGCCGGCGCTTACATTTGTGGTGAAGAAACCGCGTTGCTGGAATCGTTGGAAGGTAAAAAAGGTCAACCACGCTTTAAACCACCATTCCCGGCTAACTTTGGTTTGTATGGCAAACCGACGACGATCAATAACACGGAAAGTTATGCGTCTGTACCCAGCATCATTCGTAATGGTGGTGGCTGGTTTTCTGAAAAAGGCGTGCCAAACAGCGGCGGTATGAAATGTTTTTCTGTTAGCGGCCATGTCAATAACCCGGGCAATTTCGAAATCCCGTTGGGAACACCGTTTAGCAAGCTGCTCGAAATGGCTGGTGGCGTGCGCGATGGTCGCGGGCTGAAAGCCGTTATCCCTGGCGGTAGTTCCTGCCCGGTGGTGCGCGGCGAAGTGATGATGGATGTAAACATGGACTATGACTCCATCTCCAAGGCTGGATCAATGCTGGGTTCAGGTGGTCTCGTTGTGATGGATGATCAAACCTGCATGGTAAAGGCGCTGGAACGTATCTCGCGTTTTTACTTTGCTGAATCATGTGGTCAATGTACGCCGTGTCGGGAAGGTTCTGGCTGGATGTATCGTGTTGTAAGTCGTATTGAGCATGGCAAGGGTACGCAGGGCGATCTTGATAAGCTTGATGATGTCGCCAGTAAAATTGAAGGCCGCACCATATGCGCATTTGGTGATGCAGCAGCGTGGCCGGTCAGGAGTTTTGTAAAACAGTTTCGCGATGAATTTCAGTATCACATCGATTATAAACGCTGCATGGTAGGCCCGGGCAGCAAACAAAGCAGTGACAAGGCGGCTTGAGTAGGGTTATGTCAGACGATCACATCATGATAGAAGTCGATGGTAAGCAACTGCCTGCACGCAGGGGACAGATGCTTATCGAGGTCACTGATGCCAACGACATTTATGTGCCACGTTTTTGTTATCACAATAAGTTAACCGTTGCCGCGAACTGTCGTATGTGCCTGGTTGAGGTTGAAAAGGCGCCCAAGGCGCTGCCGGCCTGTGCGACACCTGTGATGGAAGGCATGATTGTTCATACGCGTTCAAAAGCAGCCGTCGACGCGCAAAAAGCCATCATGGAATTCTTGCTTATCAATCACCCGTTGGATTGCCCAATCTGTGATCAGGGCGGTGAATGTGAGCTACAGGATATAGCCATGGGCTATGGACAAGACGTTTCACGCTACCAGGAAAAGAAGCGCGTTGTGCAAGACAAGAATATTGGCTCATTAATTCAAACCGATCTTACCCGCTGTATACACTGTACGCGTTGTGTCAGGTTTGGTGAGGAAATCGCAGGGCTACGTGAACTCGGTGCAACTGGCCGCGGTGAAAACATGACCATCGGCACTTACATAGAAAAAAGTGTTGAATCTGAACTGTCTGGCAATGTCATCGACCTGTGTCCTGTTGGCGCACTGACGTCAAAGCCATTTCGCTATTCTGCGCGAACCTGGGAACTCGTTCAGCGTGACGCTATTGCTCCCCATGATTCTGTAGGTTCAAACCTGCATGTGCATTTAAAGGACGATAAAGTGAAACGTATCGTTCCTGCCGAGAACGAAGCGATCAACGAAGTCTGGATTTCTGACCGTGACCGTTTCAGTTATGAAGGCATTTATTCTGAAGATCGCCTGGCTGTCCCAATGATCAAAAACAACGGTGAATGGCAGCAGGTCGATTGGCAGGTCGCGCTGAAAGAAGTGCAACAACGACTGGCTACTGTCATCGATAGTCAGGGTGCCAATGCAATAGGGGCTATTGCTTCACCTGCATCAACGTTGGAAGAACTGTACCTGTTGCAAAAACTGATGCGTGGCGTTGGTTGCAATAATATTGACACGCGCTTGCGCCAGGTTGATATGTCAGATGAAGACAATGCGCCGGTTTTCCCATCACTTGGCGCAAGTATTGATGACCTGGAACATGTTAACGCGGCTTTGCTTGTTGGCAGTCACATAAGAAAAGAACAGCCTATTCTCAACCATAGAATTCGCAAGGCAGCCCTCAAGGGCGCACAAATCTCGGTAATAAACGCCGTGGATTATGATTTGAATTATGATCTCGCTAATAAAATTATCGTTGGGCCGTCAGCGATAGTTGCGCAGCTGGCTGGTGTATTAAAGGCGGTTGTTGAAAAAAATAATGTCACTTTACCGGGTAACATTGCGTCTATGATTTCTGAAGTGATGGTAACGGAAACGCATCGTGCCATTGCTCAATCGCTACAGGATGCGAATAACGCCATTGTGCTGCTGGGTAATTCAGCGACAGCCCATCCTCAACTACATTCGCTGCGCACGCTGGCAGGATTGCTAGCAGAGATGACTGGAGCAGACTTTGGTTATCTAACAGAAGCGGCCAATAGCAGCGGTGCCTGGCTGGCGGGCGCTGTTCCGCATCGCCTGCCTGGCGGGCAGGGCAATGCTAATGCCGGCAGCAATATTAACCAGATGTTTGCCAACAGTCTCGGTGCATATCTGTTACTACATGTTGAGCCGGAACTTGATTGCTGGAACGGTGCTGCTGCGCAGCGCGCCTTGAAGGAAAGCGGGCTGGTTATCGCGATTACTGCTTATCGCAGTGATGCGATGGAAGACTATGCCGATATCATGTTACCGGCAGCAGTTTTTGCTGAAACGTCGGGCACCTTTATTAATATTGCCGGAGACGCACAAACGTTTGCTGGCATTGCCGCACCTGTTGGTGAAGCACGCCCTGCTTGGAAAATACTGCGCGTGCTCGGTAACCACTTTGATTTACAGGGTTTTGATTATGTGTCGTCGTCTGACGTGCTTGCAGAAGCGATGAACGCAATAGGTGATATCAAGCCCGACAACATGGGTAAGTGGACAGATAACATTGAAACAACCAATGAATCATCTGGTCTGCAGCGAATCAGCGATGTGCCGATGAACGCGATAGATGGAATTTGTCGACGGGCACAGTCATTACAGCAAACGAGTGATATTGCGGATGGTAACCTGCATATCAATTCGTCGACTGCGCAATCCCTGCAGCTGACTGAAGGTCAGCAGGCCAACATAGCGCAGGACGAGTCTCAAGCTACATTACCGGTGGTAATTGATGAGCGTGTACCGGATAACTGCGCATTGATTCATTCAGGTCACCCTGCACAGGCAGCACTTGGTGGCAGTTTCGGTGTTATCACGGTGAGTCCCTGACAAGAATGATTGACGCCATTTATCAATTCATCACGCTCAACGTGCTGACGCCCATCGCTGGTATTCTGTTTCCCGCCGATTACCAGGATGAAGGATTATTCATGTTGCAGACAAGCATGAAGATACTGGCGATCCTCACCCCGGTCTTGATTACGGTTGCTTATTTTACCTATGCCGAACGCAAGATTATTGGTTTCATACAAGGCCGTATTGGCCCTAACCGCGTAGGTTTTCTTGGCTTCAAGTTATGGGGGCTTGGCCAGCCTATAGCTGATGCCGTTAAGCTGATTGTTAAAGAAATTGTTATTCCTTCAGGTTCAAACAAGACGCTGTTCCTGATAGCGCCTATTGTCTCACTGGCGCCATCACTTGCCGCATGGGCGGTCATTCCGTTTGATGATACCAAGGTGTTAGCGGATATTAATGCCGGTTTGCTTTACGTCCTTGCCTTAACGTCACTTGCCGTCTACGGCGTTATCATTGCCGGCTGGGCATCCAACTCCAAGTATGCATTCCTTGGCGCTATACGTTCTGCCGCACAGATTGTTGCCTATGAAATCGCAATGGGTTTTGCCCTGGTAGGCGTGCTTGTTGCTGCCGGCAGTTTGAACCTTGGCGATATAGTCATGGCCCAGTCAGGCAGTTTTATGCACTGGTTCTGGTTGCCGCTGTTACCGTTATTTGTCATTTATTTTATCTCCGGCGTGGCAGAAACCAACCGGGCACCATTTGACGTTGCTGAAGGTGAATCGGAAATCGTTGCAGGTTTCCACGTTGAATATGGTGGTATGGCCTTTTCGGTTTTCTTCATGGCAGAGTATGCAAACATGATTTTGATAGCCGTATTATCGGCGATCATGTTTCTTGGTGGCTGGTTGTCTCCGTTGCAGGGAATACTGCCAGAATCTGTATTTTCCGCGCCAGTTATTGGCTCGCTGTTAGGACCAGGAATTCACTGGTTGCTAGCGAAGACATCTATCTTTATGTTCCTGTTCCTGTGGTTCAGGGCGACGTTTCCACGTTATCGCTATGACCAGATTATGCGACTTGGCTGGAAAGTGTTTATACCGATTACGATTGTCTGGTTGGTTGTCGTATCCGTTCTGGTTGTGGCAGGTGTGCCACCCTGGTTTGATTAGTACAAGTTATGATTGAAAAGACAAAAAACTATATTAACAGCTTGTTCCTGTGGGAACTGATAAAGGGTCTACGTTTGACCGGGCGTTATCTGTTTAAGCGTAAGGTGACAGTACAGTATCCTGAAGAGAAAACGCCGCAGTCACATCGATTTCGTGGCTTGCATGCATTGCGTCGTTATCCGAATGGTGAAGAACGCTGTATTGCCTGCAAGCTATGCGAGGCCGTTTGTCCTGCAGTTGCGATCACGATTGAATCAGAACCACGTGACGACGGTAGTCGTCGCACGACACGTTACGATATCGATTTAACCAAGTGCATTTTTTGCGGTTTCTGTGAGGAATCCTGTCCGGTCGATTCGATTGTTGAGACAAGGATTTTTGAGTACCACGGGGAAAAGCGTGGTGACTTGTTAATGACCAAGCAGAGATTGCTTGAAGTTGGGGATAGGGCAGAACAACAGATAGCTGAGGACCGCGCGCTGGATGCGTTGTACCGCTAGGCTTTTGTCTGCCTGATAATAATATTTAATGATAGAACTTATCGTCTTTTACATTTTTGGTGCATTACTGTTAGCGTCTGCCGCTATGGTTGTGATTATGCGCAACCCGGTGCTGGCTGCGCTGTTTCTGGTATTAGCGTTCTTCTCGTCAGCAGCGATATGGCTGTTGCTGCATGCTGAATTTCTCGCCATTGCGCTGGTACTGGTTTATGTCGGCGCCGTCATGGTGTTATTCCTCTTCGTTGTCATGATGCTGGACATTAATATGGTGACGATACGCGAGGGTTTTGCCAGTTACCTGCCAGTTGGCCTTGCCGTTGCTGTTCTGATGATGATTGCTATGGGCATGGTGGTTGGCTCTGATTACTTCCTTTCGCCCACATTTTCGCCACCGGATACAGTGGCGATGGATTACAGTAATACCCGTGAATTAGGTCTGACCCTCTACACCCAGTATCTGTACCAGTTCGAAATAGCCGGTGCGATCCTGCTAGTGGCAATCATCGCTGCTATATCTCTGAGCATGAGTAAACTTAAGGTTACCAAGGCAAAAGATCCGTCTGAGCAGGTCATCGTCAAAAAAGCGGATCGCCTGCGCGTGGTCAAGATGGAGGCAGAGAAGAAATCATGATCACGTTAACAAATGTACTATCACTGGCAGCACTGTTGTTTTGCATCAGCGTGGCAGGCATTTTCCTTAATAGAAAGAACGTGATTATCCTGCTTATGTGCATCGAGTTAATGTTGCTATCAGTAAATATGAACTTCATTGCTTTCTCCCATTTCCTGGCCGATATCCATGGTCAGATTTTTGTATTTTTTATATTAACGGTTGCCGCGGCTGAAGCCGCGATTGGTTTAGCCATCCTGATCGTCATGTTCAGGAACAGGGATACGATTAATGTTGAATCACTGGACAGCATGAAGGGTTAGGAATGGACGCATATATGGAAAATATCTACCTGGCCATTGTATTGGCGCCGCTATGCGGCTCCATCCTTGCTGGTCTGTTTGGTAAAGTGATAGGCCGTAGTGGCGCACACTGGGTAACCATAATCGGTGTTGCCGTTTCCAGCATACTTTCCCTGATCGCCTACAAGCACCACATGTTTGATGGTGGCGCTGATTACAACCAGGCGGTATACACATGGTTAACAACTGGTGGGCTCAGTTTCGAGGTCGGTTTCCTGATTGATCCGCTGTCTGTCACTATGATGGTCGTCGTAACGTTTGTTTCCTGGATGATCCATATCTACACCATTGGTTATATGCACGATGACCCCGGATACCAGCGCTTTTTCAGTTACATCTCGCTATTTACCTTCGCCATGTTAATGCTGGTGATGTCGAATAACTTCATGCAGCTGTTTTTTGGCTGGGAAGCTGTCGGCCTCGTGTCTTACTTGTTGATTGGTTTCTGGTATAAGAAAGACACTGCTATCTTTGCCAACCTGAAGGCTTTTCTTGTTAACCGTGTAGGTGATTTCGGCTTCCTGCTGGGTATTGCTGCCGTATTGATGTATTTCAATACACTCGATTATGCCGAGGTATTTGCCAATGTTGACAGGTTTGCCGACACCACGATTGTCATCTTTGGCGAGGAAGCATGGTCGTTGATGACAGTTATCTGTATTTGTTTGTTCATCGGCGCTATGGGTAAATCGGCACAGGTGCCGTTACATGTCTGGCTGCCTGATTCAATGGAAGGCCCTACACCTATCTCTGCGCTTATCCACGCGGCAACCATGGTGACTGCAGGTATCTTCATGGTTTCACGTATGTCACCACTTTTTGAATTATCTGAAACGGCATTAAGTTTTATCCTGATTATTGGTTCTATCACGGCGCTGTTTATGGGTTTTCTCGGCCTGGTACAAAACGACATCAAGCGCGTGGTTGCTTATTCGACACTGTCGCAGCTTGGTTACATGACTGTTGCGCTTGGCGCATCTGCCTACGCGGCAGCGATGTTCCACCTTGTTACGCACGCTTTCTTTAAGGCATTGCTGTTCCTTGGTGCGGGTTCAGTCATTATTGTCATGCACCATGAACAGGACATGCGCAAGATGGGCGGCCTGTACAAGAAAATGCCTATCACATGGTTTACCTGCTTTATTGGTTCTATTGCGCTAATTGGCTTTCCGGGAACATCCGGCTTCTTCTCGAAAGACGCGATCATCGAGGCAGTACATTATTCGACGATATACGGTAGTGGTTTTGCCTACTTCGCTGTGCTTGCCGGTGTCTTTTTCACTGCGCTGTACAGTTTTCGACTGTTTTTCATGACCTTCCACGGTGAGGAACGTATGGACAAGGAAACATGGATGCATTTGCATGAAGCGCCAGCCGTAGTGACGGTACCGCTATCTGTGCTTGCGATTCCATCGCTGATCCTTGGTGCTTTCCTGATAGGGCCGATGCTATTTGGCGATTATTTTGGCAACACGATTTATGTGGCGCCAGAGCATGATGTGCTTGCCGAGATTGGCAGCCACTACAACGGTATCGTGATGTTCACACTGTATGCATTCAAGCATCCCCCGGTTTACCTGGCGTTTGCCGGTATCTTTGTTGCGTGGCTGTGTTACATCAAGTTTCCCCAGCTGCCTGGCATGTTGGTTAGCCGCATTGGACTTGTACATCGGATCCTTGAAAACAAATACGGATTTGATGATTTCAACCAGGCAGTATTTGCTCGTGGCACACGTGGCATAGGCCAGTTCCTGTGGAAATTTGGTGACATGAGTATTATTGACGGCTTGTTCGTCAATGGCACCGCGCGCAGTGTTGGAATTATTTCCGGACTGATAAGACATATCCAGTCCGGTTACCTGTATCACTATGCCTTTGCCATCATCATGGGACTGCTTGTTCTTATTGCCGTATTTGTACACGGAATACTTAATTAGTCCGGTAACCAGCCTAAAAAAATAATAACGACGCCACAATGACGACGACACAATTACCATTGCTTAGCATGCTTATCTGGACACCGATCATCGGTGGTATCTGGGCGTTGATTGCGGGTGATCGACAGGAACAAACAGTCAAGTATTTCTCACTGGCTGTTTCAGTTATTACCTTTGTGTTCTCGGTTATGCTGTATTTGAATTTCGATACGGGCACAGCCAGTATGCAGTTTGTTGAGCAAGTGCCATGGATTAGTGCCTTTGATATTCAGTATTACCTCGGTATTGATGGCATTGCGCTACCGTTAATCCTGTTAACATCGTTTACTACCATTCTGGTCATACTTGCCGCATGGGAAGTGATTGAAAAGCATATTTCATATTATATGTCGGCATTCCTGATCCTCACCGGTCTGATGAACGGCGTGTTCGCAGCACTGGATGCGATCCTCTTTTATGTCTTTTGGGAAGCCATGTTAATACCGATGTTTATCATCATTGGTATCTGGGGTGGTCCAAATCGTGTCTACGCTACTATTAAGTTCTTCCTGTATACCTTCCTCGGATCGGTATTCATGTTGGTGGCGATACTGTATTTATATGTCAAAGCTGACAGCTTCGAAATTGAGATGATGCATTCTGTGCCATTGTCGCTATTGGCACAGCAATTTATTTTTATCGCGTTTTTCCTGGCCTTTGCCGTAAAAATTCCTATGTGGCCGGTACATACATGGTTACCTGATGCACACGTTGAGGCGCCAACTGGCGGCTCGGTCGTGCTGGCAGCGATCATGTTAAAAATGGGCGGTTATGGCTTCCTCCGTTTCAGTTTGCCCGTTACGCCTGACGCGAGTCTTTATTTTGATGATTTCATGATTGTGCTGTCATTGGTTGCCGTTGTGTATATCGGCTTTGTCGCACTCGTGCAGGAAGACATGAAAAAACTGATCGCGTACTCATCAATATCTCACATGGGCTTCGTGACACTGGGTTTTTTCATTCCCTTTAGTATTGTTGCTAATACCGGACAGTTATCTGGTGCCATCATGGGTGTAGAGGGCGCCATGATGCAGATGATCTCGCACGGTTTTATCTCTGCCGCCATGTTCCTTTGTGTTGGTGTTATGTATGACCGCTTACACAGTCGCATGATTAAGGACTATGGCGGTGTGGTGAATAGCATGCCTTACTTTGCAGCGTTTATGATGCTGTTTGCTATGGCCAACTCGGGTCTGCCTGGCACGTCAGGCTTTGTTGGCGAATTCCTCGTCATCCTGAGTAGTTTTCAGTCCAGTTTCTGGATAGCCTTCTTTGCAGCAATAACGTTAATACTCGGCGCAGCCTACACATTGTGGATGTACAAGCGTGTTATTTTCGGCGAAGTCAAACGGGAAGAGGTGGCCGAGCTAAAGGATATCAACGGCCGCGAAACACTGATTTTATTCTTGCTGGCAGTGACCGTGCTAGTGTTCGGTCTGTGGCCTGCACCGATTTTCGACGTGATGCATGTGACGGTCGAAAACCTGATTAATCATTCCTTGCAGAGCAAGTTGCTATAAATGGTGAACTATGAGCGCTGACCTGGCACTGGCAATACCCGAGATAACCCTGCTGCTTATGGCATGCCTGGTACTGGTGGTAGATGCCTTTAGTCGTGATCCTGAACATAAAATCAGTTACTGGTTAACCCAGGCCAGCTTATTGCTGACGCTGTCACTGGTCTTGTCGACCCATACTCCTGATACTCAGGTGATACTGGACAACAGTTTTATCAGTGATTCCATGAGCACGATACTCAAGGCATTTATCTGTGGCATCACCTTTGTAGTTTTTCTTTATTCATTTGAATACCTGAAGGAAAACAAGCTGGTCAAAGGCGAGTACTTCGTTTTAGGATTGTTTGCCGTTCTTGGCATGATGATCATGTCATCTGCTTATAGCCTGTTGTCGGTTTACCTTGGGTTGGAACTGTTGTCACTATCTATGTATGCAATGGTTGCCATGAACCGGGAATCGCCCGCAGCATCAGAGGCCGCCATGAAATACTTTATTCTGGGTGCGCTTGCTTCAGGCATGTTGTTATACGGTATTTCCATGGTATATGGTCTCACCGGTTCGATTCAGCTATCGGTTATTGCGGATACTGTTTCATCAGGGGCGGTGAATAGTAGTTTTGTAGTGTTTGGTATGATCTTCATGATCATCGGTATCGCCTTCAAGCTTGGTGCTGCCCCTTTCCATATGTGGGTGCCAGATGTTTATCAGGGCGCACCAACCTCGGTTACGCTATTCATTAGTACTGCGCCCAAGCTGGCTGCTTTTGCCATGGCAATACGCATCCTGGTTGATGGATTATTGCCACTGGTAGAGGATTGGCAGGCGATACTCGCTATCCTTGCTGTACTGTCGATGGCAATCGGCAACATCGTTGCGATCTCGCAAACTAATATCAAGCGAATGCTTGCTTATTCAACCATTGCGCATGTGGGATTCCTTTTCCTCGGCCTCATCGCCGGTACCGAGTCCGGTTTTGCTGGTTCCATGTTCTATATCATTAGCTATGCCATGATGAGTATGGGCGCATTTGGCATGATTATTCTGCTTGGTCGTTATGAATTTGAAGCCGAGAATCTCGAAGACTTTAAGGGTTTATCTGAACGCTCGCCGTGGTACGCGTTTATCATGATGTGCCTGATGTTCTCCATGGCTGGTATCCCACCGTTCCTTGGTTTCTGGTCGAAATGGTTTGTCTTGAAAGAACTTGTTTCTTCTGGCTTCGTTGCACTTGCTGCGATTGCCGTTGTTTTCTCTATTATTGGTGCATACTACTACCTGCGTATTATCAAGCTCATGTATTTCGATAAGCCGGAAACGATGACCGCTATCAAAGCAACGAAGCAAATGCGCGTTGTGTTGACCGCTAACGGATTACTAATAATAGTACTTGGACTGTTGCCAAATAGCCTGATGAGCATTTGTATTGCGGCATTCCAGGGTATATGACTTTAAATAAAGTTTACTAACTCTCTATCAGATCTAGCTTTAGTCGGCGTGCCAGGTTTTAACTAGAGAACCTGCGTCAGCTAGCAAACCATCAAGACAACTCAATTACTTCTCGACCCTGAAACTTGCTTTCGAAAGCGGCAAGGCGTTTGTGAATTGATTGCAACTCTACAATTGTCGACCAGGAGTTCACAAGGTATTGGAATGAATTAGATACCTGGCCAAATGCCGTTAATATTTGCTGCAAAATACCGAACGTGATGGCGCCAGCTGTGATCGTTGGCACAAGAATTACGTAGACAAAAATATTATCGGCTTGTACAAAACTATAGCGAAAAATATCGAAGTAACAGTAGTGAAAATACAGATGGAAATAATTTTTTCTGACGTTGCCGAACAATTCCTGCAGCGTTGGCGGCTGTGCGCGGTCTGCATGATCCTCGCCGAAGACCAGTTCTTTTCTGTAGGCGGCTTCAACACGCTGGTTTTTAAAATAAAGACCAGGAAGTTTAGCGCCGGCAATAGCTACGACCATGGTCCCGAAGATAGACCATGCTAAAGCGGCATTAAACAATGGGGCAGGAATTTCGCCAATCAGTGGGAACTCGGTGACATACTTTGACAAACTGAATAATACGGGAAGAAACGCAAACAACGTCATGATCGAGTCAATTATCTTGACGCCCAGGTCCTCTACAATCGACGCAAATCGCATGGTGTCTTCTTGAATGCGTTGCGAAGCCCCCTCAATATTTCTCACTTCTTCCCAGCGCGAAACATAGTAGTCATTCATCGCGGTACGCCAGCGAAATACAAAGTGTTTGACGAAGAAGTTGGTGATGACGAGAACGATAATTGCAACGAAAGCAATCGCTGCGAAATCAAGGAGTAGACCATATAGCAGCTCTGATGTGACGTCTCCTTCATCTACCAATGCATTCTGCACCGAATCAAAGAAAGGCCGCCGCCACTCGTTAATTGCCACCGATACCTGAACCGAGAAGTAGGTCGAAAACAGAATAATCTGTGACCCGACCACTGACCACCACTGCCATCGGTGCGGTGAATAATAGAACCAGAATAACGCAAACAAGCCGGAGACGATCGCGTAGTAGCAATAAAACCATATGATTTGCGGGGTGACAAAGTAGCCAATCCCTATCACAGGATCGACCTCGCCCTGTGGTAAATCGAAACCCAGCCAACGGCCTAAGCCGTCACCCGATAAGTACCAAAAACTAACGACAATCGACGCCCAGATCAGTGCCGACAGGAAGAACAGACGTGGTAATGGAAAAAAGGAGCGGAACAATGGGTATACCTTTGAGCTTTAGTGAGGTTGAGTTGTTTTATAGATGTCAGGTTTGGCTCTGTAACAGGTACTGCGAACAATACGGGTAATAGTTGTTATTTGACCATTGCAGACATTTATCATTTCTTTGTATTGAGATCATTCTGATACCTTGTTACCCAGTAATTGCCCGACCTGTATTGGGTCGTCTGCGCCAAGGTTTTCCAGCCAATTGATACGGTCCTGTTCAAACAGCAGGATAACCGTTGATCCCATATTGAATCGTCCAAGTTCCTCTCCCTGTTGTAACTGGATATTTTCCTGCTCATGGTTCGTTGATTTTAAAACTCTTTCTGATGCGGGCGTAATTTGTCCCGCCCAGATCGTTTCCATACTACCAACGAACAGCGCGCCAACCATGATCAGTGCCATCTTGCCATGCTCCGTATCAAATACCGATACATAACGCTCATTCATGGCAAACACACCGTCAACGGTCGCTACTGCAGCTTTATTCACGGCAAACAGTTTGCCCGGGATGTAAGTAGAGCTTGTAAGCTCACCGCTCACTGGCATATGGATTCGGTGATAATCACGGGGCGAAAGATACAGTGTTGCAAACGTACCCTGTCGAAACGTCTGGCTGAGTGCTTCATTACCGGAAAGAAGTTGTAATAACGAATATTCCTTACCCTTTGCCTGGAATAGATATGACTCATCAATTTTTCCTAGCTGGCTAATTGATCCATCGACAGGTGAAATTATGTGTGTGGTTGAGAGTGACCAGTCCCTGCTGCCCGGTTTTAGTTGACGGGTAAAAAAATCATTAAAAGATACATAGTTATCAGCAAACGGTTTTTCAGCTTCCTGCATATTCACACGAAACAACATAATAAAGACGTTTATCAACAGGTTTTTGAACCAGCGTGTTTCATTCCTGGTCAGTTTATAGACAATAGCAGTCAGAGCATGCTGCGGTAGCAC
>JAAUYK010061821.1_pt1 | contig 14918 bp, 11 predicted proteins | sample 7278021 | NCBI WGS metagenome assembly JAAUYK01 (sample SAMN14350223, study PRJNA611818) | marine sediment metagenome | isolation source: surface marine sediment (1.8m) | place: French Polynesia: Moorea | collected 2018-08
TGATTACCTAGTAGAAAAAATTCAGAAAAAACTGAATAGTTGCTCTTTGACCCCAGACATATTACTTAACTGTGACACCCCTCCTGATGACTTGTATGACAAGATTCCATTGGAAGCAATAACGCTATTAGAAGCTTACAAGGGTTGGGGAAAATCTCAAAAAGTAATCAGAAAATTAACTGATAAACTTAGAAATCTAGGCTATAGTGTGCTTTTCCTGTGCCCCCGAATAATTCTAGGGTTGGAAATGGCAGAGAAGATGATGGCTACTTACCAAGATGACCTACCGCAGACAGCAGAAGCATTGAAAAAATACAATGCAGCAGTTGTCATTTATGATTCCCTTTGGAAATTTATAAATAAAAACTGGGATTATATCATCATGGATGAAGCCAGAGCAGGTCTCAAACATCTGACAACAGCTAACACAGCAGTCAGAGACCGTCGTCCATTGATTCTATCCAGGTTGAAAGAAATCATTAAAAACGCAAAAGGTATACTATTGGCAGATGCAGACCCCACTGATACAGAAGTAGAATATATTCAAAAGTTAGCTCCTGAAAAACAAACATTTTATATTAAGAATGAAGCTCTACCACCGAGCCGAGAAATTGAATTAATTATCGGAGGAAAAAAGGATAGAGAGTCTGTCATTAACCAATTACATTATGATGCTGAAAAACTAAATGATGATTTATGCACAGCGATAGGCGTTGTCAAATTTGAGCATCCAGGACTAGCAGAAGGAAGTGAACATTTCAAGCGATTAGTCTGGGATAAACTCCAGGAAATAGGAGCGGAGCCATTACTAATTACAGCAGATTCTCAAATAGAATTACAAGGAATTGTCGAAGCTATTATCAAAAAATTTCCTTTACTTGGAGAGTATGTTGTCCGACTTGACCGGACAACTACAGAAGAGCCTTGGGCTAAGGAATTAATCAAAAACCTTGACGGAGGATTTAAGGCTCAATGTACGCTGGTTTGGGGGTGGTCTCCTAGCCTAATGGTAGGAGTTAGCCAGCAGATGGAATGGTTCAAAAAGGGTTATTGCTTTTACTTCGGGACTATTGAACCTTGTGAGTTTAGGCAACAGATGTTGCGATCGCGACCCTGTAGGAAATGGGTAGGTTGGGCAGCAACCCACAACAACCTAAAATCTGGTATTTCAAGCTCATTCGACCCTGATGAGAGAAAACAAACCTATATCAAAAATTACCAAGATACAACTAGCAACCAATCATTAATGCACTTAGCCTTAGACTTGGCTATAGAGGAAGCACGGAAGGAAGAAAGGGAAATGTCACCAGAGGAAATATGGGAGTATATAGGTAATTTTAATAAGGAAAATTATTTAGACAATCCTCATATTGACCTAACAGCCAAGATTGAGGCGCGGTCTGATTACCTCCGCTTCAATTGTGGGGAAAACCTTAAACATGAACTTGAGACTAAAGAAAATTTTGTAGTTCGGCCATTAAAGGAGGGTAGTAATAGCGATTTACCGGGACTTACTGGAGAGGAAAAAGAAGCTATTAAATTGGTTGAGGCTGAGTTGATGTACCAGGGTAGTTTGATGAGTGAAGATGATGCTTTAGCTATTGCAGATAGTAAATTAGACAACGACCAAAAAAAATTAGCAGGGTACAAGATAGCAAAAGGATTACCTGGGACAAACGTATCAACCGACTTTTTTCTAGAATATTTAGTGAAGGATAGACACTGGCGACAAAAACAGTTCCTACACTTCCTAGCAATTCATCCTAGTATTGCTTTTATGTTAGAAGCCAGAGCGATCGCCGATCATACCTATAAATGGATATTCGGTGAATCATTCTTACCCGACTTAAAATTAAACCTCAGAAAAGGAGAATTACTCCAGAAAATAGGGTTTATCAAGGATAGGAAGTTAACCCTGGCAGGAGCCTCCTACAACAAAGATTCTCAAACAGTAATAGATATATTTACTAAGGCTAAAAAGTTTGAGCAACAAATCAAGCGATTTTTTAATTTAAGCGTAGGAGAGGAACCAATCAAATTTATAGGAGCATTATTAGATAAGTTAGGCAAGAGCCATAGCTCAAAACGGGGCACAAATAACATCAGGAATTACGAGATTAAGACATTGCAAAAAGTAGAAGCCAGAATTAAATCTATTACAGGTGACGATGAAAAGTCTATTACTAAACTAGAAGGGCTGACCGAACTGAGGCAAAATCTTCTTTACCAAGAGACTATACAGCAATCTCTAATCCAGAGGTATTGGGAAGATATGGCCATTGAAGAAAAGCCTATCTACGGAGATTTTGAATATACTACAGATCACGAATGTAGTACAGAAAACTCACCTCCACATCAAGCCTATCTGTATAAGGATAATCGGGGTGATGTGGAGGTTACTAAAACTATTGGTAACAATGAACTAGAGGTATGTGGAGGTTATAAAGTGAAGCAACAAAAAAATGAGCAAAAAACTATGCCTCCACATGAACTAGATAATACAAATATTGATACTTTACCTGAGACTCCCGACTTACTAACAGAAGATTTTAATGAGGAGCATAAATTTATTGGAATCGGTCGGTTGTTATCCTACTTCTCCCCCACTGGGGAAGTGATAGGGCGATATCTAGGGAAGATCAAAAATTCTGTAGATGAGATATTGGTTGAGTTTGGGGGAGGAGTAAGAGAAATAGTCAGCCCTCGGTATTGTCTGGCAGTGAAGGCGACACCAGAACAACCCCTCAAAGATTTTAGACTAACATTAGGAGACGATATAGACTTCTCCTTAAATGGACGGAGTTATGGAATGGCTGAAGTTATAGAGATAGCAGGAAGCACAGTTAAGGCTCTCTGGCCGGGGTGGGGTTCTGACAGGGAGATTATAGAAACCTCTATCAATTTGATAACTAAGGTTTGGCGGATGGGAGCCGATGGCTTGGAACCAGTTTGGCGGGCGGCACCGGACCCAATACCTTTTTAGTTCCCCAAATTCCCTTAATTTTCCAGAAGCTGCTGATAGTGGCTAGCTTTGCTATGGCAGATGTCATGCAGAAGTCGTGCGGATGTCATGTGGTTGTCTGTAGGTTTTTAGTCAAAAATTAGGTAAAAGCGGTAAGTGGGGGTAAGCTAGCGGTAGAAATTAGTTGCTTTTAGCTTGCCTTTAGCTAAAATTAGCTTACCTTTGAAGAAGTCAAAGTTACGATCAGCCATACCAAAAGCTACATTTACTCACCAAATTATGCCAATTTAGCTAAAATATTCTATATATTCTATAGATTAAAATATTAGTAATGGCAAAAATTGAAAGAGAGAGTTTGAACTTTAAGATCAGCAAGAAACGGGCATATCAATTAAGAAAATATGCTGCTGAGACTGAGAGAAGCATGACGCAAATTATAGAGGAATTTATAGACTTAATACCTCATATTGATTCTATCTTGGATATGAAGCCTGAAGAACCACGGTCTTTGTGGGGGCATATTAAGTATATAGTTGAAATGGATAAAAACCGTCGTAGGAGGGTATGACTGGCACTCCCCAGAAAAACTAATATTTTTGAATTTCCCACCCCGCCTGCTGCCCTTGATTTTCGCTTCTAATAAACTTAAATCCATGCCTCTGCATTCCGTCCTTTATATTGTTGGACTGTAATTCCAAAAGTTTAGCTACTTGCTCCGTACTGAGAATCCATTCCCGATCGCAGGCTTCCTGTAATTCCCTAAGATTATCAAGAATCATAATTATTTTTTCAAAAAACAATACTATCTAGATTATAGCAAAAACTCCATAGCTACACCCTACAATGTACCTAGATATGTCCTGGATAATCAGCTAAGATAATAGTTCTAATCTTAACTCACTATCCAAAAATGACTATTGTATCTACTAAAAATGACAACTGGCAAGTCCAGGTAAGTCAGTTGGGACAAGAGCAGAGTTTATGGCAGGAGATGGTCGCCAATAAACGATCGCCTCATACTAAAAAAGCTTATGAAATTGACCTCAAAGATTTTTTTAAATTTCATGCTGTAGAACTTAGTGAATCCTCAGTAATGCAGTTTTTACAACTAGACAGGTCTCAAGCAATACAGTTAACTCTTAAGTTCCGGCGTTACCTAGTTGATGAACGAAAGTTAAAAGCAGCTTCAGTTAATAGAAAGGTGAATTCTATTAAAGCTTTAGTCCGTCATGCGCATGATGTAGGTTGCTGCCAATGGAGGCTAGATGTAGAAGCATTACACCCCTTGAAAGTAGAGCCATACAGAGATACTAGGGGAGTTTCTGCAACAGATATAAAGAAGATATTGTCATATCCTGACCGCTCAACCTTGATAGGTAAGAGAGACTTTGCAATGCTTATGTTGTTGTGGGGTAATGGACTACGTTCTGCGGAAGTTATTGGTTTAGATATAGATGATGTTGATTTAGGCGATCGCTCAATCTGGATTAAAGGTAAAGGAAAATCAGATAAGCAGCAGATAAGGATAAACAGTTCAACTGTAGAAGCCATAGGGGATTGGTTGCAGCATAGGGTTAACTATTACTCTTCTAATTCCAATGCCTTGTTTATCAGTCTCAGCAGTACAAAGCGGGGCGAACGATTAAACTATATTTCACTATATTATTTGGTTGATAGAACCTCTGAAGCAGTGGGAGTTAATAAGAAAATGTCACCCCACCGAGTTCGACATTCTGCAATAACAGCAGTTCTGGAACGCAACGGAGGTAATATTCGGAAAGCTCAAAGTTTTAGTCGTCATGCTGACCCGAAGACCTTAATGATTTATGACGACAATCTCCAGCAACCTCAAGCTGAAATGTCTGACCTATTGGAGTTTTAGCCAGCATGAAGTATCAAATTACTTATTCTGCTGACTTCCGAGATGGCGATGATATTTTTATGCAGGATTTTGTGGAAGTATTAGAGTCTCCAAAAAACTCTCCAGATTTGATATCTACGGCATTCTCAACAGAAAGCTTGAGGAAAAATACGATAATTTCAATGAGATTAATTATGAAGGAATGAAGATAGAGAAAGTCTAGGTTTTAAAATTTACCAAAAGGTTGTCCCCAAAATTTCCATGATTCTCTATTAAATGGAGATCGCCACCTTTCAATTAATTCTGATTCTAAATTTAGTCGTAATTTTCTATCAGCAGGAACATCAAAATAAAAGGCCGATACAACAGCAACTTCTAGTTTATATTTTCTATGCAATTCAATATAATTAAAAATATAATTTTTGCAGTCGTGCGTTCCTTTCCATCGCTTAGTCGGAGAATTTTGGGATTCACCAATATATAGAAGTAAAGGTATAGTATTGTCAATTATAAAGTATATACAGTTTGAATCATCATGTTGCTTAGGTTTATGCTCATAAAATTCTGAATTATGTAAGGTAAGCTCAAAAGGATTAACTTTTTCCGCACTAAAGCGATTAGAACAACCATCTAAATCAAATAATGTTAATTGTTCTATTGATTGTTCCTGAGTAATAATTTGTTGCTGATGTTTGAAAATTCTATTTTTCCAGTTTTCTAAACTATCCTTACTCATTTTGATATTAGGTTTTTTGTTAATAGAATTAGAATTATAGTCAAAGAGATTTAACTGTTTCATTTAATATATTTAGGAAGACAAACTATTATTTTAATATGAAAAATGTCAATAGAGAACAATGTCAATATTGTATTTATAATGCCTGGAATGATTTGATAGTTTGTGCTTTACATCCCAGTGGAGTAAAAACTGAAAAATGTCCAGACTTCAAACCAGACCCCGAACTAAAAGGTAAAAATTTTAGAGATTTCTTAGACATTGGTGAACCTGTTGAAATCAATGGCAGCATAAATAATCCCTATCATCCAGACCCAGAAGAAAATTGGTCTCCACCAGGGTATCAGTATGTTAATGGAGAGTTAGAGCCAATAGAATCTTATTATGATGGTGAGCTAATTCGTCAACCTTCTCAACGTTTCAGCAAAGAAGAAAAATTATGTTTGATTGGTACTCATCCTCTATTTACTAATACTTGCCCAAGGTGCAGCTATGTATTTAAACAAATTATCTCTCAAAAATGTACTTGCCCCGACTGCGGTTGGACTGATGATGATATTCAATATAGGATGTAGTCAGAGCAATAATACTATTACAGCTTTTAGAGACAGTGGGATTCCTGAAACTGAATATTGGCAGGTTGAGTCTGTAGTTAGTGGCGATCGCCTTAAGGTAAAAAATGGATTCCGGCAACGTACCCTGCAATTATGCGGTGTAGACAACTTAATTCCAGAAGCAAAATCTTATCTAGAGAAACAGGTTAAACAGTCACATGAAGTTTTGCCCACTATATTTGCAGGCAAGGACAAAGAAGGTATTTGGTATGGAGATGTTTGGGTAAGAATAGTGGAAGGGCAGGAAGAGTCTGCTACTGGATTACTGTTATTTAATGGTCTAGGTAGGTTAAGCGATGATTACTACAATTGCCCAAATGCTGATAGTTTTAAATTGGCTGAGGATTTAGCCAGGGAACAAAAGTTAGGTATTTGGAATGATTAGCCATATTTTATCAATTTTACTAGCACAATCTCCTTCTCCAGAATGCTTACCGCAGTATCCGCGAACTGTTTCAGGAGTAGAAATATGTATAAAGCCACCCCCTCCCGACTTATCTTGTAGTGATATTAAGGAAAAATATGGAGAGTCTGTGCTAGTTGTAGATGTAGAAGCTCTCCAAGACGACCCCCACAATTTAGATGCAGATAATGATGGTGTCGGGTGTGAGTCACTATCGAGATAAAAAAAATTAATAATCAATTACTCTTGAAAAGTATATGATAATCAATTACCCCTGCTATAATAGGAATAACTGAAAATCATACACTTTTCAAGATATGCCAAAAACTAAAGATAAAAATCCTAACTATGGTGGTTATAGGGAGGGGTCGGGTAGGAAAAAGAAGGCTCCTGCTAGGTCAATCAGGATTAGGGATGAGGTAGCAGATATACTCCAGGAGGTAAAGGATGCTCAGAAGGAAGATCGGCTAATACTTTTTCTCCAGCAGAACATAGGAAGTATTTTAGGTGATACTGATTGCCTCCAGGAGGAGCAAGTCAATAAACTACCTCCAATTTTGTCTAAAGCGCTTTTAAATGATTCGTTAGTTGAATTGCTGGAAAGAATATTTACTAAATTTTCTCCTAATGATTTTATTAGCTACTGGGAAGACATTGACCTTACTGGAGAAATAGAACCTGTACCGGAAGTAACCCCAGAAATAATAGACATAGCAAACATTCCAGAAGTTAAATTAACAAAAGATGTGACTCCAGAGAAGTCAGAAGTTGTTTCAAAAGTTGAGTTTTCCAATTATAAAAGTTCAGATGGCCACTTTCTGACTAAAGAGCAATTTAATATATTAGAAGCTGTCAGACATCGCCTTTCAAAACCCCAGAAAAAGGGATTATTAATTGAAGCTTTAGCAGGAACAGGTAAAAGTACAATGTTGGCAGAAATAGCTAAGATTTTAAAGGAGGAAAAGTTATCCCCACTAGAATGTCGTTTTGTTGTGTTTGGGCGTAAAAATAAAGCTGATTTAGCCAATAAGTTATCAGAGATAAAATGGGAAAAGTCAGTTCAGACTCTTAATAGTTTAGGCTATGAAATGTTAAGAGATGCACTAGGAAAGCATCATAATCAATTTAGATTAAATAATGGTAAATATGAAAAAATAGCTCAAGAAAAAGGCTATTTAGATAGGTATAATAAATTTGGTGATAAAATTCCAGGTAGGTTGCAAATTGAAAATCATAATGGAGAATTTGCTATTAAATCTAAGGCAGATTTTGTAGATTTAATTGATAAGATGAGGTTACATTCTTACCACTTAAATGATGTAAATAATGATAATGTATGGGAGATAGCAGGTAAGTACGGAATTGAGATATTTAAAAGTAGACTATCTGAGATAACTAAAGCTATTTCTCATGTTTTAGAGGTTGGACTAAATGAGGGAATTAATAAATTACACATTGATTATTTAGACCAGACTTGGCTATTATGGCATAACCAAAAGTTTTATAAATATGTGTTTGAAAAATGGTCAAATAAACTTAAAGTAATTTCTATAGATGAGTGTCAAGACACAGACTTATTACAGATAGAGTTTATCAAATTACTCCACAATAAATCTAATAATTTTACAATTGCAGTAGGAGACCGATTCCAGTCTATCTACTCGTTCCGTGGGGCAATGACAGATGGAATAGATGTAATTACTAAAAAAATCAACTGTGACAAAATGCCTTTAACGACTAATTGGAGATGTGGCAAAAAACATTTAGAATTAGTCAGAAAAATCTACTCAAATATTAACATAAAACCATCTCCTACAGCACCAGAGGGTGAAATTAGAATTATCAAGGAAAATAAATTTTTAGATATATTTGATGGTGCTGATAGAAGTTTATCTTTTTTTGGTATTTGTCGTAAGAATGCACCTTTATTAATTTTTGCTATTAGACTTTTAACTGCTGGTTATCCAGCCAGAATTAAAGATAGAAATTTAGGGGCAAAATTACTCAATAAAGTTAAGGAAGTTGTTAGAGGAAAATATAATGTTGATAATTTTTTGAATCAAGTAGAAAACTGGTTTAGCTTCCGAGCTAATTCTATCAATAAATTGCCAGAGAAAGTCCAGGAGCAAAAACTAACTGAGCTTAGAGATTATAGAGGTTGCTTGGTGGCTTTGTTTACTAAATTTCAACCTAAGTCTATCAATGATTGGAAAACAGAGATAGATAAAATTTTTGATGAATCAACTACTACTAAAAAAATAATTGATTTATATACTATTCATTCAGGAAAAGGTGGAGAAGGACATTATACTTTTATTCTGTATCCTGAAAATATGCCTATAGAATATGAGAAGCAGTCTAGGGAGGAAAGGCAACAGGAGCAACACATGATTTATGTTGCTTTGACCCGCTGTTTGGCACGGACAAAAGGTGGTATTTTATGGTTAGTTTTGGAAGGGAAGGAAGAGGTTAGCTATCCGAAATGGTTGCCACATGATTATCGGAAGTTGTGGAAAGATGATGATAATATTCAGCCTTTAAATTCTGATGATTTTGATAATTTAGAATTGTGTGAAGATGATGATTTTGATTTTTAGATATTAGTCTATTAATTGTTTTCCTGGTGAATATTTTGAAAAACTAAATCTATAATATCTAAGCTTTTAAGCATAATAATTACCTTGCTCTGCTGTATATTCTATTTTATCTGAAAAAGCAAAACTTCGTGAAGTGCATGGGGGAAAACTATGAAACATGAGAATATTTAGTATAAAATAAGACATTAGTAGCATCTCTAAAAATGACACTTTTTGTTTGCTCTAAAGTAAGCAAAAATCAGCTTGTGTTTTTCCCGAAGTGCGCCATGCACTTCTCCAAGAACTTCATGCACTTACGGAAGTGCGCCATGCACTTCGGGAAGAACTTCACGCACTTACACTATTAAAATATATATAAATAAAAAGTTTCAAAATAAAAACAACAACAACGTCGCTGCATTTTTTAATTTTTAATTTTGGATTAATCTCCAATGGGTGAAAAACAAAAATCAATTTCTTTCTTAGTCAGATTTAGACTCAATCTTTGGAGCAAAAACCAAGATTTATTCTTAGATCAAAATTTCCGGCGTTTTTTTGAATTTTTAAGCCATCACACCTTAAATATGATTAATCCTACGCAAAGATGATTTTGCCTACCTTAAATCATCTTGTAGGTATCTTAAAATTAATATTCTATATATAGAAGGACTTGGTAGGTGTTAAGTGCATGGAGAGATGACTGCTCCTGTACTGAGTTATATTTATTACATAAAATAAGTTTTTGATTTCCCAATAAATATTATTTGATTGTCATAGTAATAGTTGGCAACTCTGTAAAATATTCCAGAAAACAATTCTATTTAGCAGGGGAAATAAGATTTGAATAGTTAGACAATATTTAATTGAAAATATAGAAGAAAAAAAGTTAAATATATTTTCTACATAATCTTTATGTATAGTTATGCTAAATATAAAATATTTGCCAAATCCACAGAAGAGAATCTGGCAAATTAAAAGGCTTTATATTATTGTAAATAGATAACGTTTATTACTTAAAAGTTACTGCTAAATAAGATATAGGAAAAACTGTTTTGACGAATTTAACCAAAACCCCTTGCAATATCCAGAGAGGGGGTTTATTATACTTACTTACATAAGGCAACAAAGTTACTTGATGTTTTTTGTTGCCTTATGTAATTATCTGTCTGTATGTGATAGATTGATTAGAAAAATTTTTCTACATTGTCAGAGATAATTTTCTGTACAAAAAACTCGCATTTGCCACAAACCCCTTGTCAAATCCAGAGAGGAGAGTATGTCAATATAGGTACATCAAAGGCAGATTAAAGGCAGCTCAAAGTCAGATGTCTTTGATCTGACTTCCAATGGATGATGCAAATCCTGTCAATGTTTATTATGATGTTCAAAAATTTCTAAATTATATTTATGCTATCAGTCTGGAATAAAATCTCATCCATTCTTCAGGTATATTATCTATTTTTTTCTTTGTTGTGTAGTGATAGCAGGAAAAATATAGTATAATAATTTTATCTAGAGAAAATGTTGACAGCAATTTCTCTAGAAATGTCAAAGGCCAACGCTACTAATACTCGGCAAAAGTTCCGTAGCGTTGGCTATACAAATTAATTTTACATTATGAACGATTTAACTGTAAAGGAAACTTTGCAAAATATCCAAGACGAGATATTTATAAGTCCAGAAGGTCAAGGATATTGCACAATTCGTGGTGCTGCTCGGATATGCGGAGTACCCGAAAGTACCTTGAGGTCTCATTTTTCTGATGCGCGCAAAAATAGCTCAAAGCTGGCCAAAAAGCTTGCAGGGTATGGTTTTGAAGTGCGTGATTTTAGTAGTACAGGTATCTCAGATATGGCCTTGTCCATAATTGTTAAACATTACTCGTTTAAATCAGAGATAGCTGAAAAAGCAGATTATGCTTTTTCTTCTATAGGAGTCCGAAATTGGATGCAACAGCTAAAAGGCTGGTCATCACGATCAACAGAAACAGATAAATTAATTAGACTGGAGGAGTTGCGACTAAAAAATCAAGAGTTAGATATTAACAAAATCAACGCTCTACACGGTCTCTCTTTAGCAGTTGGTAAAGAATATGCCATAGCTCTCACAACTGGGAAAATGCCAGTGCTTCCTCCAGCAACAAAACCAGAAGTGGAACAACTATTGGTCACAAAAGAGGGTAAAGTTATTGGAGCAACTGCTAAAAACTTCTCCTTATCAAGTTTTATAAAGGCTCTAAATGTACCTACTTCTGGCAAAGGTTCCGGTAAAGTCAAAACCCACGTCAAAGAGCTTCTAAAGGACTACGGCATTGATTTAGATACAGGTGTAGGATGTCAGCAAGCAAGTTACACTAATATCCATAATGTAATTCCTGAGTGTCAATTTGAGGGAGCAATAAATTATGTTGCTGAACGACTAAGACAAGAACACTCCAGTAGTCCGACATTATTTGAGCATAACTATTTTCAAAATTCAGGCAAGTTATAGCGATCGCTCTCCAAAAACAAACAAACCCGTAGGTGCAATATCCTACGGGTTTTACAGCCTTAGCGTACATTTTCGTTCCAAAACTACTGACTGTTACAAAACTTTACAACGTTGCACTTGGTGACGCGAACCTTGTGCGACCCGTTCCCGGCCAAGGGTCTGGGATAATTCCCAAAAACGTAACCGGGGTTAGGCTCTCAGCCCTTCGTATCGGCTGAACCTAGACAACTTATTAGCCATGTAGGTGAAAGTCCTACCCCACCGATGCTTGTGGTGAAAGCCTAGCCCCCAAGGTCGAGATTGGTCATCAACCCTTGAAGCGGGGATAAATGGCGATATCTAAAAGCCCAAATTTGGAAACTCGTCTAGCAGGTGTCCATGGGTAGCCCTGAGCAAAGAAGTGTAACTGTCGTCATGTCAAACCAGTGAAATCAGGCTGATACACTGGAACCAAAAAGGTGATAGTCCATTAGGGAAATAGATGATAAGGTTAATCTATTTAAGCATTCCTGGACTCGGCAGAGAGCTTCACCCTAAAGACACAATTAATGGTTAATAGGAACGGGATAACCCCTGCATTTCTCTCAGCACGGTCGATAGCTGAGTAGTCAACCAAGACGAAACATCTACAAATACCTTGTAGGAAATGCAATGGGAAGGATGGTGTCAGAAGCCAACGCTTCTCTGTAATAGAGAGGATAAGCTGACGGACACCCGATAAGACAGATGATAGAGGAGTAATTAGTAATGAATAAGGCTAAAGCCCTGAAACCAAAAGTCAATTCTATGCAAAGGGTTTCAGAGGATAGTATGGACTCGCACACTAAAACTACCAAATCCAGGGAAAACTCCACAATAACTTGGCAGGAGATTAACTCGAAGGAAGTGGAAAAGCGAGTATTCAAGTTGCAAAAACGCATCTATCAAGCCTCTTGTCGTGGTGATGTCAAAACGCTTCGAGGACTCCAGAAAGTATTGATTAAGTCCTGGTCGGCCAAATGTCTTGCTGTGCGAAGGGTAACGCAAGAAAATAAAGGAAAGAAAACTGCTGGAGTAGATGGGGTGAAATCGGTCACTCCGTCTCAAAGGCTAAATCTAGTAAAAAAGTTGCAACCCAGCACCAAAGTCAAACCAACTCGAAGGGTTTGGATACCCAAACCCGGAAAGGAGGAAAAACGACCTCTAGGTATCCCAACTATGTACGACCGGGCTTTACAAGCACTGGTCAAAATGGCTTTAGAGCCACAATGGGAAGCCCTCTTTGAACCCAACTCTTATGGGTTTCGACCAGGACGTTCGTGCCATGATGCGATTGAAGCAATTAAAAGAGCAATTACACAGAAGGCCAAATATGTACTGGATGCCGATATTGCTAAATGCTTTGACCGCATTAACCATCAACAACTTTTGAGAAAATTAAATACTTATCCAGCCCTTCGGAGACTTGTCCGAGCTTGGTTAAAAGCTGGTGTTATGGATAGGGGAGAGTTGTTTGATACAGGAGCCGGAACCCCCCAGGGCGGGGTCATTTCCCCATTATTAGCTAATGTTGCTTTGCATGGTATGGAGAAAAGGTTAGAAGAATATGCAGAAACATTACCAGGAGGGAAAAGAGCCAATAAAAGTGCTCTCACTCTGGTTAGGTATGCTGACGATTTTGTGGTAGTCCACGAACACCTTTCTACTGTACTTGAATGTCAGGCAATACTTTCTGAATGGCTTTTGGAAATGGGGTTAGAAATGAAGCCGGAGAAGACCAAAATCGTACACACTCTTGAGGAGCATGACGAACAAAGACCAGGATTTGACTTCCTAGGTTTTTACATTCGTCAATACTTTGTGGGTAAATATAAATCAGGGTGTAATGGACATCGAAAACGGCTCGGCTTCAAGACAATAGTCAAACCTAGTGAGGCTAAAATTCAGGCACATTATCAAAATCTTGCTGACATTATTAATAATCACAAAGCAGTAAGTCAAGCTGCTGTTATCAAACGCCTCAACCCTGTTATTCGGGGTTGGGCGAATTATTATTCATCACAATGTAGCAAGAGGGTGTTTACCAAGTTAGACCACCTATTGTACCTGAAACTAGCGCGATGGGCTAAACGTCGTCATTCCAATAAAAACGGGCATTGGATTACAGACAAATATTGGCACACACATGGAGATAACAACTGGATATTCTCCACTACCGATGGGTTAAGACTGATAGAACACGCCAAAACACCCATCATCCGTCATACAAAGGTTAAAGGTACCGCCTCGCCGTTTGATGGAAGCTTAATTTACTGGAGTTCTCGTATGGGTAAACATCCAGAATTACCCAAGTTAAATGCCTTGCTATTAAAAAAGCAAAAAGGCAAATGTCCTCACTGTGGACTAACTTTTAAAGATGGAGATGTCATAGAGAAAGACCACATCATTCCACGGTCTAAAGGCGGTTTGAATGAGTATAAAAACTTTCAACTTCTCCATCGACATTGCCATGATGAAAAGACTCGCCATGATGGCAGTCAAGGTAACAAATCTGGCTGTAATAGTGCCGAACCAAAACCACTTCCTAAATTCGTGACTGATTGGAAATGGATAGATGGAATGCTGGTGACGAGGTATATTTGACAAATACTGTCTTGTTGAGGAGCCGTGTGAGGTGAAAGTCGGACGTTGTGTGGAGAGAGGACGAAAAATATCGCTGCGCATATAATTATAATTATATGCTGACTATAACGGACGAGTTATCAAGGAGTATAACGCCTTATTGTTCATGGTTTTAGCCGTATCAAACTCGTCAAAAACAGGGATGAATTTCCTTATACACGAGCGGGAAAAAAAGTGAACAATGATACTTTAGGCATTCTGATTATACGTCAAGATTTTCGAGATATAATGGGGTCATTTTCTTGTAATTATACGTTGAGTCGCCCTTTTCTCATCTAACAACATAGATTATACGCACGGAGTTAGATTGTGCGACTCGTTCCTATTAGGAGCCTTTAGAAACTAAAGGGGTATGAGTAGGGTCTAACGAGGCTACGGCGGAAGAGCCTGCAATAAGCGAGGCCACCAAAGAAGAGCCTGTTGGATAACTGAGTTACGGATGCTGGTGAAAGTCCAGCCCGCTAAGGGAAAGCGGACTCCCGACCTGGCCACACCGAGCTAGACCTTTTCCACTAGCAGAGTGAAGCTGGCATCAGGCCCCAACCAGAGCTAAGGGTGATAGGCACACTGGGGGTAATGGGGAGACGGCATGGGTACATTACGGAATGTCCTGAA
>JAAUYK010026287.1_pt1 | contig 14901 bp, 12 predicted proteins | sample 7278021 | NCBI WGS metagenome assembly JAAUYK01 (sample SAMN14350223, study PRJNA611818) | marine sediment metagenome | isolation source: surface marine sediment (1.8m) | place: French Polynesia: Moorea | collected 2018-08
AGCCATCACTGGTAACAGCAAAATCAGTTAATCCTAAATCTATGCCAATGGCCTTACCCTCTGTTGAGGTTTCTGGCTTCTCTAGACCATCATCAACTAAGACAGAAGCATAGTATTTTCCATCACTGTTTTTTGAGATAGTAACCGTTTTAATAGTTCCCTCAAAGTCACGATGGCGACAACAATAAACTTTACCTATCTTTCGATTTAGTTTAAGGTAATCACCTTCAAACTTAACATTAGCAGGATAACTCATGGATTGACTACCATGCTTTGATTTGAATCGAGGGAATTTTGCTCTTTTCTCAAAGAAATTTTGGTAAGCTCGTGAGAGATTTAAGGCGACAAATTGTAAACACTGAGAGTAAGCATCACTGAGCCAAGGATATTCCTTTTTAAGTCCTGGTAAAAGACCCTGAATAGCCCCTCTGCTCAAACTTTTTCCCGTCTTTTGATAAGTTTTCTGGCATAGTTCTAAAGAATAATTCCAATACCATCTACAACAACCAAAAGCTTTCGCTAATGCTTGCTGTTGCTCAGTATCAGGATATATTCTGAATTTATATGCCTTGTACATTATCGGTTACTTGAGCGAACGATAATATTGTAACACAAGAAAGAAGCATAAGGACACTTCGTGGTTTATAGCAACCGCCAAGGCAATTAGGACATTTTTTCAAACTCAAACCTAATAGCATCCAGGTTTTTACCTCCTGCCTCCTGCCTCCTGCCCCCTGCCTCCTGCTATATTTATTGATTTGCATTCATCCCCACCTAAAATATTGATATTTTTTGAGAATTTATAGGTGGGGACTTCTGTAAACATTTTGTTAAATTGTTATCATGTTGCAGTGCAAACAATTGTTTTATCCCAAATCACGGGGAGGTTGTGACAACCACTTACCCGTACGTTTAGCGAGGGTCAACAATCCGTAAATCATTAATAAATATAGAGCGGCGAGGAATAGTGTGATCACAGGCATCTTCTTGTCTTCAAGTTATTATGGTAATGGTGGACATCGTGTTATAATCAACGGGTTGAGATTCTATTTGAGTATCCCAAATCAACAGTAGTTATAGATTCTACTGCCTTATTATCATAAGCAACAAACTAAGTCCAGAACGGACTTGTTGTTACTCTATTTCACCTTAAAAGAACTATTACAAGTACTGACTCTGCTCGATCGCAGGTCAATGACTGCTAATTCCCAGTTCTTTTTTAGAGTCGTAACTCTTCAAGGTAATTGCTTAAGCTGTCAGCACATTAGGCTAACTACTTCCCCTGTTAGAAATTTGCCTCAGAATGTTAAGTTATCTATCAGCTTTCTAGAACAGAGGGGTAAATTCTTAAAACCCTTACTACTAACTTAACACAAGAATTGCCAAATGGATAATTTTTTTCCTGATTTTAGGAGGGTTTGACCTGTTGTTTTCGAGAAAATTGCCAATTAAGTTTCCTTGTCTGGAAAGGTTAGCTTAAAATAAATACAAGAATATGTAAACTTTCGTAACTGAAAAACCAGGTTTAACTAACCGCATGATCTCAACAACCTCTTTCTTTTCCCCTGTAGAAAACGATTTACACCTATTGACAGACAATCTCAAACGCTTAGTGGGGGCGCGTCATCCTATCCTTGGGGCAGCAGCCGAACACTTATTTGATGCTGGTGGTAAACGCGTTCGTCCGGCAATTGTTTTGTTAGTGTCACGGGCAACGATGCTAGACCTTGACATTACTTCTCGTCATCGCAGACTGGCAGAAATTACAGAAATGATTCACACTGCTAGTTTAGTCCATGATGATGTGGTAGATGAGGCAGCTTTACGGCGCAATGTGCCAACGGTTAACAGTTTGTTTGATAATCGTATCGCTGTGTTAGCAGGAGATTTTCTTTTTGCCCAATCTTCTTGGTATTTAGCTAATCTTGATAACTTACAAGTGGTTAAGTTACTCTCGGAAGTCATTCGCGATTTTGCCGAGGGAGAAATTTTTCAAGGGATTAATCGTTTTGATACCAGTTTAACTCTGGAGGCTTATTTAGACAAAAGCTACTACAAAACAGCTTCTTTAATGGCAAATAGTGCTAAGTCTGCTGCCATTTTAAGCGATGCTTCTAACGAAGTCATAGATAGTCTTTATAACTATGGCAAATATTTAGGATTAGCTTTTCAAATTGTGGATGATATCCTCGATTTTACCTCACCAACTGAGGTATTGGGCAAGCCTTCTGGTTCAGATTTAATCAGTGGCAATATTACGGCCCCTGCTTTATTTGCGATGGAGGAAAAGCCTTATTTAGAAACTTTAATTAAACGGGAGTTTAGTGAAGAGGGAGATATAGAGGAGGCTTTATCTATTATTAATGAAAGCCAAGGTATTGAGCGATCGCAAGAATTAGCTGCTTACCATGCCAAACTTGCTCTTAAACAGTTAGCTTGTCTCAAACCTTCTCTATATTGTCAGTCTTTAACTGATTTAGTTGACTATGTTTTGAGTCGTCTTTATTAAGGGTTTATTGCTTTTTTTTGTTTGTGTAGACAAGTATCCTTGTTTAAAAATTGTTTTGAAAAAAATTTAGGTTAATTAATAACTTTTTTTAACCATTACCTTGTCATGGGCTGAGGGTGTTTGCTATTTTAAGAGAATTGGCAATTATTTACTGAATCTCTTTTAATCTGAAAGTGTCTTACGCCCTTGACTTTGGTACCAGCAATACTGTAATAACTCGTGTCAACCCAGTGACACAAAAACCGGAAATTATCAAACTTCCAGGTTGTTCTCAGCAACTGGGAAATAATCCTCCTTTAATTCCTAGTTTAATCTATGTTGAAAATGCTAGTACAAACGATGTTTTAGTTGGTCAAACTGTTCGCGATCGCGGTTTGGACTTAGCCAATAATCCACGCTTTTTTAAACAGTTTAAGCGAGGTATTGGCGCAAATATTCAAGGATTTTTACCAGAGTTAGATGGTAGTCATATTACTTTTGAAACAATAGGTGAATTATTTTTAAATAGGGTTATTGAACAGTTAAAAAATGAGTCTGTTAATGAGATAGATTCATTAGTTTTGACGGTTCCTGTGGATAGTTTTGAAACATATCGTCATTGGTTGGGTAATGTTTGTCAAGGCTGGAATATTGAACAGGTTAGACTCTTAGATGAACCAACGGCTGCAGCTTTGGGATATGGAACAACAGCAGAAGAATTATTATTAGTTTTAGATTTTGGTGGGGGAACGGTTGATTTATCTTTGGTGAAGTTAGGAACAGAAAATTTACAAAAAAATCAAGGCTTTATTTTAAAATGGGGTCAAAATTTATTTGGAGAAAGTAAAAGTCAAAAGCCTAAAATTGCTCGTGTTTTAGCTAAATCAGGTTCTAATTTAGGGGGATCTGATATTGATAATTGGTTAATTAATTACTTTTCTAAGACTCAAAATATTCCTATTTCTTCCTTAACATTAAGATTAGCAGAACGCTTAAAAATCAAGTTATCTTCTCAAGTAAAAGCTAACGAAGTTTATTTTAACGATGAAACCCTAGACAGTTACGAGCTAGGGTTAGATAGAGACGGGTTTGAAAGTATCCTAAAAGAAGAACAGTTTTTTGATAAGTTAGATGAGTTAATGACTCAAGTTTTGCAGCAAGCAAGACGCAATGGTATCGAAAAAAGAGATATTGATGGTATTTTATTAGTGGGGGGAAGTGTACAGATTCCTGCTGTACAAACTTGGGTAAAACAATACTTTGATGAATCAAAAATTAAATGTGATCGCCCTTTTTCTGCTATTGCGGAAGGTGCGTTAAAATTAGCCCAAGGATTTGAGGTCAAGGACTTCTTATATCATAGTTATGGTATCAGATATTGGAACCGTCGTAAAAAGTGCCATAGTTGGCATTCTATCATTAAATCAGGCCAATCTTACCCCATGAATGAACCCATAGAAATTAAGTTAGGTGCATCCATCGAAAATCAACCCAGTATTGAGTTAATTATAGGAGAATTAGGGTCAGAAACTGGGGGAACTGAGGTATATTTTGATGGAGATAGGTTAGTGACTCGTTCTCTAGGAAATGATAAGAGTAATGTTCAACCTTTAAATGATCGAGATGGAGCTAGAACTTTAGCAAAATTAGATCCTTTAGGAATGCCTGGAAGTGATAGAATTAAGCTACAATTTTGGGTGGATGAACAAAGATTTTTGAGGGTAACAGTTGAGGATTTGTTAACACAAAATAGTTTAGTTGACAAGCAAATTGTAGCAGAATTAAGCTAGAAGTTAATCAGTTATTCGGTTTTAATGAATTCTTAATTGATGTTTAGCTTAATATTATTCTTTCACGCTTTACTAAGGCTTAGATTATATTGATTCTCGCTATTGATATAAAAAACCCTATAATAATAATTGGCACTTCTTTGATCACTTCTAAATATAAAACATAGCTATTTGATTATAATTAAAATTAATATAGCCTTTCTCGGACTCATGAAGTACACCTAATATCTAACTCCGAATTCCGAACTCCGAACTCCAAACTCCTAAAACTAGAAAACTCTGTACCTCACAAGTATGAGAAGTGCTATATCATCCCTGATTAACTATTTATGGATTAGGCTAAGAATGAGCCGCACTCAAACTCATAGAGAATCATTTTTCTTAATTTTAAATGATTCTCTATATATTTTAGAGAATCATCATAAAATTACATTAATAGTGTAATTTATTACACTAATATCCTAGCATTTTTTTCTTCAAAAATGCGCTCAATAACTTCTTCTACCACCTTATCAGGAGTTGATGCACCCGAGGTTACACCAACTACAATTTTACCCTCAGGTAGCCAATTTTCCTTAGTTTCTATCTCTTTTTCTAAGGGTTTATGTTGAATTTTGTTCCCTGATAAAATACGTTGATCGCTATCAATATGATAGGAAGGAATACTTTTTTCTACAGATATCTCTTGTAAATGAGTCGTATTAGAAGAATTAAACCCACCAATAACTACCATTAAATCAACATCTTCCTCAACTAAATTTAACATAGCATCTTGACGTTCTTGGGTCGCATCACAGATGGTATTAAAACTCATAAAATGCTCATTTAATTCAGTGGGGCCATACTTTTTAAGCAAGGTAGTTTCAAACAGTTTACCAATTTGTTCAGTCTCACTTTTTAACATAGTGGTTTGATTAGCAACCCCCAATCTTACTAAATCTTTATCGGGTTCAAAACCTTGAGAATGAGCATTTTTAAACTTATCTAAAAACTCCTCTTTATTGCCACCATTGAGCATATAATCACAGACATATTGAGCTTCTTTTAGGTTTAAAACCACTAAATAAGTTCCTGCAAACGAACTTGTAGCAACAGTTTCTTCGTGACGATATTTACCATGAATAATAGAAGTATGAGCTTTTTTCTTGTGCTTTTCTACAGAGTTCCAAACTTTAGAAACCCAAGGACAAGTAGTATCAACAATAGTGCAACCTTTATCGTTTAATAACTGCATTTCCGTTACACTTGCCCCAAAAGCAGGTAAAATAACCACATCTCCTGCTTCTACCACTGCAAAATTTTTATTCCCATTAATCACTTCAATAAAACCAACATTCATCTCCAATAAACGTTGATTAACCGAAGGATTATGAATGATTTCATTGGTTATCCAAATTTTTTCTTGAGGAAAATGTTGACGGGTTTCATAGGCCATTGCAACAGCCCTTTCTACTCCCCAACAAAAACCAAATGCTTCCGCTAATTTAATAGTAACATTTCCTTTTTGCCATTGATAATTATTCTCACGAATTTGTTGAATAAGAGAACTTTGATACTCTGTATTCATGGTTCCCATGACTTCAGTTTCATGGCCAAACCCTTTACGGTGATAGTTGTCGGACTTTTGTAGAGATCGTTTAAAAGCTTTTGTATCCATAGAATGAGGTAAGGTTAATTCTCTATTAATTCAAACCCCGTCATTAACGAGGAGGTTATACCTTATCTTATCTCAATTCAAACCCCGTCGTTAACAACGGGGTCTTATAGGTCTTGTTTAAGTTTGATTTATAATCAGTAAGATAGCTTTATATATTTTGACAAGTAGTCTGCTTGTGGTACAATCTCAACAACGTTCAATGATATTGAAAACTTACTAAATTTTTCTTAGACTATTTTTGTTATTGCTGTTGATAATTTTCTCTACTTTAGTATTAGCAAAAGTAGCTAATATAATAATGGGTTCAGAATTTTAAAAATTCACTGAAAAAACGAGCGTATCGAAAAATTGGGTTTAAAACTTCCCCCTTTTAGATGGAAAAGTAATTTATGAAAAGTGTCATCAAATATGCCCTAGTCCATGAGTGGTTAACCCCTAAAGCTACAGGGGGTTCAGAATTAGTCGTCAAAGAGATTCTCAAGCATATTAAAGCCGATGTTCATGCCTTAATTGACTTCGAGTCCAGCAACCCTGAGAGTTATCTTTATGGGTGTACTATTGGTCACACCTTTCTCCAAAATTTTCCCTTCGCTCGTAATGGGGTACAAAAATATTTACCATTGCTCCCCTTGGCTATGGAACAGCTAGACTTAAGAGAATATGATGTCATCCTTTCCTCCTCCCATGCAGTAGCCAAAGGAGTCTTAAGCAGTCCCCAACAACTCCATATTTGTTACTGTCACACCCCTATGCGCTATGCTTGGGATCTAACCTTCGACTATCTTAACCATTCTCGGGTAGGAAAAGGAATACCCGGAATTTTCACCCGTTACCTATTACATCGTCTCAGACAATGGGACGTTATTTCCGCCAACCGTGTTGATTATTTTATAGCCAACTCCCATCATACAGCCCGTCGTATCTGGCGTTGTTATCGACGGGAGGCCAAAGTCATTTATCCCCCTGTAAATATCGAAAGATTTCCCTTTAGCTCAGAGAAACAAGACTTTTACCTCACAGTTTCTCGATTGGTCAGTTATAAAAAAATAGCGTTGATCGTGCGAGCTTTCAATCAATTAGGTTATCCTTTAATTATTATTGGTGATGGTCCTGATCTGCCAAAAATTCGTCAAATGGCTCAAGGGAATATCAAAGTCCTGGGAGCGCAAAACGATAAAGTGGTAGAGCAATATATGACTCAAGCCAAAGCATTCGTTTATGCTGCCTGTGAAGACTTTGGGATCGCCCTAGTAGAAGCACAAGCTTGTGGAACGCCTGTTATTGCCTATGGAGGAGGAGGTGCCTTAGAAACCGTAATTGATATTCGTCAAGATCGCGATCAAGGGACAGGGATTTTCTTTTTCCCTCAAACCCATCAAGCTCTGGTAGAAACTGTTGAAACTTTCTCTGGGTTTCAGCATCAAATTAAACCAGAGAGTTGCCGCAATCAGGCGGCAAAATTTACTCCCAAAGTCTTTGAAACGTCTTATCTGGCGTTTTTAGAGCAGTGTTATCGGCACTTTACTAAAACAGTTCGATAACTAAATTTTCAATTATTGTGATCTCTACTGCTATGATTTATTTCATTGGCGTTTAAGATCATGATCCGTGTGGTGTGATGTGATGTGAAGGAGTAAGATGACTGCTAATAGCCAATTTATTGCTGTTAAGGCTATACAAGCTTTGACAAGAAGAGGTTTACCGACCTCAGTTTCCCAAAGAATTGATCACAAGGCTGACTCGGGAAGCATACTCAACGATCAAATGGTTAAGAGAACCTTTGATATTGTCTTTTCCCTGGCGGTGCTGATTATTTTCTCACCTCTTTATTTCTTGCTGGGATTCTTAATTGCTGTGAGTTCCCCAGGTCCAATTTTTTACTGTCAAGAGAGGGCAGGTAAAAACTTTAAAAAGTTTAAATGTATTAAATTCCGAACCATGGTGCAGAATGCCGATGAGGTTCTAGAAACCATGATGGCTAACTGTCCAGAAATGCGGGCTGAGTTTGAAGACAACTTTAAACTGAGAGAAGATCCCCGTATTACTTGGATTGGTAAATTTCTGCGTCTGACCAGTTTAGACGAATTTCCCCAATTCTGGAATGTTCTCAAAGGGGATATGAGTGTAGTCGGTCCGAGACCCTTAGTGCCTGAAGAATTGTGTAAGTATGGCAGTAAGATTGAAAAGGTGCTTACTATTCGCCCTGGAATTACTGGATTATGGCAGGTTTCAGGACGGAATGATATTCCTTATCCTCAACGAGTACAAATTGATGTTTACTACGTCAATTACCGTAATTGGTTGATGGATATCTGGATCATTTTAAAGACTATTGGAGTGGTTCTATTTCCGAAAAACAACGGTGCTTATTAAATATACACTACAATGACTTTATAGCCTCACTAATCAGCTTTCTCTACTCTAGAGGAAGCTTTATTTTTTGGCTGAGGTGCTTCCCAAATTGTAGGCACACCTTGTCATTGTAAAGTAAAGTATGTTATTAAGACTCAAGCAGATTAGACAACTTAATGAATTTTTTCTCAAATTTATAGGATAACTAAACGATGACTCAAACAAAACGCGCCCTAATCACTGGTATTACTGGACAAGATGGTTCTTATCTCAGCGAGTTTTTATTAGAAAAAGGTTACGAAGTACATGGAATTATCCGTCGAACCTCAACTTTCAATACTGATCGCATCGATCATATGTATGTTGACCCCCACCAAACCAATGCTAACTTATTTCTCCACTACGGAGACTTAACCGATGGCACGACCCTAAGACGCATCTTAGAAGAAGTAAAACCCTTCGAGATTTATAATTTAGGAGCCCAGTCTCACGTTCGCGTCAGTTTTGACTCCCCAGAATATACCGTCGATTCTGTGGGTATGGGAACCCTCCGCATCTTAGAAGCGGTTCGAGACTATCAACAAAGAACCGGTATCGAAGTCCGTTTCTATCAAGCCGGTTCTTCGGAAATGTTCGGTAAGGTTCAAGATGTACCCCAAAAGGAAACCACCCCCTTTTATCCCCGTAGTCCCTACGCTTGTGCCAAAGTGTACGCCCATTGGCAAACCCTAAATTATCGCGAATCTTACGATTTATTTGCCTGTAACGGTATTCTCTTCAACCACGAATCCCCTCGTCGTGGAGAAACCTTTGTGACTCGCAAAATCACCCGAGCGATCGCTCGCATTGTGGCTAAAACCCAGAAAAAACTCTATTTAGGAAACCTCGACTCAAAACGGGACTGGGGTTACGCTAAGGACTACGTCAGAGCAATGTGGTTGATGCTACAACAAAATGAAGCTGATGATTATGTTGTGGCTACAGGAGAAACCCATTCTGTCCGAGACTTCCTCAAAATTGCCTTTGAATACGTTAACCTCAACTGGGAAGACTACGTAGACTTCGATAAGCGTTATTTACGCCCGGCCGAAGTAGATTTATTGATCGGTGACCCCAGCAAAGCAAAAACAAAATTGGGATGGGAACCTTCTGTCACCTTTGAGCAGTTAGTTCATCTGATGGTAGAAGCAGACTTGGCAGCTTTAGGACTCTCTTCTCCTAATGAAACATCTAATGACAAAGTGTTACTCTTCAAGGATAATGCTTATGTACGTCAACCGATGAGTGTCATGGTGGACTAAATTGAGGCAGTGAGTTGTTAGTTAGAGGTTAAGTTAGTTCTTGACCAATAATTATCAACAACTGTTCACTTCAGGGATCAAGGGAGTATTCAAGACAATGCTAGATTTAACGGACAAAAGAATTTTAGTAACCGGTGGGGCTGGTTTTCTCGGTAAACAGGTGGTTAACGAGTTGCTGGCCGCCGGCGCACAACTAGAAAAAATTACCATTCCTCGATCTCGTGATTGTGATCTCAGGAAACTCGATCATTGTCAACGGGCAGTCCAACAACAAGATATTGTTGTTCATTTGGCTGCCCATGTGGGAGGGATTGGCTTAAATCAGGTGAAACCGGCTGAATTGTTCTACGATAATTTGATGATGGGCGCACAGTTAATTCATGCTGCCTACGAAGCTGGAGTAGAAAAGTTTACCTGTGTGGGAACTATTTGCGCCTATCCTAAGTTTACCCCTGTTCCTTTTAAAGAGGATGATCTTTGGAATGGTTACCCGGAAGAAACCAATGCGCCCTACGGGATCGCCAAAAAGGCGTTATTGGTTCAGTTGGAATCCTATCGTCAACAATATGGGTTTAATGGTATTTATTTACTGCCAGTTAATTTATACGGTCCAGAAGATAATTTTAATCCCAACAGTTCCCATGTCATACCTGCTTTAATTCGTAAAGTCTATGAAGCACAAAAAGAAGGGAAAAAAGAACTTCTTGTTTGGGGTGATGGTTCTCCGACTAGAGAGTTTTTATACTCTAGCGATGCAGCACGAGGCATCGTTATGGGGACTCAATTATATAATGATCCCGAACCTGTTAATTTAGGAACCAATGAGGAAGTTCCTATTAAATATTTGGCTGAGTTAATTTCTGAGTTAATGGGGTTTGAGGGGGAACTTGTTTGGCAAACAGATAAACCCAACGGTCAACCCCGTCGTTGTTTAGATACACAAAGGGCCAAAGAAAAGTTTGGTTTTGTGGCTCAAATGGAATTTAAACAAGGATTAAAAAATACTATTGACTGGTATAGAAATAATCCACAATAAAAGATAAACTATTCACTGATAACCTTTGAGGAGACTCTATATTAATAGGCTTATTCTGCTATAAAAAAAATACTTTCTTGGCTAGAATAATTATATTTTTCTGTGGAAAAGAGCCTAAAATTTTATTGTTAACTCAAATCTTGCACTTTCGGTAAAACTAGCTAGTTTATAGAGGGAACAGGGAAAAAGATTTATTTTGACTGTAACTTAACTGATTGAAAATTTATTTTCTTTGTTTTCTTGTTGAATTTTTATATACTGGTGCAAGATATCAGTTTTTTCTTATTAACAAGACCGACTAATATTTAGTATTTTCTATCGCCAAAAATTCAACAACAATCTATCAACGACAAATAACAATTGTTATGACTTCAGAACACAGAAAAAATAGCCAATTGGAATGGCGATTAAATCCAGGTTATTTAATGGAAAGAGGATCAGATTTAGAGTCAACTATCATTTTCTTTGGTCGTTTTCTAGCTGACCGCAGTTCTCAAGATCCCCTACCAGAAAAAAGTTTATTTTGTGAACAAGGAACCTTTGAATGGGGAGATACACCTCCATTGGAAAAAGTTATTAATTCCTCAGAAGACTGGAACTTTCTTCTGCAAAATCCGCAACTTTTTCGTCGTTCTTTATTCATTGTTGAACCTTGGGATCATGTGGGAATTAATGCTCTCAATGAAACAGTTAGAGCTTCCAAAAATATTGCCTTCTTAGCTCAAAAAATTGCTGATTGTGACTCCATTTTATTTCCTCTTTGGCACACAGGAACCCTTGATTTACAGTCAGTTATTCCTGTTTTATCCGCTAGTATGGCAGTGATTTTAGAAGGGGGTAATGCCTCAGTTCACAAACCAGATGAATGGACTTATCCTAATTGTAGCAGAGAAGATATGTTGACATTTGTTGAACAACTTCTCCTATCCCGTTCTCCTCAAAGTGCGCCTGTAATTATGATTTGTGTTAGTCATCAATTGGCAGCAGAAAGCCATATTAGACTAATCCAAAATGCAGTTAATGATGTTATCAATACTGAAAACATTACCTCCGATGAAGACGATGAAGCCTTGATTTCTCTCAAATCTGTTTGTGAAAAAATTCGCTCAGTTGGGGAAAATCTGAAAATAGAAAAACGGGACGGTCGCATTGTTGCTCAAGGATGGAATGATGTCAATTTTGCGGTGGTTCTTAATGAAGATAAAGAAATCGGCGAACGTTATTTATTGCCCTATAAAACCCCCAAAGCTAAAAATTCAACCATTCCTCTTGAATTACTCAAAGCACATCAAGTGATGGCTCATGAATATGAGGGAATTATTGATCAAATGATTTTAGAACATGGCCGAGATGTGGATATTTCTATGTTTCACTACGATGAAGTTAACGAAGAAGCAATTCTCTTTGCTAACTGGGCTTATATTACCCTCCATAATGCTATTGTTCCTCATCGATATGTCATTGCTGGTAGTCATCTTTCTTGGTTATTACAGTTACCTTATTCTGTGGAAATTTTAGCCTCTACTGAAGCCAACGGCGAAATTTTAACGGAATGTTCTTGTACTTGTATTAACTACAAAGATTTTGAAACTAAGAAAATTCGCCGTTCTTTTACTTGTCAGTTTCATCCAGAACTATTAAAAGATTTGCGTGAAATTGGTAAGCGTCCTGAACCTTCTTATGCAGAACTTAAAGAAAGTGATGGGGTTAGATTATTGGTCAGATTGCTTTATCATGGAATGCAAGAATAGAGGATACTAAATTATTATGCTTAAGCCAATTAGAGAAAGAAAACTACGCCATTTATTCAATATTTTAGATCGTAATCATGACGGGGTACTCAGTAGAAAAGATTTTGAGCAAGTTATTGAGGAGATTACTAATCTTAGAGAATGGAAATGGGGAACCTCCGAATACGAAGAACTGCATTTTTTCTGGATGGGGTTTTGTAATCGTTTAGAAGTTTGGGCCGACCGCAATGGTGATGGCAAAATTACGGAAACTGAATGGTTATGGTATTTAGAACAAATGCTGGATCGTTTTTCAGCGTCTTATGTTCAAAAAGCTTTTATTAATATTAGCTTAAAAGTCATGGATTTCAGCCAAGATAATCAAGTTAGTCTCGATGAGTTTAAACAATTTTATCAAGTCTATGAAATTGACCACAAAGAAGCTACTGATGCTTTTTTACACTTAGACTTAAATCAAGATGGATATTTGACGAAAGATGAATTAACTACTTTATTTCAGGAATTTTTTTACAGCGAAAATCCTAAATCTCCTGGTAATTGGTTATGGGGAAATTTTGATAAATAGGGAACATATCATTGATAGAGAAAAATAATTCCTGGAGTTTGAGGGGGTGAAGGGCGGTAAAATAACCAAAATCTTAGTTATATTGTAAAATTAAATTAAGAAATTTTAATAAACTATCTATTTTGTGCTATGGATCAAACGTCATTAAACTTAGTAGCGATCGCCGTTTTTGCCATGACTCTATCGGCGTTACTGAGTCCTGTATTAAATATATCTCCTTTTATTCCTGCGGCCACCACATTTGCTATTTTAGGGTTAGCTACTGTTGATAGTTTTAGTTGGGAAGGCAAAGGGTTAACCTTATTTTTGGACTTATTTACTTCTTCTGAGGAACGTCAACGCATTATTCATCATGAAGCAGGACATTTTTTAGCAGCGTACTGTTTAGGTATTCCTATCACGGGTTACACCTTAACTGCTTGGGAAACCTTTAGACAAGGAGAAAAAGCTGGAATAGGAGGGGTACAGTTAGATTTTAGTCTCTTATCTGATCAAGAAAAAATTAGTAAAAACCCTTTAATTGTGGAGCGTACTTTTACTGTTTTAATGGCCGGTATTGCCGCGGAAAAAGTCATTTATAATAATGTTGAAGGAGGGGAAGAAGATAAACAAAATTTACGAGAACTTATCAAACTTTTAGGGCTTCGTGCTGACATTTATCAACAAAAAGAAAATTGGGCATTGCTACAAGCAAAAAATTTACTTGTTCGTCATCAAACCGCTTATGAAGGGTTAGTAAAATTGATGGAAAAAAGGGCATCAGTTGAGGAATGTCAAAAGTTAATTAGAGAGAAAATGAACTAAACTATGACAATTTTAAGATTGATCTTTGGTCTATTATCTTCTTCTTTCTTGTCATAATCTAAAAAAGCTCTATAATTAGAGCATAGCCATGAATTAAAAATTATTAATCAACTTTGGCATCAAGCTAGTAATATAAATTTTGGATTTTCAGTGCTATAAATGCAGTTTTGGGGGTTTATAGGGTGGTTAGCTGTATTGCTTAATGGATTAACAGTTGTCAAATTTAGGAAGAAAATAACTAATTGGTGGTTCTATTTTGGATCAAGTGACAATGTTTGATAGAATAGAAAACAATAAGTAAAAGAAACTAAAAGAATATGAACTTGTTATTAGCAACCGCCGGACAATTCCCAACCTATTTTGTCATCGTTTATGTTGTGGGTTTCATAGCTGCTGTGACCATTGGTTCCATTGCTTGGTACAATTCTAAACGTCCTGCCGGCTGGGAAAATGCACAAAAACCCGATTACATTCCCGATGTAGAATCAGAGGAAGCGGCAGATAGTAATTCATAAATTAGCTGCTTACACTTTTCTGAAAAACAATTGAATCATCCCTGAATTATTATTGTGAAGTCTTCAAAAATTGATCAGTTATTACAAGACTTGAAAAAAATGGATGAAGTAGCCCGACAAAGGGCTACAAGTGAACTATGGCAACTATGGTTTACAGAGAAAGGAGAAATTGGCCGAGAATTATTGCGACGATCGCAGTCTTTTCTAGACCAGGGAAATTTCCAAAAAGCTGAAGCATTACTAACAGAAACCATCGAAAACTATCCTGATTTTGCTGAAGCTTGGAACCGAAGAGCTGTACTTTATTTCTCTCTAGAAAAGTACGAACAAGCGCAACAAGATTGTGAACAGGTGATCCAATTGATCCCCTATCATTTTGGAGCCTTACACGGTTTAGGGTTATGTTTATTAGCCTTGGGAAAATACCCAGATGCGATCGCAGCCTTCCGTCAAGCATTAGAGGTGCAACCCCATGCTTTAATCAATCAAAAATTAATTCTGGAATGCACCGCATTGCTTTGAGCCTCTCCTGGCTGAAGCTCAGGAGATTCATAACGAATCCCTGTCGGGATGGTTATTATCTTGTTTTCACAAGTTCCCAGGCTCACCACGTTTGCCTCAAAGGGCGTAGTGATATTTCCT
>JAAUYK010075095.1_pt1 | contig 14899 bp, 17 predicted proteins | sample 7278021 | NCBI WGS metagenome assembly JAAUYK01 (sample SAMN14350223, study PRJNA611818) | marine sediment metagenome | isolation source: surface marine sediment (1.8m) | place: French Polynesia: Moorea | collected 2018-08
AGCAGATCCGGGTTTGACTGAATCGCTACAGGCGATTCATCAAACCCGGTGAATCTGCTCGGGAATCCGTCCGGCTTGCCCGCTTTTCCAGCCTCTGCGACAGTCCGGCGATCAGCGCGGACCGGAGGCGTGGACCGAAGTGGACAGGGTGCCCGACGAGAGGCATGAGGCTAAGACGTCGATCGGCGGGAATGCGCCGATGGATGTCGCGCATCCGGGCCGGTCGGCGGCGCAGCACCTTCTCTGGCCCCATTTCGTGGTTCTCCTGATCGGTATCGTCTGGGGCGCGACCTTCTCGCTCGCCAAGATCGCGACAGAGGGTGGCGCGCACCCGCTCGGCCTGTCGCTCTGGCAAGGCCTGCTCGGCGGCCTTCTGCTCATTGCCCTCGCCGTCCTGCGGCGGCAGCCCCCGAAACTGAGCCGCCGCCATCTCGGTTTCTATCTGGTCTGCGCGCTGCTCGGCACGGTCCTTCCCGGCACCCTGCTGTTCTATGCCGCGCCTCATCTGCCAGCCGGCGTGCTTTCGATTACCGTCGCGACAGTGCCGATGCTGACCTATGCCATCATCGGCGGCCTGAGGCTCGAGCGGCTTTCCGGCCGCCGCCTGACGGGGCTGTTTCTCGGGCTGGGCGCCATTCTGCTGCTGGTAGGACCGGAGTCGAGCCTGCCGAACCGAGACATGGTGCCCTGGGTCCTGATCGCCGTGCTCTCGGCCGCGAGCTATGCCGCGGAGAACGTCTACATCGCCGAGCGCCGCCCGCCGGGCTGCGACTCCCTGGCCATAGTCGCCGCCATGCTGGTGATGGCCTCGATCGTTCTGCTGCCCATGGTGCTCGCGACCGGCACCTTCGTATCGCTGGCCGCGCCCTGGGGACGGGTCGAGTGGTCGATCCTGGCGATGGTCGCCGCCAATGCCTTTTCCTACGCCCTCTTCTTTCATCTGGTGGGGATCGCCGGCGCGGTCTTCGCCAGTCAGAGCGCCTATACCGTCACTCTCTCCGGCGTGCTCTGGGGCATGGCGATCTTCGGGGAGTTGCACTCGGCCTGGGTCTGGGCCGCGCTGCTGCTGATGATGGCCGGCCTGGCCATGGTGACCCCGAGGAAGACCTGAAGCGTCGACGGGCGGTCGCTGCCTATCTTCGGGTCTCGCGGTCCTGCCCGAGCGCCGAGGCATCGGGTCTCTCCGGAGCCGGGGCGTAGCGCGGGCACCCCTCTTCCGTCTGGAGCAGGTCGAAGTACCCGAGCATGTCGGCCATGGCCGGCGGACGGTCCCGGTCGATCCACGTGAAGGCCCGGATCAGGCCGATGTGGCCCGCATCGGGGTAGCGGATGACCTGATAGCAGTTGCCCTTGGCCTCGAGCGCCGCCTCCATGCGCTCCAGGTTGCCCGGCCCGACGAGACCGTCTTCGAGACCGTAGAGCAGCAGCATGGGCGGTTCGCCGCCGTCGATGAAGCGGCTCGCCTGCATCAGCGGATAGCGCGCCGGCGGGCCGAAGATCTGCTTGATCGTCCGCGCCTCGGGCGTGAAGTCGTAGGGGCCGGCCAGCCCGGCAAAGCCCCGGATGCGGCCGGCTTCCAGCTGCCGGGCCGCCAGATAGCGCTCGTCGCTGACCAGCATGGCCCCGATATGAGCGCCGGCGGAGTGGCCGGAGAGAAAGATCCGCTGCGTGTCGCCGCCGTAGTCGGCAATCCGCGCATGGACCCAGGCGACCGCCGCGGCGCCGTCCTCGACAAAGGCGGGATAGCGGACCGCCGGAAACTTGCGGTAGTCGGGGATGACCACGAGGTAGCCGCGCTCGGCGAGCGCGGTGCCGAGGAAGCCGTAGTTCTCCTTGCGCCCCCGCTGCCAGCTGCCGCCGTAGAAGAACACCACGACCGGCGCCGCCGCGTCCGCCAGGTCGGGCGGAATGTAGAGATCAAGGCCGAGACCCGTCGCGCTGTCGTACTCGATGTCGGCGACCACTTCGCCTTCGAACCACTGGGCCGGCACGTTGACGACGGCGAGCTTGGCCGCCGGCAAGGCGGCGACCGCGCTCAGGCCGCTGGCCAAGAGCAGAACGGCTGCGATCAGGAGCGGCCGCCGCCGAAACAGGCCCGTGGCGGTTTTGGATATCAGACGCGCGCGCATGCCTGTGTTACGGCGCGCGGCCGGCGATCGATCAGACCGGACCGGGCCGGCCTGCTCAACCGGGCTCAGGAGACGTCTTCGCTCAGGAAGCGTATCCGGAATTCCTCGTTGTAGTACCTGTCGCCGATCTTCAGCGCGCGGCGCTCCAGGCCGTAGGGCTGGAAGCCCATCTTCTCGTAGAAGCGCCGGGCCCGCTCATTGTCCTCGATGATCGAGAGCAGGAGCTGCTCCACCTTGCCCCGCGCGTAGTCGACGACGGCCTCGACCATCGCCTCGGCGAGGCCGGTGCCGCGGGCCGATTCCGTGACGTACATGCCCCACATGATGCCCTTGTGGCAGATCTTGGGGTTCTTCAGCGGGTAGAAGCCGACGAAGCCGCGAAGCTCGCCATCGACGAAGCCACCGAACAGCGCGTAGCGCCGCAGGCGCTGCCGGAATGCGTCCAGCGTCAGCTCAGCGGCGCTCTCGTAGGTCGACTGAAAGGCTTCGGGATGGCGTTCGAGCGCTTCCAGGCGGATCTCGCGGAACACCTCGACGTCGTCCTGCGTCAGCCGCCGCACCTCGAGATTCATGGGTCCACCTCCCTGATTTGTTCTGTCTTGCCGCGCCGCGCGCCCGGTACCGGCCGACCCGCCCGCGCCTCAGGGGCCGAGGGCCGGGGTGGAGCATAGCAGTCTTGATTCCCTCTTCTCCAGGCCGTGGCATTCATTTTACGGCCGGCGGCTGTCGGTCGTTGTGCCACCAGCGACCCGCGGAACACGGACGCGCTTCGTCCCCTTGAAACGGGCCCCGCCGCCGGGAGCACGGCTCAACCGTAGTAGCCGGCCCGGACGCAGGCGCCGATGAAATTGCAGATCAGGCGTTCGGCGTGGACCAGAGTGATCTGGCCGGAATCGCGGCTCGGCGCGATCTCGACCAGATCCATGCCGAGCACGCGGCCCTTCTTGACCAGTCCGTGGACCAGCTTATGGGTCTGGACCCAGTCGAGGCCGCCCGGCGTCTGCGCCATGACCGCGGGCATGATGGTCGGATCCAGGCCGTCGGCGTCGATCGAGAGGTAGTAGGGCCCGCCGTCGGGAATCCGCGCCAAGACCGCCTCCATGCCGATCTCGTGCAGCTCGTAGGCGGTCACGATGTCGGCGCCGTAGGCGCGGGCATCCTCCACCTCGCCAATCCGCGCGCTGCCCGTGCCGCGCATGCCGATCTGGACGATCTTGTCGAACCAGACCATCTCCGAGGCCCGGCGGATCGGGCTCGAGTAGCCCTCCCGCTCGCCGTTGACCTCGTCGCGCCAGTCGAGATGGGCGTCGATGTGGACCAGGGTAATGCCCTCGGCGATGCCTTCCAGGGCGCGCATCACGGGGATCGGGATACCGTGGTCACCGCCCAGGGTGATCAGGGTCGCGCCGGCCTGGAAGATCTTCCGCGCCGCCGCCTCGGCCCGGCGGTAGTGCTCCCGCAGGTCCGTCAGGTCCGCCGTCACGTTGCCGCAGTCGACCACTCTGACCGGCCGTTCGTCGAGCAGGGGGCCGCCCAGGTCCCAGTCGTAGTGATCCGTGGTGTAGTAAGGGCTGTCGGAGGCTTGGCGGATCGCGTCGGGCGCCCGGCTCTGATCGTTCGCCATCTCCGCCGGACGGTAAGGCATGCCGTAGGGGATGCCCAGGATCGCGATATCGGCCTCGAGCGCGCCCAGATCGAGCGCCAAGGGAAAATCGAGAAAGGTGCCAGGCGGGCCGCCGGGCGCTTCTGTCAGGTTGCTATTCATTTCTCCCCTTCCTTGTCGAGTTGGTCCGGAGAAGCTGAGCGGCCGGTCGGTCTTCGGAGTCCGGACCGCGAACTAGCCATCATCCGCCCTCCCCGCGGCGCTCCCATGGCTTCGTTCCCGCAGCAGGAATTGGGCCGCGATGAGCAGGATCAGCGAGGTGGTCAGCACCAGCGTGCCGATGGCGTTGATCTCGGGCGTGACGCCGCGTCGGATCGAGGAGAAGACGTAGACCGGCAGGGTCGTCTCGGCGCCGGCGACGAAGAAGGCGATGATGAAGTCGTCGAAGCTGAAGGTGAAGCTGAGCAGGAACCCGGCCAGGATTGCGGGAAAGATCTGCGGCATCGTGACCTGCCAGAAAGTCCGCGCCGGGGATGCGTAGAGGTCGGCGGAGGCCTCGATCAAGGTCCGGTCCATGCCGGCGAGGCGCGCGCGCACGATGACGATGACCAGTGCCATGGTGAAGAGCGTGTGGGCGGCGATCAGCGAGACGAAGCCCAGGCTGAGCCGCGGCGCCTTGCCGAGACCCTCGGGCCAAAGCGCCGCGAGCGCCGGGTTGGCCAGGTCGAAGACGGTTACCAGGGCGATCAGCGTGGCGATCCCGATGACGATGCCCGGGATCATGATGGCGATGTAGATCACGGAGTCGTAGAAGGCCCGCAGCCGGCCGGTCACGCCCTGCAGCCCGAGCGCCGCCATGGTGCCGAAGAGGCTGGCCAGGACCGCCGTGGTCGAGGCCACGATCAGGCTCGTGGTCAAGGCCTCCATGGCGAAGGGATTGGACAACAGCTTGCCGTACCACTTGCCGGAAAAGCCCTGAAAGCTGCTGGCGTGGCGCCCGGCGTTGAAGCTGAACAGAACGATGATGCCGATCGGCAGGTAGAGGAAGAGGTAGACGGCGAGGGCGTAGAGCTTCATGGCCGGCCTCTAGAGAACGCCGACGTCGTCGCGCTGCCGGGCGCCGCGCATCATCAGCCGCATGTAGATCGAGACCGTGACCAGCATGATCACGACCAGCGTCGCGGCCACGGCCGAGCCGAAGGCCCAGTTGCGCGACTGCAGGAAGAGGTCGACCAGGGCGTTGCCGATGAAGAAGACCTTGCCGCCGCCGAGCAGAGCCGGAATCAGGAACTCGCCCATCAGCAGGATGAAGACCAGCATGCAGCCGGTCGCCACGCCGGGCAGGGAGAGCGGCAGCGTGACCTGCAGAAAGCTGCGCCAGGGCGGCGCGCCGAGGTCGGCCGAGGCTTCCAGCAGTCTCTTGTCGAGTTTTTCGAGGCTGACGTAGATGGGAAAGACCATCAGCGGCAGGTAGCCGTAGACGATGCCGACGAGCACCGCGAAGGGGGTGTTGATCAGGCGCACCCCCTCGATCCCGAAGAGTTCCAGGAGCTGCGGGATGCCGCGTCCGCCGAGGATGAAGATCCAGGCGTAGGTGCGAATCAGGATGCTGGTCCAGAAGGGGACGATGACCATGACCAGCAGCGCCGTGCGCCACCGCCGGTCGACCTTGACCGCCAGGAAGTAAGCCAGGGGATAGGCGACCAGAAGGGCCGCCAGGGTGCCGGCCGGCGCCAGCAGCAGGGTGTTCTTGAAGGCGGTGAAGCGGGCCGGCAGATTGGCGTATTGCGCCAGCGTGAAAGCCGGCAGGTAGCCGCCCGCCGCCCCGCGCTCACCGAAGCTGAAGACGAAGACCACGACGAGCGGCAGCACGAGCATGGCCGCGAACCAGAGCGTCGCCGGCGCCAGCAGCAGGCGCCTGGTCCACGGAGAGTGCACGGCGATACCGCCCGCTGCCGGGCGTCAGGCCGACTTGAAGCGCGCCAGCAGCTCGGCCCGGTTCGGATCGGTCAGGGTGGCCGCCGCGCCGAACTCCAGCGCGTCGAGCAGCTCCTGCGCCGGATAGAGGATCGGGTCCTCGAGCAGCTCCTTGGGCAGCAGCTTGTTGGTCCGCTTGTCGGCGACCGGATAGCCGTGGGCCAAGACCTCCTTGGCGTTGACCGCCGGATCGAGCAGGAAGTCGATCAGCGCGTAACCCGCGGCACGATGGGGCGCGCTCCTGGGCACCGCGTAGTAGTCGCTCCAGATCTCGCCGCCTTCCCTGCCGAGCACGTAGACCATCTCCGGCATGTCGGTGTTGAGCTGCTTGCCGTCACCGGTCCAGCACATCGACATCCAGGCGTCGCCGTTGCGCAGCGAGGGCTGGTAGTCGCTGTTGATGGCGAAGAGGTGCGGCTTGACCTCCAGCAGAAGCTTCTCCGCGTCGGCCAGCTCGCTCTCCTTCACCGAATTGAACGAGTAGCCGAAGTATTTGAGGGCGTTCCCGATCGTGGTCAGCTGGTAGTCGTGCACCATGGTCCGGCCCGAGAAGTCGGTCTTGGTGATGTCCCAGAACTCCTTCCAGGTCGTCAGTGTCTTGCCCTTGGTGTGCCTGGTGTTGACCACGTAGCCGGTCGTGCCCCAGTTCTTCGGCACGGCGTAGACCGTACCGTTCACCGAGCCGGCGTCGGAGAAGCGCGGATCGAAGGCCCCGGCCTCGTAGTTCGGCAGCATGGCGAGATCCAGCGGCTCGATAAGGTCCTCGCCGACGTAGGTCGTGATGGTGTAGTTGGTCGGCACGAAGACGTCCCAGCCGCTGCCGCCGGCCTGCAGCTTGGCCAGCATCTCCTCGTTCGAGCCGAAGACGTTGACCTGGACCGCGGCGCCCGTCGCCTCGGTGAAGGCCTCGAAGTTGGCCGGATCGTGGTAGTTCGGCCAAGTCGCCAGGACCACCCGGTCACCGATATCGGCGGCGAGGGCCTTGCGCGGCCGCAAGGCCGGCATCGCAGCCGCCATCACGGCCGTGGCGGTGCCGAGGCCGGTGACGCCGAGAAACTGACGCCGGCTGATCGAGCCGCGTCTGTAGCGCAGCAGCTCCTCGACGAACTTCTTCCGGCTGATTGGGGTATCGCGATCGGACATGGTCACCTCCCTGAGGGGGCTCTTCGGCCCCGTTGCGGTTGTTCAAACATCAGACATCGCCCAGGACCAGGGCGCTTTCCCGGCTGAAGGCCACATGGATGCTCTCGCCGATATCCAGAGGCCGCTCGCTGAGTTCCGTGAGCCGCGGCGCGAGGACGAGAAACTCGCCGAGCGCCTCGTCGCGCAGCAGATATTCCGTGTGCTCGCCCAGGAAAATGCGGTTCAAGACCTTGGCCGCGGTCTCCAGCCCGCCGTCGGTCGGCAGGCGCCCGCGGTCCCGCGCGACGACCAGCTGCTCGGGCCGGACGCTGACACTGACCTTGTCGCCGACGCCCAGGCCGGTCGGGTTGTGCGGACAGCTGGAGGACAGCGACCGGCCGCAGTCGAGGTCGATCCGGAGCTCCGTGCCCTTGGCATCGGCGACCCGGCCCTCGAAGAAATTCGACTTGCCGACGAAATCGGCGACGTAGCGGTCCCGCGGCCGGTCGTAGAGCTCCCGCGGCGAGCCGACCTGGACGATCCGGCCCGCGCGCATGATGCATACGCGGTCGCTCATCGAAAGCGCCTCTTCCTGGTCGTGGGTCACCAGGATGAAGGTGATGCCGACGCTGCGCTGCAGGGTCTGCAGTTCGATCTGCATCTCGCGGCGGAGCTTCCGGTCGAGCGCCGCCAGCGGCTCGTCGAGCAGCAGGACCTTGGGCCGGTTGATCAGCGCGCGGGCCAGGGCGACCCGTTGCTGCTGCCCGCCCGACATCTCCCAGATGCGGCGTTTCTGGTAGCCGCCGAGCCTGACCAGATCGAGGATCTCGTCGACCCGGCGCGCGACTTCAGCCTTGGGCGGCTTCGGCGCCCGTTGCCTGAGGCCGTAGGCGACATTGTCGGCGACGTCGAGGTGGGGGAAGAGCGCGTAGTGCTGGAACACCATGTTGACCGGCCGGCGATAGGCCGGAATCTGGTTCACCACCTTGCCGTCCAGCAGAACCTCGCCCTCGCTGGGCGGGTCGAAGCCGGCGATCATGCGCAGCGAGGTGGTCTTGCCGCAGCCCGAGGGGCCCAGAAACGAGAGGAACTCGCCCGCGCCGACCTGGAGGTTCAAGCCCTCGGCCGCGACGACCTCGCCGTAGCGCTTGGTCACGCCGCGGAACTCGATCACAGTGTCTTTGGCTTCGCCGGCCGCCAAGCCTCCCTGTCCTCCCTTCGATCGGCTTTTCGTGCTTGCAGCACTTTGTCTTAAAGCCCCGACCGGTGACAGATTAGCGAGTTTCCCGTTTCGATGTACATAAGCCGCTTCGCCGGCTCATCTGCTATAAGCAATCCCATGAAGACGAAAGCCGCCGTCCTGCATGAAATCGGGGCTTCGCGCCCCTACGCGAAGAGCCGCCCGCTCGCGGTCGAGGAGCTGGACCTCGAGGGGCCCGGCCCCGGCGAGGTGCTGGTCGAGGTCAAGGCCGCCGGCCTCTGCCATTCCGACCTCTCGGTCATCAACGGCGACCGGCCGCGGCCGACGCCCATGGCGCTGGGCCACGAGGCGGCCGGCGTGGTGGCAGACACCGGGCCCGGGGTGGACGACCTGGCGGAAGGCGATCCCGTGGTCATGGTCTTCGTGCCCAGCTGCGGGCACTGCGCGCCCTGCATGGAGGGCAGGCCGGCGCTCTGCGAGCCGGGCGCGGCGGCCAACGCGGCGGGCACCCTGCTGTCCGGCGCGCGGCGTCTCGCGCGCAACGGCCAGCCAGTCAATCACCACATGGGCGTCGCCGCCTTTTCCGAGCGGGTCGTCGTGTCCCGCCGGTCGTTGATCAAGATCGATCCGCGCCTGCCGCTCGACGAGGCAGCCCTGTTCGGCTGCGCGGTTCTGACCGGCGTGGGCGCGGTGTTCAACACGGCCCGGGTCCATCCCGGCGCGTCGGTGGCCGTGATCGGCCTGGGCGGCGTCGGCCTCAACGCGCTGCTGGGCGCGGTCCTGATCGGTGCGGGTCCGGTGGTGGCGATCGACCTGAAGGAGGAGAAGATGCAGCTCGCCCGCCAGCTCGGCGCCACGGACGCGGTGAACGCGGGCGCGCCCGACGCGGCGGAGCGGGTCAGGGCGCTGACCGGCGGCGGCGTCGATTTCGCCTTCGAGATGGCCGGCTCGGTGCAGGCGATGGACCTCGCCTACCGGGTCACCCGGCGCGGCGGCACGACGGTCAGCGCCGGCCTGTCCAACCCGGCGCACGACTTCGCGCTGAAGCACGTGAGCCTGGTGGCCGAGGAGCGCACGGTCAAGGGCAGCTACATCGGGGGCGCCGTGCCCCTGCGCGACGTGCCGCGCTACATCGGGCTCTACCGCGCGGGCCGCCTGCCGGTCGACCGCCTGATGAGCGAACGCATCGCGCTGGAAGAGATCAACGAGGCCTTCGACCGCCTCGCCGAAGGCGGCACGGTCCGTCAGCTGGTCGTCTTCTAGCAGTATGCTGAAAAAGCGCTGAATCGGCACCATCACCCTTCGACAGGCTCAGGGTGAGGGGGAAGTATTTCAAGCATTTACCCTCATCCTGAGCTTGTCGAAGGATGACCGTGATCAAGGGCTCCAGGCGCCTTCAGCATCCAGCGGGCCAGTACCTCACACATTCCAACTCGGTCAATAGGGCCGGTCGCCGGCGATCGTGACCCGGTGCATGAGGCGGCGCCGGCCGTGGTAGTCGTTGACCGCCAGGTGCATGACCGCCCGGTTGTCCCAGAGCGCGAGCGAACCGGGCGCCCAGCGCAGGCGGCAGGTGAACTCGGGCCGCGTCGCGTGGCCGTAAAGGAAAGCGAGCAGCGGCCGGCTCTCCTCCGCCGTCATGCCCTCGAAGCGCAGCGTGAACACGGGATTGACGAAGAGCCCCTCCCTGCCGGTCTCGGGATGGGTCCGGACCACCGGGTGGGCGACTTCGCCGTAGGCCGCCTCCGACAGACGGAAGCCCGATCTCTCGCCGGCCTCGGCCCCCGGCCCGAAGACGTGGGCAGCGCTGTGGATCGCCCTAAGGTCGCGCAGCATGGCCTTCATGCCGTCTGACAGCGCCGCGAAGGCCCGGCTCATGCTGGCGAACAGGGTGTCGCCGCCAGACTCGGGCGTCTCGAGGGCGTAGAGCAGCGAGCCGAGCGCCGGTTCCTCGTCGTAGCTGTGATCGGAGTGCCAGGCGCCGCCCACGTTACGGGTGTCCCCCTCCTCCTTCAGCACCCTGGCCACCTCGGGATGGCCCTCGACCCGGGGAAAGAACTTGTTCGCCACGACCGGCCCGAAACGGCGGGCGAAGGCGAGCTGCTGGTCAGGGGTAAGATCCTGTTCGCGGAACACGATAACGCCGTGATCGAGAAAGGCTCGATGAAGGGCCGGGAATTCCTCGTCGGCGAGCGGCTGGTTCAGGGACACCCCTGAGATCTCGGCGCCGAGCGCACCCGCCATGGGACATACCTCCATGGAGAGTTCTGGCATGGCTCTTACCCCTCGAAACCCGCGGCGGCCGTGATTCGCGCGCCGACCGAACCTCGAGAGCTTAGCGGACTTTGGGAGTTGGGCGATAGGCCCGTGGCGATGGCGGGGCAGTGCCCGAGGCTGTTCAGCCCTCGTCCCGGGCGGGCTCGTAGTAGCTGTCCAAGGCCTCGGCGACGCCGACCAGGAAGAGCGATGCGGTCGGCTTGGCGCCGCTGTAGTTGGACTGCCGCCCCTCCTCGATGGTCTCGCGGTCGAGATCCATCGACAGCTTGATCACCTGTTCGCGCAGCCAGCGGACGGACCAGGGTGTGACCTCGCCGCCCTCGCGTTCAAAGACTTCGATCAACTTGCGCGCCACGATCCGGCCCGCTTCGGTGATCTCAAGATTTCTTGCGCCAGATACCATCATAAGTCCCCCACGCCCTCCTCACGGGTCGGCCGATCGTGCAGAAATGTCCGGATTGAACTTGCGAACATTCTTGCCAATCAACCAGAATTGTTTGTGTGAAAACTAGGGCATGAAAGTAAAACCATAATAAAATTTGAGGGTTTATTCCTATTCATCATAATAAAATTTCGCCCGTATGGTGCGGCAACGCCCTCACCCAACGTAGTCGAGCGGCAGGGCCGTCGTGTACTTGATCTGCTCCATGGCGAAGTTGGAACTGACGTCGGTCAGGGAGGCACTGGAGATCAGGCGCTTGTAGACCGCGTCGTAGGCGGCGATATCCGATACGACGACGCGCAGCAGGTAGTCGATATCGCCGCTCATGCGATAGAACTCGACCACCTCCGGGATCTCGGCGATCGCGGCGGCGAAGGCCTCCAGCCACTCATAGTTGTGCTCCCGTGTCTTGACCCGGACAAAGACCGTGACGCCGACGTTCAGCCTCTCGGGATCGAGCAGAGCCACGCGGGCTCGGATGACGCCCGCCTTCTCCAGGTTCTGGATACGCCGCCAGCAGGGTGTGGGCGAAAGCCCGACCCGCTCGGCGATCTCGGCGATCGACAGGGTCGCGTCGGCCTGGAGGCAGGCGAGAATTTTACGGTCGAAGGCATCCATGAACTCTTATCCCTTAAAATTAAAAATTCTTAGAATTTTCTTCTACATATCGGCCTTCTGGTAGTCAATTAAGCAAACTTTTTCCCGCGCACGCGTGTTAGCTTTCCCCATCATTCCGGACGAGAAAGACCCCGACCATGCTGCATCGCCTCTTCACCGAGCACCCCGGCACCGTCAACGAGACCTACTGGGAGCACATGGCCGTCGCCGGCGGCTTCGCGATCAGGCTGGTGCTGGCCGCCCTGGCCTGTGCGGTCCATGCGGTCCTGCCGTTTCTCTTCGTCAAGACCGGCAGCCGGATCATCACGGAACTGCACGAAAGCATGGTCGCCAAGAGGGTGCGCAACACGGCCGCGGCCGCTTCGGCGGCCCCGGCGGAGCCGGGGCTGCGGCGGGCCTGATCGGCTACTTCTGCGCCTGGAAGCAGACCCAGCCGATCTTGCCGGCCCTGGCCGAATCGACCCAGAGCGCCAGCTCGTCGAGCACGCGCTCCACCGCGTCGCGCTCGGCGACCGCCAAGAGTTCGTCCTTGTGCGCCGCGATCTGGGCCCTGGTCTGGTCGTAGCTCGGCGCCACGTGGGCCGACCAGTCGTGAAACCCGCGGACCTTGAAGCCGCAGCGGGTCAGCGCGGCCAGATGCTCCAGGGGGTCCCACATCACGTCGGTCTGCACCCGCGCGTAGATCCCTCGGCGGTCCTCGTCCGGCACCAGGGCGGGCACGGTCACGTCGGACAACACGGCCCAGCCGCCCGGCCGCAGCACGCGGTAGGCCTCGCGCAAGACCTTCTCCTTGTCCGGCGAATGCAGCAGCGCCTCCTGGCACCACCAGAGGTCGAAGCTTTCGTCGGGGAAGTCCAGGGCGTGGAAGTCGCCCTCGGCAAAACCCACCCGGTCGGCCAGGCCCGCCGCCTCGGTCAGTTCCCGGGCCCGCGCCAGCTGCTGTTCGGAAATGTTGGTGGCCTCCACCCGGCAGCCGAACCGGGCGGCGAGGTAACGAGAGGCCGCGCCGACCCCGCAGGCGACCTCGAGGACCCGCGCCTCGGGACCGAGGGACAGGCCCGCCGCCATGGTCTCGGTCGAGCGCGCCTTGGCGGCATCGAAGCTGTCGTCCGCTTCGCCGGTGAAGAGGGCGAGGTGATGGTACTCGCCGCCGAGGCGTTCCAGCGCCTCGCGCAGTGCATTGTCGTAGAACGACTTGGTGTCGGCCGGACCGCCGGCCGCGCGGTCGTTCGCCATGGCGCCTCTCCTTCGGTCGCGTCCCGGCCAGCTTGATGGATCACCGCGAGGAAGGAAAGGCCGGCACGGCGCCGGAACCCGCGCTCAGCCTGCGACTTCGGTCTCGTCGAGGATCCAGCTGCGGAACGCGGCAACCTTCGGGTGATCGGCGGTCTCCTCGGGACTAACGATGTAGTAGCCGAAGTCGACCGGGTCGCAGAGGCTGAGCTCGAACGGCCGGACCAGGCGTCCGGCGGCCAGATCGTCCCCGGCCAAGACACTGCCGGTCAGAGCGACGCCCTGCCCTTCGATCGCCGCCTGGATCGCCAAGGTCTCCTGGTTGAAGGTCAATCCCCGCGTCGGGTCGATGTCCCGGACACCCGCCGCCAGCAGCCACATGCGCCAGTTCGGTGCCGAGTCGTCCTCGGTCTGCCAGGAGACGTGGAGCAGCGTATGATGGTGCAGGTCCTCCGGAGCCCGTAGGGCGTGCGGCCCCTCGAGCAGCCGGGGGCTGCAGACCGGCGTGGACACCTCGGTCAAGAGTGCATCGGCGCGCAGGCCCGGATAGCTTCCGCGGCCGTAGCGCAACCCGAGATCGGCCGCTTCGCGCGAGAAATCGACGGTGTGGTCCGTGGCGTCGATGCGCACCTCGTACTCGGGATGACGGGCGCGGAAGCGGTCGAGCCGCGGGACCAGCCACTTGGCCCCGAACGACGGCGCCACGCTGATCGTCAGCACGTTGCTGGGCCGCGCGCTCTGCAGGCGCTCGGCGGCCTCGGCCAGTCGGTCGAAGCCCTCGCGCAGGCCCGGCAGGGCGGCCTGGCCGGCATCGGTCAAGAGTAGCGCCCGGGTCAGGCGGCGGAACAGCTTGACCTGGCAATAGTCTTCCAGGGCCTTGACCTGGTGGCTGATCGCCGCCGGCGTCACGTTCAGCTCCTCGGCCGCCTTGGCAAAGCTCAGGTGGCGGGCCGCGGCCTCGAAAGCGCGCAGGGCGTTGAGCGGTGGAAGACGGCGCATCTCTTCCTCATGAGATAATTTTTCTCATCTATAGGAGAAGAAAACCTCGTTTGTAAATGGCGCGGTAAATCGCGAAATTATTGACCAAGAGAGAACTTCAACGGCACGCGATCCGGCTCAACAAGACAGCTTTTCTAAACGTCAACCCGTGTTGCGCCGAGCGGCCCCGAGGCCCGAGACCGAAAGGAGAGAACCATGACGAGGACCCTGGCCAACATGATGCTGGTCCGCAGTCCGCTGACCAACGCGCCCTATTCGCCCGACAAGGCCGGCGACTTTCTGCTGCCGCGCCTGACCCTGGTGGCGGTCGATGCCCTGGCCGTTGTCGGCGAGCGGTTCGGTCGCGCGATGCACGCGATCGAGCGGCGCGGCCAGCGGCGCGAGGCGATCCGCGAGTTGCGCGCGCTCGACGACCGGATCCTGAGCGACATCGGGGTCCACCGCAGCCAGATCGTCGACGTCGTGGATGCGGCGCTCGACCGGCGGGACGCCGACCCCTTCTCAGCCGTCCGCACGTAACCCCTGCAGAGCCAGCCGTTCTCCCTGTCGGCTGCCGATGAACGCCCCGGCGGGACCCCGCGCCGGGGCGTTCCCTTTATGGGAGCTACCACTCCAAAAGATCGACCTGTTGAGAATGATTTTTAATTGCAAATTGGCCCGGCACCTGCCTAAGCTTGTAATTGCGAATCGTTCGCATTTTCTATCCAACCTCATGGGGGACATAGAGATGAGTTGTTCTGACAGAAGCCAGGCAGTCGTTGCCCGCTGTCGCCCCATTGGAGCTCCGGCATGATCGTGCGCTTTCTCGGCTGCGAAGCCTTGTTGCGCCTGCTCATGGCCGATGCCATGACGACGCGGAGCCTCCGATATCGCGGACAGGGAGCGGCGGAGGTCGCCAGGACCGACGACACCGAGACGGAACGCGAGCTGCCGCCGGTGAGCGGCGCCGAGAGGTCCGCGCTCGTATAAGGCCGCTACCGCTCAAATCGGCCGAGTAGCGGTCACGACGGTTTGGCCTCTTCGAGCCCGAGCTCGCGCCGCTTCTTCCTGGAGAGACCGAGCGAGACGATGCGGTGGGATTCGCGCAGGTAGCCCATCAATTCCTCGTCCGTGAGCCCCGGCCGGGCGTAGTGCTGGATCCACTTCATGCCGCGCGAGGCCAGATAGGGCGCGGGCCTGAGGCCGGGCTGCGCCTTCAGGATCTCGTAGGACAGCTCGCTGGTCTTGAAGGTGTAGGTCGCCTCGCCGGCGGCCATGCCGCCGATGGCGAAGACCTTGCCGCCGACCTTCCAGACATG